>Ga0268244_10000195_pt1 | contig 26043 bp, 33 predicted proteins | sample AgamicMgSfe_FD_200258 | JGI IMG/M metagenome (GOLD analysis project Ga0268244, IMG submission 200258) | Agave microbial communities from Guanajuato, Mexico - Mg.Sf.e (v2) (version 2) | ecosystem: Host-associated > Plants > Phyllosphere > Phylloplane/Leaf | place: Guanajuato, Mexico | collected... | reverse complement strand
AGCTAGGAGGCTAGGGTTGAAGTCGCAGCCCGGGAATAAGAACGTGGGAGACGACTGGTTTCCAGAAATCATTACCTGTATCCTTTTTCGTTCCCGCACGTCCTCATCAGGCGTGTCCAGCCCTGGATGGGCGCTCCACGTCGACTGCATCGCACCTCACGACCCGTTGTCCTGGCTGAAATCGAGATCGAACATAAACGGTCGGTCTAAATTTCCTGACATAGGAGGGAAAAGATTCCTTGAACTTGGGCGGATGTCGATGGAGTAAAAGGCTGCGGGTGTGTTGCTAGGTAATTAATATTCTCCTGGACCAGCTCCGTGACCGCATATTAATCGATGTAGCCGCTACTCGCGCTCGGGGGTTTCGCTCACAGTCGAACGCTGCCGGGAGATCAAAAGTGTCCCCAGTTTTTCATCGGGATGTCTTTACAGTTGGGTGGCATTTGCGGGCCGGTGGGTGGATGTCCACACGCAGTGTTGCGGTCTGTCGGGGAATTTTCTTCAAGGTCGACGTTGTACTAGGATGGGGTTTAGAATTTCTTTTGAAGGGAGTTTTCTTTGTGCGTCTCCAATCGATGTGTGGATAAAGTTGAGGAGCTGTCGCTTATTGAGTTTGACGCAGACCGGCAAGGTGTCACTGAGAACGGGAAACGACAATTGACGGTCCGGTCGGTCGGTCGCCAGGATTCAGAGACCAGCAGCGCCAACGTCTTCAAGCCGGGATGCGAACGGCTTTCTTCTTCAGGATAATCGGGAGCGTGCAGCATGTATTCGGAGAGGCATGGATCTTTCAAGCAGGGCTGGCATTTGCCGCACCGCTCTTCTCCCCCAGTCACTGCATGTGATTGATGATTGTGCGTCCTCACTTGCGTACAGCAGGATTTCGAGGCGTGGGCATGTGTGTGTGATAATTGGAAGTGGATGAATGTGGACCTCGGCCGGGGTCTAGACCGTTGCAGGGACACCCACTTGCAGCATGAATGTAACCTGCCGTAGTAGTATCATCAATGTATAAGTCGACATGACGGTGTCCGTAGGTGATAGGGACTGTTGATGCCAGTGATCGATGATGGAACGGGCACACGACCTGCAAGAGATCCATGTGTGTGTAACAAGGACGGACGACAGTTGCGAGGTAAATCTTGGGACGTGATGAACATGGTAGGCAGTCCGAGGCAGTGGCATGACCTGATCCATCGTCAACAGTGAGCTGGAAGAGGAGAGCCTTCATTCCCGACCTCCCGGAGCGCCCGGACTCTCGTCCGTACCAGGTACATGTAGGTCCAGTATGTGTTACGACGACGACGAGGGACGGGAGGATGGCGGCTTCATCGCGGGTGACAGCACAGCGGCGCATGACAACTTTTGACAAGTGGCTTGGGGAAGTCGGGGTGGTGATTTGGGTCCTTTTGCGATCGGGAGCCGCAGAAGCCGCGAACTTGGTGCCGTCCACTTCCGGTACCCTTGAGCCCTTTGGCCCATCGCTGGCGAAACCATGTATGCAGATGCCGTGCGACGCAGCTTTTTCTATGACTAGTAGTAGTAAGACCTCGGTCCTCTCGTGGCCTCCCGTCCAAGACTGGATGACGAATTCCGCTTGTGCCCTCGAGATTTTTTTGATTGGAGCATGACGTTCCTCATCAAGATGTTGTTGATTGCATGTGGGATGCTGTTTGGGATTTATTCACAGCCGCCCGCTGTGTCCGTGGCCAGGTAGATGGGCCACTCTGGAGCTGAGAAGAGGTCGAACTGGGCAATGACCATATATTTGTTCACATAGGCGCTGATGATGGAAGCGACCAAACGCGAGGGTCGAACAGAACCCCAAACACTCTCGGTCACATCCTTGTTGGATATTCGTCCAAGAATGCATTGTCTCTTTTCTGCAAGCTGATCGGCAAGTGCCGCTTATTGTTGTCGCTTTTGGTTGGCACAGCTTGATTTTTTGGGTACAGGTACGTACCTGTCTTCAATCAACTACACACTGCATGCACACAGTCCCATGGTGAGTTTGACGCGGCGGTGCACGGCAGAGGTGAAGGTTTGTGTCCGCCCAGGGCAGAGTTGTTCGGGGACGAGGGCCGCAGAGTTCGGTGGGGAGTGATGAGGAGAGCAGGACTGGTGGATGGTCCACCATCTCATCAATTCCCTCTCTCTCTCGCTCTCGCTCTCTCACATCATCCGCCTCGGCCTCTGACCCCTGCCTGGGTCGGCGAATGAATCGCTGGCTGTGGGATCGACGTGGATGCGGGTACGCGTGCCATGTACTACCGGTACCCGGCCACTAGGGGCGTGCGGCGGTGCTGCCACCGTCCCTTACTATTAGGCATCTCCCTGCCCGCTAGTCATCATCCATGTGTCCGGGCGGGCGGGCTCGTTGTTGTTGTTGTTGTTGTTGTTGTAGTCTGTAGACGTGTGCAGGTCCGGACGCTACGGCGTCTGTGCGACCTGACCCTTTCGTGCTTGTCTCATCGTCACATCGCCGGCGAGTGCGGCGACATGCGCTAGGGAATAGGATCCGCGAGGCTCTTGACTGGCTTGTTCCGGTCGCAAAGAGTTGCCTCGAATTCGGCGGGTTTTGAGCCCACCGGGCGATTTGAGGAGATGATGATGTGAATGCGACGGGGTGGGTGGAGGTTGCGGTGGAGGGCGACGCAGGAGTAGTGGAGGGGATGGGGAGGCGAGAAGCGATTCGATGGTGATGATCATACCAGGGAGTTGAGCGAGGTGAAGGCTGCACTGCATCACCGCATCCTCCCGCCGTTTGATGATCAACGGGAGTGTGTTCAATGTTGGAAGGGGGCTGACGGTCAGTCGGCACCGACTTGGGAGTCGCTGATGATTGTGTATAGCCGACGGCAACCTCATCTTCATCGTTATTGTCAACAAGGTCAGGTACATGTATAGAGCGAAGGACATCTACACAATCTTCATTACCCATCGTGATTCAATCCTCCTTCTCTCCCTTTGCCCCCCTCTCCACTCCCCATCCATCCCCAGATCTCGAGGTATAGAGTTGCGGCTGGCCCGAAAGCAAAGCGACGCATAACACGTCCATCCTTCCCTGCCCATACTACTGTATAGCGATCATCATCACACCCACCACACCCTCGCGGCGACTCCAGGCTCCGTCCACGGCCACCCAGACCGAGCGGAACCGGTTGCTCTTCGGCGACCTTGACTCCCCTTCACTCACCATCATCATCATCATCATCATCATCCACTCGTCCGTCTGTTGCGCCATGCTGTTGCCCGCGACACGCTGATGCCCTTCCTTTCCTTTCTCCGAGGCGCGACTGCACCGAGGAACTGTGGAGGCTGCGGTAGCATGGAGACGAGCAGGTGGTCGGGGCAGTCGGCGGCTCGCTCACCCTCAATCGGCGTCTCAGAGTCGAGCGAGACCGTCGTCGTCGTCGTCGTCGTCGTCGTCGTCGTCGTCGGCTCGACTCTGACAGAAAACACCACTTTTTAGTCCTAACCTTTGCGCCTCGCGGCCGCGGCGAACCATTCCTCTCACCCGAGACGAGAGACGAGTGGAAACTTCCGAGCCTATCTCCTCCCCGAAACTCCCCCAGACTGCCAGGCATCGCGAGAATATAATTTTTGTGCGACTTAGTTCACTCAATAGCTCGACCTTTGCCCACTAAACAACGCACGGCCGACGTCTCAGAGCTGCTACAGCCTTTCGCGTGTTATTACAACACCACATCATCGTCGGCAGCATCAGCATCATCATCACAATCTCTCCCTCCTCCTCCTCCTCCTCCTCCTCCTCTTTGACGTCGGCATCTGTGCGCACCGTCGCCACCGCTCCACAGGTAAAGTCATGTCCCAATCCCTGGCGCGTGATGACCTCCCCACCCTACACCACTCGAGAACAACGGCAAATCAGCATGACCATGACCATGACCGTGACCATGACCATGATCATGACCATGACTATGACCCAAACCCGCTCGGGCCTCGCGCCGCGCTGCGACCAGTGGTTCGTGGTGGGACCGTGGGACCGACGCCAGCAGAGGTCAGCACTTCATCCCGCCCCAAAAGCAGCCGTTACCCAACCCTATCCTCCTCGAACCCGGTACGCGTCAACTCTGTTGCTCTTATGCTTAACTGTGGGGTTGCCGTCCCTCCTGCCCATCCAACCCGGTCTTTCTTCATCACCCTCCGCTTGTCCCATCTACTCAAATCCGGGCACGCAGAACCCCAGGGGTATTCCCACTTGTTGTCTTTATCATTAAATTCGACCGCCTGAACCTACGCTGACTGCGACACTCTCCTCCCCTACAACAGCGCGCCATCAACCTTGAACATCAATCTTCGAACTCTACCACCGCCTACATCAGGTACAATACCTCCTTCAAAGTTCCGACAGACTTTGGATTCGTTTCCTGCCCGTCTGTGAACAGGCCAGACAGATCCCGGGGCACGCAGCAAGCGCATACCATCCGGCTTGCAAACAACTGAGGTAACCCCGACCACCTGCCGATTATCACCAAGCCTATGCGTGACTGACACGGACTGCAGGCATTCATCGTCTGGCGCATTGCACTGGTCGCTACTGGTCACGCTTCTGTTGTCAGTACAGGTGGACATCTGAAGCGATATCTTTCGAACTCAACAACCGCTCACACGACGCTGGACAAGGCCCCCAAAATCCCTCTTCAAGTTCGGACAATCCACGCGACGTGACGTCGACTCAGCGCACCGTATTGCTCCTCCCTCAGAGCAGAATATCGGCCTTTTCTCGTGGTAGCGGCTGTCACATTGCATCTCTTATTACAGGTCTCTTATAATCCATTAATCCCACGATGAGTTCCGGAGGTGGAGCGGGGCCGTTGGTGCCCACGTTCCACGGATTCGTACACAACAGCATGGACGGATTGGTCCTGTTCGAGGCATGTCTCAGCGGCAAGCTGCACCACGTGCCCCGTCGTCCACACGACCGAGAACGCAACTCACTCATCAAGAGTGGCAGCATCTTCATCTACGAGGAGAACGCGTCCGGCATCAAGCGATGGACCGATGGCGTCGCCTGGAGTCCGAGCCGCATCCTGGGTAACTTCCTCATCTATCGCGAACTCGAGAAGCCGTTCCCGCCAGGCGAGAAGAAACGGGCCATGAAGCGCAAGCGATCCAGCATCCCCGGCGAACCCTATCCCCGTCGCGACTCGGTCGAGAATGAAAGTGCGGAAGTGGTCGCCCCTCTCACTCCGCCATCACCCAGCGTGGGAGGAGAGGTCAAGCCTGAGATGGCCGGCGGCGATCACGACAAGGAGCTCGAACGGTCTCTGATCGGTTCGTTGGTCGACTCCTACGGCTTCCGACCGGACGGCCTGGTGAAGAAGACCATGAGTATATCTGTTAATGGCATTTCGCACCACATGGTCTCTTACTACAAGGTCGACGACGTCAAAAACAACGCCCTGCCACGACCCTTGTCCGACCCCAGGTTGGCAAACATCTCCGTCCGCCCGGAACTGTACCTCAAGCAGAATTTCCGAGCCCCTGTCGAGGAGACCGAACATTACGCGATCGACGGTCAGATGCACGCGCACCCGCAGATGATGTACTCTTCCATGGCCGCGGGAGCGTACGGGGTGCGGCCGGGACAGTATTTCGGCCAACAGTACCCTCCCTGTGCGCTGCAACCCACCTCTGCGGCGAGTATGTATGGCGGGATGACAGGCACGTCGTGGGGCATGCAGCCGACCACCACGAGCGCCATGCCCTACTCCGCGCATCCCGTGTACGCACACTCGACCTACGCCGATCCGTACTACAAGCATGGTGCCGGGCAGGCAGGCGCTCCGGCGGTCAAACCGGAAGAATCGCCGGCCCAGACTTCAACGTACGGCGCGCAATACGCCTCCAGCTACCCCAGCATGCAAAGGCCTGGCACCCAGGGCACGCCGTCGATGCACGCGTCCGCCTATCCGACTCCCGTTCACCAAGGATCATCCACTTTTGGCTCTATCAGCGCCCATTCCAGCCGACCGTCTTACGGGAGCGCGACCGAGATGAACGGCACTTCGTCCAACGGACAAGTCCAACACTCGTACCCCGGCGCCGCCGCCTCACAGTCTTACGCCGTGCGTTCGCCACCGCAGAACTACGCCCTGCACAGCTCGTCCTCCAGCGCGGTCGCCCCCTCGCCTCACCCGAGCATCAAAAGCCCGCTCTCGGTCACGCACGCCACCACCCCCAGCATTTCCATGAGCGGCGCCGATCCCAACGCGCACCTGCACACCTCGCACATGCCCTACCGCTCCAACTCGTACGTCCTGCCGTCGACGCCGCAGTCCACGCACAGCGGCGCCGGCGACATGGCCGGGCTCGGCATCAGCGGCAACGGCCACGGCCACTACGCCCCCCAGGCGCACCACGGCGGCCCGGGCTACCACGCCTACGGCGCCTCCGCCGGCCAGTCCTTCCGACCCATTTCCGAGCTCGCCGTCGCTCAGGCGGGGGCTCAGTACGCTCAGTAGTACGATCGACGGTCACGAGTCAGCACGCCGAGCAGGTGGCGGCAGTGGGGGACGAAGCACGAGCCGTACGTGAAGAAGGAGCCCGTCGACTGAATATGACGAAAGCGCGGACGGGGAATCCGCTGTAGATGTATTTCGGATTCCCCAGGGGCATTCCACGACGACGATTTCTCTCCGGGCATCATCATCCTTTTTCTTTTTTCCGAACGTCGATCATCAACCGGCGCGAAACGCGAGGAGTTCAGCGAGGTCTTTTTTTCCGCGCAAGGAATGGATGGAAACTGGGTGACGACTAATCAAACAAAACGGGCGGGTCAAAAAGGGTACATGCATCCACAACAACAACAGCAAAAAGGGCATGTGGGTTACAACGGCACCACCCCCGTAACAGGAGACCCACGAAAAGGCCCCTTGTCCTCCGACGTGCCCACGAATGCGAACGACCTGACTATCGGGTCATGGTGGATTTTTGTCGCCGGGTTCAAGAAGATGGGGGGTTTCATTATGATTGACTGATTTTATCTTTTCGTTCGTTTCTAAGGCAAAGCTAGACAAAGGAGGAGGTGTGCTTTTTCCCCAGAAGAAGGGCGAGCAGCGCAATGTGCAGTAATTCGATCGTTTGAGCATTGATTCTTCTGATTGTTGTCGTTTTTTTCCACCCGTGTCTTGTCTTTTTGGACTGACGGTGCGCATCGCATTGCTTCCTGCTGTTGTGTGCTTTATTGAGCTATACGCTGTTGTGGTTCTTTCTTGTCTTGCGTGAATGAATGTCTGAATACAAGGGAGGGTGGGATGATAGTGTTTGTTTGTTTGTGTGTTTGCTTGCTTGCTTGCAGGTTGATTCACTTGTAGTTCTTAATGTCACTAGCACTGGTGTGTTCGTATGGAGATATAGAGAGATGAATGCCACGCCTCACATGGGACGAAAACATCGCTATCGCCGTTTACATTGCTTCTTTCTTACCTGCCGTCCTTCCGAACGGATGGGAGGAGTGAGGCATACGCATATCCGTCCTGCTGTCGATACCGATCCAGCCGCACGCCTCTGCTCGTCTTTGCACAACAGTCATCACCATCCTCCTCCCTCGTAATCACTCCAGCATCGATCTCATGAAGTCGGGCGAACTGGAAGTCTGTCCCCCCGACCCTGCAGCATTGCCGTACATCCCCTATCCTGCCCCATTTCGGTGAGAAGGCTCACGATACGCTACCCCTGCCTACTGCGAGACAGTACTACTATCTCCCACAAAATACCGCTCAATCAGGTCTTCCAGTTCGCCCTTTCTCCGTGGGCGCGAAGGAGCAAGGCGAGTCAAAGGCCGACGTTTGAGGATGGGAAAGGGATATGAGGGATGTGTTGACGAGTCAATAAGGGGCGCCCCCGTCATTGTTGCGGCTCATCATCATGATCATCTCAGTGTCGAGGGATACGAAGCCGCGGCTGGACTGTTCTGTACCTGAGTCTTAGGTGGCTGTGTGAGGGAGGCTCGGTACACGGCTGACTCGCCGAGATGATGTTGGTTCCCGCGGAGGTGGGAAAAGATGCCTCGGCACACACGATTCAGTCTCGGAGATATCCAGGGATTAGGTTGGGGGAAGATCGACGGGGGAACAGGCGGATCGCGCAACTCTCACTCGGGCTCTTGGCATCAAAAGCCTGGACCGGCCGTTCATCATCCTCTCTTCTTCTCCCATCATCACATCACCTGGCCGCCTCTTTATTCATCCTCTTTCCTCTTTCGGTTCCCTCCACGTGATCATCCAAGGACAACTCATCGGTGGTTCGGGACAGGATGGCGTAACGTGCGTGCCAGTGCGTGCACGTGTGGGTGCCATGGCCGGCCTGTTTTGTCACCACCACCATGGCCGCCTCCTTTCCTCTTCTTCCTCTCCGCTGCCGCCACCGCACGTGCGCCGACTGTGCACGCCGCGGGCGCTCGTGGTAGTGGTGAGCCCACGGTATCACCCGGCCGCCCTACCGTCGTCACCTCGGGTCGATTTCACTCCCACGGGACTGGGTCGAGCCGGCAGCGGTCACGGGCCCGCCAACACCCTCTTTCGCACGTGTCGTCGCTTGGGGAACCCTTCCCGGCTCTTCTCCTCTTCGTCTCCTGGGAATGCAAACCGACTACATGAGCGCAGCGGTCGTGCCCAGCAGCACCTTCTCCCGTGGCAACGCCGCTTCGTCTCCGACACCGATGGCTCCTCGAAGCCGGGGACGAACACCGAGGCTGGTCGGACGAACGAGGTAAATGCTGTTCTGTTTCCCTCTGTTTCGTCTCGCTTCGGAAATATCCGTGTCCCAAAAAAGGCCGACCGCGACTCTCTATCGTGGAAAACGAAAGTTGGTATACGAGACGCGACATTTCCGCCAACTGGTCACGCCCCCATGCAAAAGCGTGACGCCACCGAGCCACACGACCGCACACCACACCAGCACCTCGGGAAACCCACGCACTTGGCACTCAACCCCCCATTTCCCAACCATCCGGTCAGAGGCCGAGGGGATGCTGGGTTGTGTCACGCCCGTCGACCAGACGACCGGTCCGTTTAGCGACGTTGGCGGAAGCGCCACGTAGGGCACCCAGGGTCGTACGCCGTACAGATTCCGCAGCAGAGCCTCTCTCTCCAGCTTCAACTTCAAAGGTCACGAGCTCGAAGCACATGCTCGGAGGTCCACCACGTGATCGGTTCAGGGGCGCAAGATTGTACAACGAGGAAGACAAACAGCTGACGATGCCTGATCGCAGCCTTCTTCCGCCGACGACAGAACGCCCATATCGCGCGGTCTCGACAATGCCAAAGAGCGCACGAAAGCCGTGCGCGACCGCGTCCGCTCCTCCCTCGCCACCACCCTGACGCCCCGGGAGAACATCTACAACCTCCCCAACTTCCTCACCGTCTCCCGCCTGATCGCCGCGCCCGTGACCGCCTACCTCCTCCTCCACGACTACCACCGATGGGCCCTGGGCCTGTTCGCCTACGCCGGCTTCACCGACCTCGTCGACGGCTGGCTGGCGCGGCGATGGAAGCTGCAGACCGTCGCCGGCAGCGTCATTGATCCCATGGCCGACAAGGCCCTGATGATCATCCTGACCGTCACGCTTGCCATCAAAGGCGCCATTCCACGTACATCACCCCCACCCACAGTCAACCAGATAAAAAAAAGACGCACACGTCGCTAATGCTCAACTCACCCAGTCTACCTCGCCACCCTCATCCTCGGCCGCGACGCCTCCCTCGCCCTCGCCGCAATCTACTACCGCTACGCCTCCCTCCCCAGCCCCAAAACCTTCAACCGCTACTGGGACTTCTCCCTGCCCTCGGCCGAAGTCCACCCGACCACCGTGTCCAAGTACAACACCTTCCTGCAATTACTCCTCATCGGCTCCACCCTCGCCTTACCCGTCGTCCTCGACACGACGGCGGCGGCGGCGTCGATGAGCGTTGGGAGTCTGGACCCGCACGCCGCGATGAGGTATTTCCAGTACCTCGTCACCGCCACCACGGCCTGGAGTGGTCTGAGCTATGCTTTCCTCCCCCGCGCCGTCACGATCTTGGGGTCTAATGAAGCGCTCAAGGCTAAGCAGGGCACGAGAGGGAGGGCGATTATCGGTGTTACGTTTGGCGGCGTTGTCGCTGCGGCGGGGTGGATTGCTTTTACCGTGGATGATGAGGCTGAGCGAGGGCGAGAGACGAAGTGACGTTCGAACTTGAATGTGGGAATGGCGCGGTGTAGAGTTAATGAGATGGGCTTGAGCATCAGTAAGTAGTACGTCGTCGGTGAAACTACTCTTACAATGCTCCTTCCCTGGTATCACGAACAACACAAAAACATCGCCGACGTCAAGTCTACATTCACCCGCCGTCGTCACTAGTATCCGTCTTCCTCCCCGGGAAACCCCCGCTCTCCCTTTGCCAAACTCCTTGCACCGAAACAGAAAAAGCTAAACAGAGAACCACCCCGCCCACCAGAAAGCACGTTACATAATCGAGCATCCATCCTCCCTTTCACCCAACCTCCCCATCAATCACCGCCAACCGCTGCTTCACCGTCTTCGCCTTTTTACTCTTCCCGCCCTTCTTCGCCGCCGCCGTCGCTGCGGCAGCAGGCCCATCGACATTCGACACCGGCGTCGCGGCTCCGGAGGGATCGTGCGAGGTGCCGTCTTCGAATTTGCCTTCGCCTGAACAATCACACCATGGACATTAGCACGATGCCTCCCCAAAGGGTGAAGGGGGGCAAACTTACCTTCGTGGTACATGTCGTCCATACTCACCTCCTTCCTCTTCCCGCCCATGGCCGCGGCTTTCCGCTTCTTGCCTTTTGTCGCCGTCCCCGTCGCCGTCGCCGTCCCAGCAGCAGTCTTAGCCTCCTCCTCCAAAACCTCCATCTCGCGCCGTTCGATGGCAGCCGCTTGGTCGTCGTCCGCGAGCCACATGGCCATCTCCTTCGTCCGGTTATTCTCCCTCCCGCCGACCAACCCACCACTCAACCCACCACGGTTCGTGCCGTTGAAATCAACCACCTTATCCCCACCTCCCGCCTGTCCGGAAATGACGACGCGCTGGACCTCTTCCTTCTGCAACGCGCGTTTCCGGATCCGCTCCTCGATCGTGCCGCGCGTGATGAGGCGGTAAACGGTCACCTGGCGGGTCTGGCCGAGGCGGTGCGCGCGGTCCATGGCCTGCGAGTCGATGGTCGGGTTCCAGTCTGAGTCGTAGAAGATGACGGTGTCGGCGCTCGTGAGGTTGATCCCCAGCCCGCCGGCGCGCGTGGAGAGGAGGAAGACGAAGATGTCCGGGGAGGATTGGAAGGCGGCGACGGTGTCGCGGCGGTCCTCGAGTTTGGTGCTGCCGTCCAGGCGGCAGTACCTGTAGTTGCGGTAGGTGAGGTACTCTTCCATCATGTCGATCATGCGCGTCATTTGGAAGTAGAGTAGCACGCGGTGCCCGCCTTCTTTGAGTTGGCGGAGCAGTTGGTCGAGACGCGCGAGTTTGCCCGAGTCCGTGACGAAGCGCCGCATGCTCGGGACTTGGATCTTCGTGTAGCGCTGCTTTTCGGACGCGGGTGCCGGGAGGAGGTTGGTGAGGGGGTACTTGGGTAGAGGGAGTTTGGAGTTCAGCAGTGCTTGTTCCGTCGGGATACTGATGGAATACAGCGCGCGACGCACCGGCACGTTGAAGAATGTGGTTTCCTTCTCCACGAGCGTGCGCTGGCTGGGACATACCAGCTCGATGGGAGGCGCCGTCGCGGCCGGTAAGTAGCAGGCTTCGATGACGCTGTACCCCTTGTCCTCCATCGAGGTGCGGGAGATGTTGAGCAGCTTGAGCAGGTGACCGTGAACGGTAGCTTCGGCGAGCGGACGGCGGTCGTTCCGCTTGACGATGTTGAACATGGCGTGCATGGGCACGTAGCCAGCGTTCTCCTCACCGTCGTCGTCATAAGCCACCTTGAACTTGCCGAGCTTGTCATCATCCGTAGCATGATCCAACACCCGCTGCATCAACGGCTTGCACGCAACAGCAGCGACCTCACTTGCGGACTGGTCGACAAAGCGCAGCCAAGAAAAGGCACCGTTGACTCGTTCGCTCTGCCGAATATGCCGCTCGTCCCACACGCTGAGATCCGTGCCCAAGACCTTGCGCCTCCATCCAGCCCGAACATTCTCCGGACCTGCTACATCCAGCCTACCGTGACCCTCACCAAGCATGCCCGGAAGCCAACACTCGATCGGGCTCCGCACGGAATAAGCGACCTGGACATAGTGCCCCTCGCGCATAAACGACGCCGTCTCCGCGTAATTCGACATGGACATCGGACTCCACGTGTCCGCTCGCTCGAACAAGTCCGGGTGGTTGCACACTTTCCGGAACTGCATGACCAGGTTCATGAGCGTCGCCGTGTCCTGGTCGTCGCCCACGGCGGCCTTCTCGATGAGGTCGAGTATACTGATCTTGTTGCGGAGGTTGTTGTAGTACGCGCGTTGACGGTACGTGAGATCGCAAAAGACGTCTTCCTCGATCTTGTCGCCCAGCTCCTTCTGCACGTGCTTCTTGATCCGGCGTAGCATGAAAGGCTTTAAGATCATATGCAGACGGCGGAGCTGGTCTTCATTCAGCTTCGAGTTCGACTGCGCGTGGCTCTCGATGTCCTTGGAGAACCATTCGGAGAACTCGTCGTGGCTGTCGAACAGCGAGGGCATGATGAAATGCAGCAATGCCCACAGCTCCTGCATGTTGTTCTGAATCGGCGTGCCCGTGAGCAACAAGCGATTCCGGCAGTGAAAGCCGAGCAGAGACTTCCATCGAGACGACTGCGACGACTTGATAGCCTGCGCTTCGTCCAAGATCATGTATTGCCACTTGACCTTTTGAAAGTACGCCGTGTCCTGCACCACAAGCTGGTAGGAGGTGACCAAGACGTGGAACGGACTGTCGCGGTTGTACGTGATGTGCTTGCGATCCCAGAATTTCCTCAGGACCTTACGGTCTTTGGCCGATCCCCAATATGGCAGGACCTTGATATTCGGGACGAACCGTGTGATCTCCTGTTGCCAGTTGTGCAGCGTACTGGCCGGCGCAATGACCAGGAACGGACCCCAGATGTCGTGCACCTCGGCCAGATACGCCATGACGGAGATGGACTGCACCGTCTTGCCGAGACCCATCTCGTCGGCCAGAATGCCATTGATGCCCTGCTCGTACAGGTTGACGAGCCAGTTGAGACCCTTGAGCTGGTACTCCTTGAGCTGACACGTGAGCATCTTCGGCTGCTCGACGTCCATGTTTTGAAGGGATGTGGGGTTCTGGAAGTTCATCTCGCCTTCGTCAAAGTTCGCCTGCGCATCCGCGAGCTCGTTGCCCTCGCCGTCGTTCTTATTAAACGCCCTCGCCCGGTCTTGAGCTTCCTGCACCGCATTCTGCGCGTTGGCCATCGCCGCTTCTCGTAACGCGGTCTCATCCTCGGCATCGAAGTCCAGGTCCTCAAAGTTCGTCACCTTCGTCCCAATCTTACCAACAGTGCCCGGAAGATCGACCGTGTGTTCCGCATTAGGGTTTTCCTTGATAGTCTGTCCACTCGACACCACGCCGTCGCCGTCCCTCCCGTGATTCTCAATCTCATCCGTCTTGACTTTCTTGCCAATGAAATGAGAGTACAATTCCGTCTGCGAGATCAAGAAGTTAAGCTTCCGCTTCTGCCGGTTCGCTTCACGCTCAGCTTCAGCTTTACGAGCCTTGTCGAGCTCTTGCCGCTCGGCAGCCTTGCGACCTTCGCGCTCGTCCCGTTCGTTGCGCTTCCAGAAACCGAGCATCTCTCTCATCGCTCGCTTCGCTCGAGCAGCCACGTCCTTTGTCGACTTGTTGGTTCGGAGCTGCCACCGTCGAGCCTCTTTGGCAGCAAGCTGGGCCGTCTTGCGCGCATTCGATTGCTTCGTATCAAGACCGTTATTCTTGATCCGGACAACCTTGGGCACGCCTTTGGCGATGTCGCGCATGATCTGCTCGTAGATCTGGTGGTAGCCTTTGCTCTCGAACTTGGCCATACCGGTCAAGGCGATGGCAGATTGTGTCTCGAGCGCGGCCGGGGTGGTGTCACTCATCGGCTCCGAATCCTCGCGCTTCTGTCGCTCGGCGTAGCTCAATAATCGTTCTTCTTCCCTTGGTGCGATAAGTGGAAGATCCTGTCCTTGGTCGAGGTAAGCTTGAGCACCAGCCGCGCGATCCTTCTCGGCCTGTTTCTGCTCTTTGCTCTTGCGCGCCCTTCCGGTACCGGCACCGCCGCGAGGCCCTCGTCCTCTGCCCTTCGTGCCCGCGGGTAATTCGGGGGTCCCATCCTCCGGCGGCCCATTACTCCCGTTGGTATAGAAGGAAGTCATGAGCCCTCCATCCATGGCCACTTCGCGCTCTCGGCGGCCCAATGCAGCAGAGTTGTGCGGCGACTCCGTGCGAATCTCCTTCGATGGAGTAATCCCCTGCAGTCGACTCTGAGTATCGCGGATCTTCTTGTCATGCCTCTGGATATCCTTCTCCAGACGAGCCTTCTCCTCTTCATCCTGAACGAGGGCTAGACTCTGCAAAGCCTCCTCCCGCTTGACCTGCTCATCTGCAATCGCCTTCTCCCGTCTCCTCTTACGCTGCTGATCTTTCTTCCGCTCCTTATCCTCTTCCACCTCCCTCAGCCGCACCTCCTCTGCAACCTCCTGCTCGTGAACCTCTAGATACGCGGCGCGCTCCGCCTCGACCGCCAAGCTGAAGTGGTCGTGGTACTTCTGCATCAGGTGTAAACGGCGACGTTTACGCTTCATGCTTTCCGTGATTTCCAACTCCAGCGTGCGCTTGTTCGACCGCTGCTCCCACTCTTCCTTTTGTACCTGTAGCTCGGGCAAGTCCGTCTCGACGTCGGAGAGATCTTGCGCCTGAATCTCCGCCCAAGCAGCTTCGGTATCTCTAACCGTCAAGCCGGGGGGACCCGTCTGTGGCGGCGGAGGTGGTGGGGGCGGCCTTGCCATTACTGTGGGCGGGTGCGCTTGCGGATGCGGATGTAATGGCTGTACGGCTGCGTGGCTGTCGGAGCTTGTCCTTGCCCGCGCGGGCTCCACGGCCTCCTCTTTAATCCGTGGCTGGATCTGCTGTGCAGCATTCGACGCGCGAGCCGTCTTTCGACTGACAGGCTTGGGCGGTGCTGGTTCTGGCGGGGGTGGTGCTTTCGCGGGCATTGGTTGCGGGGTCACGATATCGGATAGCAGGTTCATCATCGCCATCGGGTTCGTCGCTCGCTGCGGTACTACCGGTGCAGGCCGCGGTGCCGCCGCCGCTGCCGTTCCGACATTGGCTGGGTGCGAATGTAGTCCGCTCTTCCGTACGGGCTCGTGGTAGGCGGTCGGCGATCCCGCGGGAGCAGGGTGGCCATGCGTCGCGATCGATGGAGACGATTGGCTTGGTGGACGGGCGTTCATCATCGAGCGTTGGTCGGGCAGGTGACCGTTTGCGTAATGGGGAGGATGCGGAGGCTGCTCGAAACTCGATCGCGTCTGTGTTTGCCGTGTCAGCTTGAGGAGAGTCATCGGCATGTCTCGGGGAAGCCGTACCTGAGCAGGAGAGCGAGGCTGACAGGACGCGTTGCTCATGCCGGGGTCCCTGTGACTCGCCCTGGCTTCACTCGTCGGATCATAGTAGCTCGACGGCGGCCGGTCGCGTGCGGATGGCGAGGCGGGAGGCGGTAGGCGGGTGGCAGTCGGCGAAGGAGGGACGCTGCGGTAGTGGTTGGGTGATGGCGGCACGGCGTTGTAGGAGGCGGACCTGTTGCGGGCGTGGATGGGCGAGTAGGCGTGCGCGGGAGGTGAGTGGTGGTGGTGGTTGCTCTGCGCGCCTTCCATGTTTGCTTTCAATCCCGCTGTGTCAAGTCTCCCTCACTGTCCCCTTGCGGTGTCGTCGCCCGCGCCGGTCCACGACGTTGTCTCTATCCAACATTCGCCGATGGAACGCTCGACAGTCGTGGTATAATAATATTGGGATGACAGGCGACCAGCACGATCAGTCGTGCACCCGCCCTTCCGTCTGCGGGCGCACCAGAAAATGCGCTCGTCACCACCCACCGCTCACTCCGGCGTAGCAGCGCGCCCCTTGTCCCGGATGAGGTCCGTGGCAGGGGAAGATTTCAGGTGTGTGCCTGACAGGACGGGTATACCGAAAAGGGTAATGGCAGCGATGACACGGTGGACGACGTTGAAAGAGACGGAGAGGGCGTGGGAGGGATGATAGAATAGCTGAATCACTTGTCACAGGCTGGCATCTCCCGAGCATCGCCATCCGATATCCCCAAACTTTCCCTTGTTCTCCCCTTCCTTGTACGCTCGGCCGTATTCGCTCCCTACAATACAGTAGACTCCTCCCACTCTACGCGTCGAGCACGCGTGGGCAGACACACTATAGGATGAGAATGGGAGATCTGTCTGGCCGTAGTATTTATTATCCATCTCGAAGCATTTCGGCTTGTCAAACGGGATTCCCGTGGACGTGTCGGGCGTGATTCGATGTACAATCCTGTCATCACTCGGGGCATTCAAGCAGCGGTGATTTGCGTCTTTGCGTTCCTTGGGATTCTCCAGTCGTGCACGTGCCTTTTCCTTCCATCCATTCATCCATTCCACCCAACGTACAAACAGAGGATACATCCAAAAGTGCTTTTCATCATTTCATCTGCTACATATACCGTACCGTTCATATGCAAATGTCGCGCAATCGTTTACTTCCCACTCCACCAAGAATTGTTTTCTGAACCGGTATTCCGAAGTGTACGGACGGCATGCTGCATTCACCTTACCACGTCTCCAATGCAACTCATGCAGCCAGACGAATCTCTCCTTCAGTAATGCGGAACCTCACTCGTACTCAAAGCAGATCGCTTGAGCGGCGGAGGCGGGGGCGGCTTCTTCGCCCTCGACGGCGGCGGTGGCGGAGGCGCTTTCCTCCCCGCATCCTGCGTCGACCAACTCGTCGTCCTCGAATGGCCATACGCCGACGCCGACGTCGACGTCTCCGAGTAATCGCTCTGGTCATCGCCGAAGACGTCCCCAGGCAGAGCGTCGCGCTTGGTGACCCGCAGCTGGGAACGGCCTCCCATCAGGTGCGTAGGGTCCGTGGGCACGCGCGAGAGTCGGGGCATCTCCGCCGGCTCGCGGCCGAGACTCGTTGGCCCTTCGAAGCCCGACTGCGAGCGGTAGTTGCCCGGACGGACGGGGAAGTCGAAGCCGGGCATCTCTCGGCGAGGGGAGTTCTGGCCGGACGGCACCCGAGAGCTGATGGTTGGACGGACTGGCGGCTCCAGCGGTTCGTCCTCTGCAATGTCCCCGAAGCGTTGGACGAGCGAGCCTTGCCTTGAACGCGTGCTGCGGCGGCCCATGCCATTGACCGGGCTGGCCGTCCCAGACCTGTTCGGTGCCGCGCCTTGTCTGCAGTAGTGTCAGCCCTCAAACCTCATCTCAGTACCACACAAGTTCCACTTACGCCGGCCAATCGCGCTTCAACTGCAGCAAAATCTCACGACAGCGATCATAGTACGTCAACTCCGTCTCCAGAAACGCGGTCAAATCGCCCACACTATCCACCTCCGCCTCCTTGATATCCAGCATCCGCCGATAAACATCTTCACTCGACTCCTCATACTTAGCCTTCTGATTCCGAAGCTCCTCCTCCATCCTAAAATCCTCCTTCTTACTCTTCTGCATCTTCGCGCTCGCCGTATCGTACGCCAACCGGCGACTCTCCAACTTCTTCTTCGCGTTCGAGTACTCCTTCATCTGCACCAGCGACCGCTCGAGCGACTCCAGCCAGCTCGCAGAGGCATTGGCGCAGTACGTCTCCTGCATCCGCGCGATCCGCTCGTTCGCCCGCCCCAGCGTCGACAGGCACTGGCCGAACTCCGAGTCCGGCTCGAAGTCGTCGCCGTGGGCTACCATCGTCGAGCCGAAGTAGCCGATCGCCAGTTGCTTCTCCTTGTCCTCGCCTTGATCCCGACGGGACAGGGACTTGATGTAAGCGACTCCGGAGCGTTGCAAGCGGTCCATGCCTGCAGTCAGCCATTAGCAAACATGTCTCTCACGAACGCTCATGCGTAAGCGTTTACCATCCTGTCGCAACTGCATCTCCGTTTGCAGTGCCTTGAACTCATCCGTCGTGTCCGTCTTCACCTCGCCGCCCATGCGCTCGCGACCCCATTGCTTCAAGCGATCGAGCTTCTTGTTGACGATCATGGTGACTGTAATCGTACGGTCGTTGGGCGCGCAAGAAATTTACTGTTGACGAAGAGAAGGAAGCAAAAGGCGAAGCAGATGAAATGCAAGAGGCGGGCAGGTACACGAATACCCCCCTTTATGAGCCAGGTGCGACGGTCTATGTTAGTCGCGCTTCTCCCTTCGCAAGCCGCCGCAAGAGACGCGAAGTAAGGATAGCAGCGAACGGTGGGTGCGATCCAGTGATGCACCCAAACAACACGTCGTCAGGAAGGAATTGAGTGGTGGTGGAAGTGTCTCGAGAGTGTCGACGCAATGGCTGATGGTAGTTTCAACTCGATGCCGTGTCGGTGGTGGGGTTCGCCCTTCGTCAACCCCACAGAAACGCCTTCTCGGGGTGGTCCGGGCGGATTAGCGCCTCGACATATTCCGCAGGGGGGCGCTTGTGGCTACATAGTAGTAAAAAGCAACAAGACATCCTATAGAGCACAGACTATAGCGAACAATCACTTTCCGCGCTCGCAACATTTGAGCACTGCGACAATGCACGAATGATGATCTGGCGAGCACATTTGACAGAGGTCGAATTGCATGCGTGAACTTGCATTCTCGCTGTATCATCTCTGCTAAGCTACAGAATTCGAAGCCGCATGTTCCGACGCAGCCATAGCACTTCGAAAGTTCCCCAGCCAACACCGTCACCGTGGTTGGTTGATGCACCTAATCCTTCGTCTTCTGGGTACCACGCAACAGACCCGTTCTCCTGGCCGCGATGAGACCGGCCTTTTGACCTTGTGCGGCGTAGCGGGAGATGGTCGAGGCTTTACCGATATGCTGGTGGTTACCACCACCGTGAGGCTGTAGAGTAAATCGTCAGTACTGGTGCAATGTAATCGTGTGTTTAGTAAACTTACATGGTCGACTGGGTTCATGGCAACACCACGAGTCCTTGGCCACGAGTTGCGCTTCACAGCGAACTTATGCTTGGCACGCGAAGCCTCTGTTTGTTTGTTAGAAATTTGGCCCGATCGAAAGTTCTGATGATTTGACGTACTCATCAAAGGCTTGTCCGTCCTGCCACCACCAGCAACAATACCGATCATTCCTCTCACGGAGCTCTTGACAACCTTCTTCGCGCCCGATGGAAGTCTGATACGGGTCTTGCCCTCGTCCGGGTTGTGGCCAATCACGGTCACGTAGTTGCCCGAAGTCCTGCCCAGCGCGCCACGGTCACCCATTTTCTCCTCGACGTTGCTCACTACGGTACCCTCGGGCACAGATCCAAGTGGGAGCACGTTGCCGATGTTGAGTGCAGCATTCTTCCCGGCGTAGATGAATTGCCCGGTGTACATGCCCTCGTTGGCGATGAAGGTCTCGGTATGCAGCTTGAAGCGGTACGGGTCGCGAAAAACGACCTTCGCGAGCGGCGCACCACGGCCTGCGTCATGGACAATCTCCTTGACAATGCCGCGCAGGTAGCCAGATTTTTCGGCGTAGTCCAGGTTGCGAAACTTCGCCGGAGCCTTGTTGAGACGAGTGTTCGCGGTAAAAATCGATCCTCTCCTGGCCCGTTCGACAGTGGTTAGCATGCGCATGAAGCTGAGTTGTAGGTTGGCAGACGAGAATACCCTAGGAGGTGTCAGCATGCCATAGAAGGTGAATTGAAGGGGTGGGAGATAGAGCCTGTTCGAACGGATCGCAGACGTACCTTTACGTTGGTTGCGAATGACGCGCCCCATCTTGACGGTTGGTTGATGGGCTTGTCGATGTCGTTGTGTCGCTGCTCGAGTGAGGTGGTGAGCGAAGTGAAGTGTGGATATTGCGAAAAGGTAAGTCTTGGCACGCACGCGGGACTGGGATTATGTAATCTGAACCTTCGCCCCCGGTCCGCCTCAACTTCATTCTGACTCCGGATGTCCTCATCACCCAACATCACCATTTCTGTCCTTCGCGGATGCGCCACATTCGTGTATGCACCAGCCCGAATGTTATTCCTCCTGATTTACCGGTATATCAGGCCGTGCGAGGTAATTGAAGCTCGCTTCAATACGTACTTCTGAATGGTATTCCTTGGAGAACAAGAAGAAGTTAACCCGGGTTGCTCGAGACTACCGTGAAGACTTCACATGCAGATGCGCCCAGTCGCGAACCAGGAGTCCGGCTTGCGCAAAGCGAGGCGCAGGTTAGCAGTGAACGCAGCTCGTGCTTCACCCCGCCGTTGCCGTTCCCTGCATGATGTCTTTGTGAAGCCGTGCAATTCACCGTATATCGGATCCAACACGACTTGAGTCAAGCATCAGCTTCTACCCACCGAGGCGACAACATCGGCGAAGAATCGACCGCAAATTGCGGGCACATGGATTGATTTGAGAGTCGCAAGGGGCTGCGTCTGCCGGACTCGTCCTTCCATTAAGATACTGCGTTCCTTAGCCACTAAGGCGGATGAAAAAGCACAATTGTCTGCATTCAGAGCCTTCACCTGGCTCAAAGGCTCTGGCGCCACGAATGGAACATCTCCAGGAGTCCAGGGTCCAGATCGGAGACAGAGACCTGCGGCACTTTTCATTTCAAAGGAGGTGTTCCCGAACATGGGCACGAGGTTCTTGGCCTCGACTACTTATCACCCGCAGACCGACGGTCAGTCAGACAGAAATGACTAGACCGCGGAAAACGCACCCCGGTCCTTCTTGACTTCAGCTCCGACCTGCAATGAAGAAAGATCTCCTCCACATCCGATCGACCTTGGAAATCTCTGACGACCCATCGAGAAACAAGATGCCCAATGCGGTCTCACTTGGCTTATCAACTACAAGAGGTCCAGCGAGACGCCACGAATATCCGTATGAACCTGGTGGTCTGCTCATAGCTCCATGGATCTCCTCGACGGCATGAGGCTTGCAGCGAGCGCTCGAGAAACCGACCGGACGGCTTTGAAGCGCCATCATCGTACACTCCATTTAGCTACTACCTCTCTCTCCAACGTCTGGTATTCGCAAAATGCAATTGGCGCCTCCGGCCAACCCATACGCGAGCTCGTATGTAACCCGTGCGATCGAGCAGCAGACTATCGGCGCCGCCTGGAGGCAGATCACCCCCGGCCAACGGCTCTTCTCATGGTTACAGCCTAAAATGGTGTCGTACAACGAAAGACAGCAGCAGCAAGCATCACAGCGATCAGACATTGCTTTCGAGTGACCAGGTTAGCACATCCAGACAGCAGCAAACACCCATGACACGTCCGACCTCGCCGGATGGTCATTTGATATGCTATACTGGTGACGCCGTGAGCGAGGACTTCATATAAGGAGGAACTATATAATGCATCATACTAAAATCATCTTGATCCGCCCTACACGTGCCTCCATTCTCGCTGACGGCTTAGTCATTCCTCACTCCTCCCTTTCCGCCCTGAATTTAGTGACGCCCGTGCCTGAACTTACGTCTCCGCGCTGCGACCTCAATTCCGAACTCGCGACTTGCACTGCAATCACATCCATCCACCCTGCGCACCCAATGGCCGACGACTCCGACAGCTCGTCGCTGTCCTCGGCGCCAGACGAAGAAGTCAAGAAGTTGGCGCCCATCTTCTTCAAAGCGAAGCAAGCCAAAAACCACTATGTCCCCAAGAGCTCCCCTCCGCGGCCGAAGAGACAGGCGTCACCGCCTCACGAAGAGGTCCTCGCGGACAACGCCGACATTGCGGTAAGTCGCCAAGGTCAAAGACACGAGAATGCGCGCTCTAGACGCGTGCAGTCACGCTGGACGCGCGCCCGCTAACGACGAGGCAAACAGTTCGTCGTAATGTTCCGCTCACGCTTCAACGATGCCTTCCCGAGCAAACTCGCGTACCTTGGGCCACAGGATATTGAGGGAGGAGTCACTGGTGCGGTGCCGATGCCGCAGGTGGAGAGTCTGCTGTGCGCTCTGCTGGCACTGGTGTTGAACAGGAAGAAACCCGTGGAGTACGTACACCGTTGCAGGATGTCGCGGATTGTGGCGGACGACTGTTAGTCTATATGATTGCTAATGGGGTATTTGACATTTAGGCGAGGACACCATGGGCGCGCGCTTGAGGAGGCCGTCTTATCTCAAAAGTCGCAATGGCCGCACAGCTGGAACGGCGTCAATCCACTACACGGCAATAGGGATTTCACTACCATGTCGCCGGTAGAGCGGGTGGGATCATCTACGTCGTCTCATATACACCAGTCGCTAACCGCAACTACAGCTCAACCTCCTCCGCACCCTCGCAATCTGGTCTATGACCTCCTCAGAAGCGATTACGGCCATCATCAAAGAGAAGTACAAGCAGGCGCGCCACAGCGACGACGAAAACCAGCCGCTGTCAGTGCAACCGTGGGGTGTCGATAATGACAAGAGACGTTACTTCCTCATCCAGGGTCTAGACGACACCACTTTCCGGGTCTACAGAGAAGGCAGCAGATACACCAAGAATGCGCATTGGTGGAGCGTGGCTGGTAGCATTGACGAGTTGAGGACGCTGGCAACGAAGCTAGAGGAAGTGGACGGTACACAGGCCGCAAGACGGTTAGCGGCGAAGATCACCAATGCCATCCCGACCTTCGAGGCTTCTGAGGAGGTACGTCCCAACGCGGAAGAGACTCCTGTGACCCTGCCGCTGCTGACCATAGAAACAGAAGCGCCGTCGCCGGGAGTATCGACAAGGCCGGCGCGCCGCCTTCACTCGTCCCGAACCCGGCTTCTCCCTCTACGAAGGTCGCACCCGTGGGAAGCGCATGCGCTACACTTACGACGACGATGACGAGTCCGATGCCACTTCGGCACGGCGTTCAACCAGACAGTCTGCGCGCACTACACCCTTCGAAGCCGGGCCCACGTACACGGCTAGCGGCCGCCAAATCAAACAGCCGCGGACCGGCGACTACGGAGAGAGTCTCCTCAGTAATGGCGTCGGACACTCTACGGACGAGCTTGCGCCGGATCACAGGGGTGAACGTGATGAGGACGACGATGACGAAGAGCCTGTGAGACCTGGCGGCAGAGCGACAAGATCTGGAGGTAAGCCTGCAGTCAACGGCGCGAGTAATTCGAGGAAGCGGAAACACCTCGATGGCTACAATTCCATTGACGACATGAGCGAAGAGGAAGACGCGGGAGCCAGTGGCGACGATTGGGATAGTGATAGGAACGAGGCGCAAGATGAGCACATGCCGGACGCGGAGGACGAGAAAGAGGATGTGAGTGATGATAGCGAGGAGGAGGAGGAGGACGATGGAGAGGAAGACGAGTCGCCGCGAAGTCTTGTCGTCAAACTCAGATTGCCGCCGGATGACCAACATTCCGCCAAACAGCCCCGGACCAATGGGGATCCGGAAGCTCATCAGCATGGCGAAGTCGACGCAGAGTCAAGCGCAGCAGCAAACGAGGCGACGCAAAGTGGCGCGCCTCAATCGGAACCCGTCAATCCCGCTCACGGCTCCTCCGCTCAGCTCAATGCGCCCTCAGTCGCTTCATCCTATCCCACACCAGCCTCTGCATCATTTCCAGCAGCAGGGAGAGAGCTCAAGCCTACCGCGCACGCGCTGCAAACCCGGAAAGTCTCACCGACGCTCAACGCATCCATTGCTTGTGAAAGTGTACCCAATGGCGTAGCCCTCGGCAGCCGCGTGGATTCCGAGAAGTGATTGCGGGAATTAGATGTCTGAGCGCGGGATTGCATAGTGGATGTTCGGGAGGGATGCACGTCTTCGGCGACTGATGAGAAGTCAATCATGCCGGCCTTGATCTTGCTTCTCTCCCGCGAGCTATGGCAGACATATAGTTGCTATGCAATGAATGCAAGACTGAGTTGAGTCCTGCGGACGCGCCTATCCTACCACCATGGTTTTCGTCTTTTGATGCTTGACCCTTCCCCAACACCTCGCTCAGAACGCGCAGAAACGACATATCATCCATATCCTCAGCTTCGAGTCTTGACATCTCGTGGTGACGCGCCCGCGTTACTATCAAGTCGCTGACCGGCGCTCCTCCCAGCACGCATCCGCACCCCGCTCCCCTCGTCATGCTGCTGCTGCTGCTCCCGCCTCCGATCCTTCTCATCCGCCTCCCTCATCTCCGCGCCCGCGATCTCCAACTCACTCATCTCATCCCTCCGCTTCCCGTGCCGTGCCGCCCAGTCCCGCGTGCGTTGTTCGGCCGTCGTCTCCGTCGGCATCGTCGTCGAAGAAGATGAAGGCGTCGGCTGCAGGATACTCTCCTTCCTCGACCGCACGTCTTCGGCCGGCGGCTCGGAAACGGCGTATTCGGTCGGGCTGGGAACGTCTTCTTCTTCATCCTCGGTCCCGCCTCGGGTGTTTCTCTTGCGGGGCCAGAGGGAGGGGAGCACGATTTGTTGGAAGCGAGGCTCGACGCAGCGGTCGTCGAACCATTGGTGGATGCGGGCTTCGACCAGCTGGGCGATTTTGGGCACGTCTTGGAGTCGGCTGCGGGAGCCGATGAGGGAGTGCACGCTCAGGTCTAGCCTGTAGTCGTCCAGGAAGGTGAAGGTTAATGTTGTTGGGGACTGGCCGGTGGGGTTGAGTGGGTGGCCTTCGTTTTTGGCTTCGCCAGGTGGCGAGCCGTCGGCGGGCACGTAGGCCGGGTTGGGTTGGGACGAGGGAGAGAAGGACAAAGATAGTGTACCCGAGAATCTGACGACAGAGACGGCGAGCGCTACGGGTAGGACGGCGACGAAGGGTTTGGGGTAGTTCAGCACCAATTTCGTCTCGATACCCAGCGTGACCACATCGCTCAGATCGACGTCCATCCTCGCTTGCAGCCTCTCGCCTCGATTGCCGGAGAGTTCCTTGATAGGCGTGCCGTGCTCATCGACCGGGATGACTCGGCAATTCGAAAAGATGGGGAATTCATCGCCGAGACTGATTTCCGTGACTCGGATCTCGTCGATGAAGTCGGGCTTGCTGGAACCGTTGAGCACCGAGGTGAGGCTGGTCAAGACGGCTTCGTCCTCTTGCGCATCGCTTCGGAGTTGTGCGATCGTCTGCGCGATCAATACGTTGAACCAGTCCAGGCTTTCCGGTTGATGGCCGCGGACGTTGTAGTACGTCTTCTCTAGTAACTTCTGCACCGTGGGGCCGCCTTCATTCCTCGGCTTCAGCACGGCGGAAGAGGGTCTAGGGCGTAGTGCAGACGATAGAGTACGTTGCCGGGTGTTGTGGGACAGGGTGCGTTGTCGTCGAGACGCTGCACGGGTGGCGGCCCGCTCGTCGGCACTGGGAGCTTCGCCGAATATGAAGAATTTGATGAAGAAGAAGAGGATCAGAGCCAGGGTCAGCTGACCCAGAAGAAAGCCGGAAGCGAACGATCCTGATGAGCTGCCTTGGGCATATTGTGGATTATCTGACCAGCTGTCAGTAAAATGCTGGGGTCGAAGAAAGGGTTTCCGATGGTGTACTTTGAGACGCCTGAAATTGTTAGTACAGGATCTGCCATCTTTTTTATTATTCAAGGACCGAACACAGACCTGCTGCTTCGCTCTCGACATCTCGAACAGTACCTCGAACCACAGTACGTCTGTACTTCGCTAAGTGTGGTCGACCGAACTGAAGGGCGATTTGATTGAAAGCTTCATCAAAACATTGGTGGGGTTCGCCAGCACCCGCCAGTGCCGCCGAGCCGCTGACGTGACGTTGCCCTGCATTTACCCCGGATTTTCAATCAATCCCGACCATCACAAACCCAGACAGAGGAATCCAGACCGCAGACTTCACTTCTCCCCATCAAAGCAATGTAGCACCCACCCATCCATCCAATGCCATGGCCGCCACCACGCTCTCCCC
>Ga0268244_10000190_pt1 | contig 26508 bp, 15 predicted proteins | sample AgamicMgSfe_FD_200258 | JGI IMG/M metagenome (GOLD analysis project Ga0268244, IMG submission 200258) | Agave microbial communities from Guanajuato, Mexico - Mg.Sf.e (v2) (version 2) | ecosystem: Host-associated > Plants > Phyllosphere > Phylloplane/Leaf | place: Guanajuato, Mexico | collected... | reverse complement strand
GTCGTGGGTCTCGTGGAGGACGTGGCTATGGTGGAAGGGGCACGCGCACCGCCCGTGACGACCGCCACGACCATTCCGGCATCGGGTTCGTTTGATCTCACATGCTCAGCCACCTCAATGTTGACTGACTGACTGACTGTCTTGAAGCGAGCACGAGAAGCAGGCCGCGAGAGGCTGGGGCGAGACTACCGGCGAAGGCGAGTGGAACGACGAGAAGGCCGGTGAAGCCATTGCCAACGCGGAAGCCAAGGACGAGCCCGGCTTCACCCCTGACACGGCTGGCGCCGACCCAGCGTTCACCAATGGCCCGGGCGCAGACGGCGAGGCAGTCGGCGAGGATGCTGCGCCAGCCGAGCCCGAGGAGAAGACCTATTCCTACGACGAGTACCTCGCCCAGCAGGCGGAGAAACGTCTCGCACTCGGCGGCAACTCCCTCGAGGCTCGCAAGGCCAACGAGGGCTCCAAGCAGAAGTTCCCCGAAGGCACTGCTTTCCAGCGCAGCGCGGACAACGAGAACTTCATGGCACCGTCCAGCGGCAAGTCGAAGAGGGAGAAAGAGAACAAGGCCAAGGATCTCCTGGTCCTCGAAGGTCAGTACTACGCCGCTCCCGACTCTGGCGACCGTGGAGGCCGAGGACGCGGAGGCAGCAGCGGACGTGGTCGCGGCGAGTTCCGTGGGGACCGTGAGCGCGGTGGAGGTCGTGGTGGTCGCGGCCGTGGAGACTTTAGGGGGGGCTTCCGCGGTGATCGTGGCGACCGTGGCGACCGTACCGAGCGAGCACCTCGTGGCGGCTCCGGCGCCTTCAACGCCACCGACCAAAGCGCCTTCCCGGCTCTTGGCGGCTCGTAGGAGCCTTCGCCACCACCAACCAGCCAGCCCGCCAGCGCGCTGCCGCATATTCTGCCATTGAGCCCATCGAAGATTGAAATGGCCGTGTGACCCGCGGACCGACTCAGTAGACTAGCTTGCCCATTGAGGCTGCGACGCCGTGATTGACAGTTAGTCGCATGTGAGAAAAAAAACAAGTCATTGTCGTCTCGGTTACTTCTTCATGCCTCGTCTTTTCTCGTGTCTGTCAGGCTTACCGAAGGCCTCGACAACGATTGACTCCAGCTGTTCGCCCGCCGCATACATGATGGGACACTCTTGATGGCGTTGAATAGTCTTCTCCCATCTGACTCGACCTTCGGTCAGTCCGTACATGACTTCGCTTTCGAAAACAAGCCTGGGCCATGTTAGGCATGATGGCATGGATTGCTCGTTACGGGTACTGCTGATCGTTACTATGTACCTACCGGTACATGCATGCACGCATGCGCCTCACTACTGCGCCGCCACCACAGCCTTGCTCATAACGCTGAACCTCCTACCAGCAAGCTTCCATGTCGATACATACACTCACCGGCGGACGCTCACAGCCCTGCACTAACGAGCCATTGCATGGGGTCATCCCAGACAACGTTCAGTACTATCGACTCACGCACTGCTCCCTCTCTCTCCGCCCCCATCGGCCTGGCTGTACGTTGCATGTGAGAGAGGGAGCGGCCTCAGCCCTCAGCCTCATTAGCTCCTCATCTTCATTTTTCATAAAGGTGTTCAGCTTCCCACGGTGCATGATCTTGTGGTACGTCTACCTCTCTCTCTACATCCAAACAGGCACAAGACTCGACTTTCGGATGAGTCGCTATCGAGGACTTTTGCTAATGGCGCCTCTGCCTCGCAGGATCGACGCGATTATGGATCTGACTCGCAGGAGTCTGCGCGTGGAGATGCCGTTGCATGGGATCAAGACGTGGTCGCCTTTCAAGATCGATGCTTTGGGTACGTGGCCAGCAAACGAGAATCGAAAGGTTGCTAATCTTGTGTTATCAGGGCTTGTCACTCTCCTGGGTGCCGAAGAGGTCAACTTGAGCATCGGGACATTACAGCGAAGGCGGTATACGGAGTACCTACCGCTGCTCGCGGCGTTCGTCGTCGCTGGCGACCGCTTTCGGGACGAGCAGGCCGGCTATGCTCTGTATAACATCACGGACGGCATTTACACTACCGAGTTGAAGGGCTGGTTTACCCGATGGCTGGCCTTGCAACGGCAGATCCGTAACGGGACCACCATCTTCCATTGGGATTATACCGACGACTCGACCGCGTTCCGGGTGCCGGATTTGGTGGCACCGTTGATCAGTCTTTTGGCTGTTACGCCGCTGCTGGTGTGTACGATCCTTATGGACGACGGGTTCGGTATTGGAAACACCGTTGCCATCATCCTCAGTATTCTCGTCAGGGTCTTCCTGCTCCGAGAGCTTCGACAAGGCCTGAATGGCTCTGCGATGCCTAACGACGAATTGACGATACCCGCACAATACTATCGCGACGATGAGAAACCCCTACCAATCCCGGAATCCTTCGGAGGCGTGAGGGAATTGCACAGAGAGTCATCTCAGCCTACGGACAGGGAATGGGTCAAGTTCTTCGCGACGCGAGCCGACGGCAAAATGGTCACCATCCACGCCCGCCGTTCCATCTCCTCGACTTTCTTCCGGGACTCCCAGCCTCCCCACCCGCGGCTATACCACGTCCTCCGAGGGATCGGCTGGGCGGCCTTCGGCGCCCACATCTGCATCCTCGGCATGAGCACCCTCTTCACGCAAATCTACACCGTCGCCCTCCTCGTCTTCAGCACCTGGATCCTCTGCTCCGACCTCCCCCTCGATCTCAGCCAGCGCCGCAGCACCTCCACCGCCGCCGACGGCACCACGAGCGCGCTCACCACCTTCACGCCCTTCGGTCCGCGGATCGCCGTCGTCCGTGAGGATCCAGACATCGAGCGCCCCGGTCTCGATAAGCGAATGTGGGCTTACGCTCGCGCCGAGCCGACGGAGAAGCAGGAGATGATGATGAGGCATTGGTCGCTGCTGCCGTTCGATGGTGCGGGTACGTGGTACGAGACGTACGGGAAGGTGAAGGCGGAGATCCGACGGAAGAAGGCCGAGCGCGCGGAGCGCGAGGTCCGGGGTTTGTCGCGTAAGGTGATGTCTGCTTCTACGAGTGTTAGCAGTGCGGCTTCGGAGCCCGTTAGGCTTGGGGCTGGGTCTGCGCTTGCTCCGGTGCCGAGGAATACGATCTAGAAACCAGCGACGGACACACGGTTTCGGGCGATGTCTTGATGCCGGTACGACGTCATGAGCTCATGAGGTCATGAAGGTGGAGGGAATGGTTGGTGTGGTGTCTCTTGTTCACGAGGTGTCGACGGTGTGTCCTTCGTGCCTTTCGAGCACACGACCTTGGCTATTTACTACTGCATCCGGCAAGTGAGCACGATAGTTCACGGGTGGCGGGATACGCATCATGGCAAGAATGGACGTATTGCCATCATCTATACACGGCTCTAGGTCGGTGCACACATTTCTCGTGCATGGACTGCTCGGATCACTGCCTGCCAACCCTGTGAACGGATGTGTCCTCGAGTCGATGCTGGAAGGGACATTTACACGCACGCTTGAGCATCGCGCCATCTGACGCCTCCGGCTGCGTATTCAGGCGTGTGTCAAGTCGAAGAGTTTGTCTCGACGCTTCGGTGCAGCGGATGAAGTACGAAACCTTCGTATCCCGACAATGATCAATCTTATGGTGTGCCATTCGAGCTTATAGGTCATTACTTCGTGCGCTCACTGCGGAACGACAATCTTCAACCCATACATACCGCCCGTAGAATACCTCCCAATCCCGTCCGATCAGAACCCTGTTGCATGGATCGCCACGTTCCCGCTGTTCGTCGTGAAATCCAACCGTGAGTCGCCATGACCTCTCCCCACCACCACACGCCTGCCACTACTCCCTATCGGTACATCCGCGTACCACGTCAGATCCGTGCCGGCCACATCGATGTGGCCCGATCTCACCTCTCCATTGATGGTGCCTTGCCATTCGGGCGGTAAGGTCAGGCCGAGCGAACCCGAGGACGATATGTGCGACGAACGCAGCCCTTTGATGGATGTTCCGGACTTTCGGTAAGGCGACAGGATACGCAGATTGGTGGAGCCGGAGTGGCTTTCTGTATGGAGCGTGGAACCGGTTATGTTCGTGGTGTAAGGAAGGAGGTTCGCGGTGATGCTGCCGGCGTTGGATGTCATGAGGGTTGCGGTGCCGTGGATGTAGGTGCCGGTGATGGAGGAGGAGCTGCACTCGACGCGGGTTCGGTAGTCCCGGTCGGGGAGGTCGTCGGTCGGGAAGACGACGTGCGCGCTGCCCGACTGCGATAGAGCGACGAACGAGGCGGGTTTCGGTGCGGTCGGATCGGCGGGTTTGGGGGCGGCCCGGATGTTGATGGAGCCGGAGCGCGAGCGAAGCCAGAGTAGGTCGCGGAGGGCGTAGGTACCTTCGATGCTGCCGGAAACGGTGTCGACCCTTGTTTCACGAGACGACCAACAGGCCGCCTTTACGGAGCCGTGGACTGTGGTTATAACGGTCGAGTCTGCTGATGACGACCCGTGCGCACCACATAACCCATCCTCGATCTGGACATTCATGTTGTGAGTATTGATGCGCCAATGCCCAATCTCGACATCTCTGCGAACTCTGATCGTAAGGGCAATGCCCAGGCAAGGTTTGCCGACATAGCGCTGTCGCACCTTTCGAACGTCAGGAGCCTGCAACTGCAGCCCGGCCACGTCCTTGACGTAGTTGAGCTTAGTGACGCGCCAGGGTTCTGTGGTTGCCAGTCCTACCGAAACCCGGACATCGGCGTCCTGGTCAGGCTCGGCTGGCATGACGACCAGCAGGCCGCTGATACCGCCGGAAAAGTAGTTCGACTCGTCCACCAGCTCCACAAAGGAGAAGTTTCGTAGGTGCGCAAAGTCCATCGTGGTTGTCTCGGTGTAGGAAACGTATGGGCATTGAGGAGTGCGCAAGTGCGGTGGGATGAGAGGATGTTCATTGTCGTAGTCGGGGTCACCGCCTCCTGACCCTCTACCCCCGTGACCTTCGCCGTCACCTCGGTTTGGAGAGTCATTCTGACCGCTACCGCCTTTCCCACGATCGTCGTTGCGGTGAGTTCGACTTTGGCTGGAGTATCTATACCCTGTTGCCAGTATGATAAAAAGGCCGACGACCACGACTGCCATGAGTATGGTGGGTATGGATAGTAGCTTGCGACGCACATTTTGTCCCGTCCTCTTGCGTCGCGAGTACGCGCCGTGTCTTTGTCGTGAGCTACCGAAGCCATGCGATGCTTCTTCCCCATCGTGAGCGTCTCGCATGGTTTGCGGTCGAATCGCACTGCTGAGTGGATCCATCTGCGTCACAGGTCGTCTGTCTGGGCCGAATGGAAAATCAGACCGGAACGGATTGCCTCGATCGCCAACAGGCCACTCGGGCTCTGCTATTGCAACAGGTAATGAGGCAGGGCGGCCCGCTTGACCTATACCACCGTAGTCCGCTCCTACGTGAAGTCTCCGTCCACTCCCAGCGCTCTCCTGTGCCTGAGCATGCCGAGTCGCCTCTTCCGGTCGATGAACGGTCGCAGCAGAATAGTCCGGTGGGGCCGGTCCTGCGTCCAGCAAAGGAGTGAACTCATCAGCCCATCTCAGAGACCGCGAGGATGTCGCGGGAGAGGTTGCCGAGGGTGGTGCCGTGACGGAGTTTTCAGTGCTGCCTTGCGTCGCCTCTCGCGTCTTCGCTTCCGACTCCGCCTGAACCGAGGAGTGCTCCATAAACCTCTCTTGCGGGTGGTCACGGTGGGAGAAGTACCCGTCCGAGGGTGAGTCTGCGTAGATGGACTCGTGATCCGAGCGGTTTGCGTAATCTTCTTCGTATCTACCAGAGCTTGACATATTTGCGACAGCTCGCTGTGCAGAGGAAGAAAGGGTTGTGGGAGGAGGAAATAGCAGAAAGTCGGAATCAAAGGTCTCACCTACGCATGTCCTTGAGCGCGCAGCTCTTCTACTTGGTCACTCCAGCCATCGCTGTCCTACTAATGCCCTTATCTCGCAACCTAGGACAGGCGAGCCGCACTGCAGCTACAGCTGTAGCGGGGTCGCCGTCGCCAGTGTCCAATTGCTGCGCTGGACAGACGGCCGATCGTGTTCCTTCGCATATCGAGCGTCGTAACGCATCGCTTCCGCCCGACTCGATGGGAGTGACCCTGGAAGTGATCCAATTCGCTCAAGAGCACCGCGAGAGCACTCCCGCGTCTCCATCCGAGTCCCTATCTGGGAGGAAGTGTGATACATCCCCTCGCAAGCCAGCACTGTCGACCGGGTCGGAGAGTGTCGCAGGATCATCAAGGGACCCAGAGATGAATATTGCGGTGGTATGTCTTGTCGAAGTCATGTCTGTCTTGTGTTGCTGTTCGTGCCTTGTTTACGAAGCTACGACGCGAGTCCAGGCCGCGTGGAGAAACTGGGGTCTGCCTTCGCGTGAATTTCCCCAAATCGGAAGTTGGCGTCGCAGCTGCTTGCTGAGGTCTGGCAAACAGTTGACCTGCACGGCGACACCACCATCTTGCACCCCGGACAGTAGGCCATGTATGTGGGCGTCTGACTTCGTGTCGCTTACCCCAATCCTCGACAACTCGGATCTACAGACAAGAAATAGGCATGTCAGCCAGGTCTGGCACTGAACACACATATCGATACACGTCCTAGAGGAATGCCTCGACAAGTCTGCGAACTCTCTCTACACCATCAACGGGCGCAGCATGTAAACGATTCAGCTTGGCCAAGAGGTTGCGGCTTGAGCACGACGCCTTGAAGTAACCCGCGTCCATATTTTGAACGACACCTTTGCTTTCGTTCCTTGACGGAGACGAGAACCTCTGCTGGAAATCGTGAGAGCTGGGCTTGGTATATCCTCGATCTTCCGCCAGGAAGACTGCGGTTGCGAGTGAACTGTGACTCAGCCCCAGATACCGGTCGGGGACTCAACACCATACATCGACATTCCACAGTGCCTTCAACAACCTGGAGCAATGCGGTGTACCTACGTTGTCCTGGCGCAAAACGAGCGATGTATTACCCTGACAGATGCTCAAAGTAGCATGAAGATACACGCACACCACCGAAGTTGGCGACAGAACTTGCTTCGATATACGTCAGGCCACAACCACTCCAGTCTCTAGCATTGATTCAGACCTTAAGCTCGAGAGCTTCCACAGCGTGAATCCCCGACAGAGAGTTCAGATTACCGCCAGAGTCCCTGCCAAATCGTCGATATCCCAGGGACTTGTGATCCAAGCAGGCGTCGGGAACGTAACCGGACGTCCGAAAAACGCAACTCGAGACGCCTGCTGCTTCTCGCTGGGTACTTGCCTTTGTCTGATCAACGCTCGAGCGATACGTCCATATCATACCTGCGTTACTGTGCGTATAACGACAGCTGCGTTGCTACGTCCATGTATTCCACATCTTGTTCAGGCCTGGGCACTTTTCATATCGTCGTCGCTTTAACCACGGTCCACGGGCCACGGCATCCGCGGCTCTTCCAAAACCGCAAAGTTCGATCGTGGTGGAGACTCCACACTCCACCATGACGAAAGGTCCGCTGCCCTCAACCGCATCAATTCCATCCATCACCTCGAGTGGAAATCTTTACCTCCTACTAGCTGCTTCGGCGTCCACTGGCACCCCGATTCCCGAAGCAGCATGGAGCAGCACATCTCTCCTCCTGCGTTTGCCTTTCAGAGAACTCAGGGAGCATCCTCACACTTGTCACTTCGGCAGTCGGTAGGTCTCTTACCTCGCTCTCTCTTCCTTTGCCGGCAGCATCCTCGCATGTCAGGTCCTGCTATCTTGATCCGAAAGAAGCCATCATTGTGATTTCTGCTTTCTACTTCTATTACTGTGCCCCTCCATACACATCAGATGTACATCCCTTAGAGACATGGCATCCTCAACCCCCAGCTCCAGCTCCGTGCGGCATCGCGATCAAGGAGCCGCACCGCGCGGACACCGATACCCGGACTATGGCGGGAACCCGCTCGCTCATATCATGAGTTACGACGACAGCAACTCCGTCCGCCTGCCCGCCTTCGGCGGAGCTGCTCAGGTCGGTCTGTACAAGCCGCCGCCGTTTCCATTCGCCAACCCCGTCCCGCTCGGTCTGGCCGGTTTCGCTCTCACGACCTTCCTGCTGTCACTGATCAACCTCGGCACGAAGGGGTTGGAGAATCCGAGCATAGTGATCGCGCCGGCGATGGCTTACGGTGGGCTTTGCCAGCTGCTGGCGGGCATGTGGGATATCGCGCTCGGCAACAGTAAGTTTCGGATTCCCACTATAACAACTACACTCCGTTTCGCGAGATGCGGTCAGTGAAGAGACCGCGCAAGTAGAAGTTGGGCTGTTCCTGTGACGCTTCGCCTGACCCTTGCATTTCTTCGCAAGTCCATCTCTCCAACGTTTGTCGTACCTACCTTGGCTGCGATAAAGATCATCATATCTCTTGTGAAGCATCCCGTCCCGCTGACTAGTCCGACAGCATTCGGTGGCACCGCGCTCTCCTCATATGGCGGCTTCTGGATAGGAACAGCCATCATCTTGACCCCGGGTGGCTTCCAAATCCAATCATCCTACTCAACGATAGGCGATTGTAAGTCATTCGCGGACTAATTGCAAGGCATAGATAGCCATCATGATCGGCTGACCATTCTCCACAGTCTACGCAGCGTTCGGCTTCTACATCTTCGGCTGGTTCATCATCACCTTCATGTTCTGGCTCTGCACGCTCAAATCCACCATCGCCTTCTCCTCACTCCTCTTCTTCGTCTGGTTGACGTTCCTCCTACTCGGGATCGCTTATGTGGGCGCGGCGAACAACGGAGGAGTTCCCGATGTCGGCGTGACCCGGGCAGGCGGTGCGACTGGTGTATGTCTCATTTTCCCCTTTCCCCCTTCGCTCGTTCTATATACCACAATGTACTGACTGGTGGACTCTTTAGATCATCGCCGCTTTTATAGCCTGGTACAACATGTTGGCCGGCTTGGCCGATCCGAGTAACACCTTCTTCATCATCCCCGTCTTCCACTTTCCCTGGAGCGAAAAGGGACGGGAGATGAGGGCGGGCGACGAACCCGAGAGCGGTGCAGAGGTGTAGATCCGTGAACAAAGATGTCGGACACGCGGGCTGGCATTCGCGAATGGGAGACATCGTCGATGAACCTCACGCCCAATAGAAGCTATATTAATATAGATGGAGACAGAGCCTTTATGAGGCGCAATCGATTGTCCACAGAGTGTGCACGCTGCGTGAGAGAAGGCCGCGAGGTGCCTTATTATGTCGGATGATGTGGACTTGACTCAAAGAAAGCCTCGAGAGCGAAGCAGTTGCCAGCCCCCCCGAGAACGCGAATTCAGACATACTTGCATGGGGCTCGTCGAACGATCGTCGTCATTCGCCATGGGAAGCTGCCCCAGCCATTCAACCCCGATGCGATTGACGAGAGAAGTCGGGGGACATAGTACAGTCAAGAAAGCGGCCGTATAGATCGCCCCATCGCCCGCAGCCCAGGTCGCCATGTATTAGAAAGTCTGCCCAGCCTCACGTACAATTGAATGATTGCCGTGCAGCCCGTGTTACCTTCTACCCTACATCTGCATGCAGTCGTAGATCATATTCGTAGTTCTGTCCACGAAAAAGAAATCACAAGGCTGGGGATTATTCGTCATTGGACACTGATACTGCGAGAATCCAATGTGTGACCAGGCTGGGTGTGTTGTGTAACAGTAGTGTACGACGCACCACTTTCAACCAAGTACACTCGAGATTGGGGACGCCAGCGATCCGATTGCGACGACTCACCTCTGTCGTTCAAACATGTTCATGACCACATGTGGCATATTCAGCGTGCTAGTTATGAAGTAAGGGAAACCGACGACCGAGACAGCGACAGCGACGATACGAATGGAGAGAAAAGCATCTCGAAAAGAAAGCAGGCTTTTATACATGAGAAAGATTGGTGAGCGTTTATTTCTCCCCAAAGTTTTCGTGTACAAATCTCTTCTAAATCACACGTCCCATAGTATAGTATGCATTCGTGGTATCGTGACCTGGTCATCGTCCCCAAGACTCCAACGAGGATGGCGGCAGCTCAGCGCGCTCAAGAGCCTCTGTCAAACGTCTCGAAAAATCCGTTTGCTCAAACGACCAGCGTCACATCCGATGCCCTTGAAATGAAAGAAATCCCCAAGCCACTTGTCTCTCCGTCATCATCGACCACAAGCCTTAGAAATCTATGCACAAGAAGCATGCCAAAGAGTGGAGAAGCAATCGCGACCCGAACCGCGGTTCGCTCTCCTTTTTTTATGTCCAGAAGAGAAGATCATGAGATTGGACGGTCACGGACCGCGCTTACGAGCGGTCGGCGGCGTGACGACGGTGGTGCTCGTGACGCTTGCCCTGGTGATGCCAGTGAGTGGCGGTGACGACTTCGGTCACGACGGCCGTCTGGACCTCGGTGATGGTGACACCGGGGTGAGGGGTGTAGACGGCGAGCGTCGAGGTCGCGAAGGTGGTTGGCTGGACGGTGACACTGGCGACGTCGTCGCTGGACGAGCTGACTGGCGCGGCGGACGAGCTCACTGGGGCGGCAGACGAAGTCTGAGCGGTGGTGCTTGGGGCAGCCACACTGGACGTGGTGGCCGCGGCGGCCGAGGAGACGCTGGTCTTGGAAGAGGTGGGCTGAGACGGAGTCAAACTTGGGGTAGAGAAAGTTGAGGTCTTAGTGGCGGCGATCGAGGTCTGCGCGGCGGCGGAAGAGGATGCGGAGGCCGCGCCGCCATCGTTCTGGGACTCGCCGGAGCAGAGCGTAACGGTGATGACCGAGTCTTGGGGACAGGCTTGCATTCCGTAGGCGTCGTCGGTGGCGTAGCGGTAGGCCTGCTGCTTGGGGTTGCACTCACCCGACGCGGACGTCGCAGTGATCTCCCAGTTCTGGTCCCATGGGTTTCCGTTGACGGCGCTCAGGTCGAACCAGATGATGTCTTGACCGTCGTTGTGAAAGGTGTATTCGTACTGCAGGAGGTTGGTGCTCAGGTCGGTAGACTTGGACAGCTTAATCGACCAGCCGTCACCGTTGGTGAGCTCAGTCCATGACTGGTTGAAAGTACCACCGTTGGCATTGAGCCACTGGGAGATATCAGAGTAACCGCCGTCGGCAGCGGGCGTATCGCAGAGGTAGACGGGGTAGGTGCACTTGTTGACGACGATGGCTTTGCCAACCGATTGCGCGATGGCACCAGTGGCCATCAAGGCCGCAGATGCGATAAGGGCGTGAGAGTACATTGTCGTAGGTGATTGTTCGAGTACGTTGGTGATTGATGGATGTGCGAGACGTCAAGCAACGATGAGCACAGGTAGCGTGAGTGTGTCAGGTGCGAAGCACGTGTCGTTTGGGTCGTGGAACAGGAAGCGCCTTGTTTGGGAAGCCGAAAGAGTGATGGCTTGCGAGTATTGGGTAAAGAGTGAATGCGGTGCAGTGAAAATGAGTGATACTGCGCAGCAGTGAAGGCAGCTTTCCAGAGCGCAAAGAGACTGTAGAGAGCGTGGTGCAGGAGGAAGAAACGAACGCGAAACTCTGCGGCGGGCCGGGGATCTTTTATGATCGCAAAGTTGCAGGTGAGTGCGCTGCAGGCCCTTGTTGGTTGGACTCGATGCGCACAACAAAACGTTTGGGGTGGGCCAGCAGCGACCGGGGCCCACAATAAAACGTGTGAGTCGCGAATGGCCAGGCTAACTCCTCCTGTATGCCCCTGGACGCCTTAGCGGTTCAGCCTCCCGTCAATCAGAAGGCGGCCGTGGGCCCGACGGTGCAGTAGAAGGCTGGGCGAGATCAGCCGGGGAGAGTCCGTCGATGGGGGAGCGGAGCTGTCACGGGCCCGCGCGGACTGTCAGGTACCGTCGGCATATCGGACTGTGATTTGCTGGCGCAGCGGCTGCTGGGAGGTTGTGAACCTTCGAGCCCTTGTTGATGATGATGACCCGCACGGCTGACCCCTTGTGTCGTGTCAACCGGCCCCAATACCGAGCTGCTTGTTTATCCGGATCGGGCATCTATCGACGAACCAACAGCCCGGACTCTCCAATTGTTCGTCTGCATGCCCCCACTTTGTCCATCATCATCCATCGAGATTCTCGTTCGCCGCTTCGGACGGGCGGCTGAGGATGAGTTGAGCTCGCTTACCTCTTTGGCCTTGTCCGCCACGTTTTTGCCTTGGTTTCGTGAGGTGTGTGTGGAGTGCGCTTGGCAATGAGAGGGTGGCGAAGAACAGCGACGCGCAGACTCTTCCTCACGAGTCACCAACCCGTGCCGTCTGCCCCCGACGGACTTTCGTCCAAGATTGCAGCGGCTTTATTCTGTTGGAGAAACACGGGCAGGCAAAGACCTTGTTGAAGAGATCCTTGTATAGACGACGGGGTTCACCACGCAGGTACACCGACGCACTCCGCAGAGACGGATTTCGGCCAGAAATAATCCCCTCGCGCGGCTGTTGTTTCACCACCGATGTTCGCGTCAGAGAGTGCGGTGAATCGTGCTGGTGGTTGGTTCTGGACGCTGCGTCTCTCGCTCCAGTGTCTGAATACAGTCTCATCATGATTTTGTTGTCTCTGATGGGTCTCTCTGTCCAAAGCTTCTTCACATCAGCAACACGCGCAACAATCCCGATTAACCGCCGCCGAGGGCGTTAGGCGAGGAGTGACGAGAACCAGTGCATATGGTCACCGCGATCACCACGCGCCCGCGTACCACCACATCCGTCATCACGCCCTGTCATTCACTGGGCCCGAAGGCTGGACAGCGCTGACCTTCTTTTTCCAACAATTCGTCGCCGATGCAGGTGCAGGTAATCAACAGCATTCGGACCGCTGAATGGTGAACCACGTACCACCAAAGTCGCTGGGCTGGGATGAACACGCGTCGTTGTCGATGAATGAATGGATGGGTGAGACACCAATGGATTTTCGCGCGCAGAGCTAAAGTGCTTGCGTCCCGAACGCGTAAAAAGGCTTGGCAAACCTGCTGCGAGGTGAACGACGCGACCGTGCGCGAACCACGAGGGAACCATAGCAGGGCAGTACCGATATTCAGTGCTGCTATTGACTTCTCTATAGCCACCGTGGGCGATATTGTGGCAGTCGAATTGTCTTATACCTCATCAAATCTTAGGTGCGCGAGAGCCCGTCTGTCTTCGTGAAACGCGAGTAGGATCAGGGAGGGTATACATGTATATACATGCGGTGCATCGCTTGTAGAAGTATATAGGAGCTGACTGAGGGTAGATGTGTATGTAACAGTTGTCGGCGAGCCCGTAGTGAGGTTACTGTGTCTGTATGCAGAAATGAGGAGAAGAAAAGGACGACCTGTGTTTGCCTCTGCGTTTGCCACCCCAACCCCCTTCCTCCACCTTCCGCGAGAGATGAATTGACTGGCTACAGTGCTATCACCAACAGCAACAACAGACAAGCAAGCAGGACAAACAAAAACCTAGCGCGATGCTTCGCGCCTCCAGAAGCCGAGCTCTTGGTCGGTATACTACCACCATCGACTGCGCCCTGCGTGGCAGCTTGACGACTGTCACCAGTGGTCCCAAGCGGTCTCTTAGCCGCTATGGACGGCCCGCAAACGATAGGAGGTACCGGTCTCATCGATGAACACGGTGCTGCTAGCCGCACTGACTGCGTGGGATTGGAAGACCGTTTGCTCGTATGGATCAAGCGTGATCGTGGATGCGCCCTGGTGAAGATTGAAAGCGCCGCCGCTCTCAACGACAGCGATCCAGGCATTGGTTTGGGAGATTGAGAATGCTGTCGTGGTCGCGGACCGGGTCGACTTAAGTGTCTGGACCTCCGACGCAGAGCACGTTCATCGGAATAGAACGTTCCGGCCAACGGATGGCACCGTACTCGCCGGGGCGAGCTTCTGTGTGTCGTGCGAAGGGTTGAGTGTCATCTGGCCGCGTCTGGTCGTAAAGTCACTGGAAGCAGCGACAACGGTGTGAGTGTCGAGCACTCCGGATGCAGTAGCATTGTTTGCGGTGGCATCGTCAAAGTCCATGGCGCCTCGGTCGCGATGCTGAGGCGTTGACCTGGGATAAAGACAGCGGATGTATCTGCAAATGCTATTGCGCTCGAAGCACCCTGAGTGACAACGAAAGCCTCTGGCTCGTCAGACACGATCTTGATGGTGTAAGCTTGAGACTCCATGGCAGCGACGTAGGGCTGTGGGAGGCCTATCAGAGCAGACGAGGTTGCCATTGGGGCGACTGTGATGGCCAAGAGTGATGCAATGACGCCCGCATCCTCACGTACAGCTCGAGAGTGTCGAAGTTTTCTCAGGCAGCTCGGGTCACGGTGTCAGGCGCTTTGAGGATTGCGCCACCGGTGATGGCACAACGTGCGCACGACAACGTCCAGCAGGGCGCCAGAGTTAGAGAGCTTGGCCAGACATAGTCCCATTCACTCGCCTTGGTGTCAACGACGACTGTATCCCGATCGTTCCCATCGATTCCATGGCTCGGGACGTAGGCATCCCGCAGAGAGCAGCACTGATCAGCATCCATAGATGCTTGCGTGCACGATGGAGACGTGATCGACTCTACCAAGGAAACGTACCTTAGCCAGCTCTACTGCAACATAGCTCGGCAGTGTACATGATGGCCTGATGCAAGAATGCAGTGAGCTCACTTCGAAGTCACGCGAGTCCTCCACTCCAGGTTCCAGGCCATCATGTCGAACTTCAAACCAAGAAAAGAGACATAGAGCTTAAGAGAAAGCTAAAGGTAAATTGCAACGACGTCTTCGGTCATATCATCTACCGCCCAGTCGTGACCTCTCTTCGTTGCTCCAAGTGCTTTCTAAAGGTGAAACATCACCACAGCGCTTGTACGACGCGAAGTTGCATCATTCTCTGTTGCCCTCTCAATCGGCTGCAAAAGCCGCCCTTTGCATTTGTACTGTCGTGGAGAAGGTGCACGCTCGCACGTATATCAGAAGGTTAAAGGGTTCGATGGACACGCGCAATACTTTCGACATCGTAAATGTGATTGTATCATCTATGTATATCAGCGTCATGTGGCTTTAGTCGGGTCTTGATCTATAGCTTCGAATGCTCCTGTTCCCACTCCTTCGAGAATGGGTAATCAGCGTAACCTTTTGTACTCTTGGCCGCGTAGAAGGTGTCGCGGTCGTACTGGGCGAAGTCAATGCTCTTCTCCATCCTGTAAACCAGATCCGGGTTGGAGATGAAGTACCGGCCGAAGACGATCGCAATGTCCTTGTCCGCATACTCCTGCTCGACTGCCCGCCGGGCCGAGTCCGGCTTGAAGCCTCCTGCCACCAGGATCGGCGAGGTGCCGGCCCAGATGTCGATGAATGGGTTGATCTTCTGCGTCGCCTCAATGTCGGCGTTTCCGGCGATACGAGACTCGACGAGATGCACGTAGGCTAGCTTCAGCTTCTTGAGCTCCTCACATACATAGGAGAACTGTAGGATCGGGTCGTCCATCTGCATACCTTGGAAAGTCGACCAAGGCGATAGACGGATGCCCGTCTTGTCCGCACCGACGGCGTCGACCACAGCCTTGGAAACTTCGATGGCAAAGCGAGCGCGGTTCTCGACGCTGCCACCCCACTTGTCTGTACGCTTGTTGCTGACATCCTGAGTAAACTGGTCGATGAGGTATCCGTTGGCGGCATGGATCTCGACGCCATCAAACCCTGCACCCTCCACGGCGTTTTTGGCAGCCTGCGCGAAGTCCTTGATATACTCCTGGATCTCCTCTTCATCCAAGGGCGTCGGCACAGGGCTGTTGTCGCTCATACGGAGGTCCGAGGAGCTGACCACTGGGCCTGTGCCTTCCTTCTCCTTGACCTCTGGGTTTGCCGTCCGTCCGAGCGCCCACAATTGCATGTAGATCACGCCACCGGCTTGGTGTACGGAGTCCACAATCTCCTTCCAGGCTTTGACCTGCTCCTCTGACCAGATACCCGGCACGTTGGCATATCCGCTCGCTCGTGGGCTGATGAGTGTGGCCTCTGTGATGATGAGCGTACCCGGGACGCACGCACGTTGTTTGTAGTACTCCTTCACGAAGGGCAGTTGGACGTGGTCGTCGTTGGCTCGGAAACGGGTCAGTGGCGCCATCACAAGGCGGTTGGAGAGCTTGTGAGGCCCGATCTGGAGCGGCTCGAAGAGCTTCGACTGCAGCGGTGCGCTACCCATTCTCGTGTGCTTGCTGTTCGGGTGGCTTGTGGGTGGTTTGTGTATGTATATCTCTAGAAAGTAGGACTTGAGACTGAAAGGAATGAAGGCACATACTTTTACCTCAGTGATTTGTTCAGGCTCTACAGGGTTTCGCCCAAGAGGAGCATCTGATTTATCAGCGCCACCGGTGCAGAGCAAGAGAAAAAGGGCGCGTGCTCGCCCGACGATGCGCGACCCACAGAGCCGAAGCCGCACTCATCAGATTGCATCCGGAATCGCGGTTGGGGATGGAGAGAAAAAAGCACTGCCGACAGATCTCATAATATGGGAAGATGTCCTGAGTATCTGCCGATGACAATCCATATGCAAGTGATGGCGGTGACCGAAACAGAAAGCAGGGAGCATGAAGTGCAGACTGTTGTCACGTGCAGCAGGCGAGCGATCCCCCAATCAGCTGACATACCGCAGGCCTGCCTTTCTCACATCACCTCCCCTGTTGCCAGAGCGCATCTTGTTGAAGTCCTCTACAGCACATCATCGCTATCCCGGGTGGTGTGAACATCTGCGGCCACAGACTAGCTGTCTTTCTTCGCCATTGCAAGCTCGTCGCGGGTCGATGGCTAGAGGCAGAATGCCTCCGTATAAGTAATAGCAGCACAGCGTGCCCACTCCCATCTGGTATCAACCTATGGACTTTCTCCTGCCTCCTCACTACCGAAAAGATGTGCGGAATTGTGTTCATCATGGAGCGAGGACGATGGCTGGTCAAGATCACGCATTCTCTGGTGGGCTCGTGCGGCTTATTATCATAATAGCAGCGACTTCGACATCCCCACTCATATCGCTATTGCCACTATGCACCACCGTTGTGGACTACATCTCCGTCGCATCATCCCTGGTATAGCAAGACGCATTCCCCCCTACCAAACGCGTTGCGACACTGGCAGAGGGCGCTCTTTGTTCCGGCATTGCACTTTTGTTCAGGCTCGACGAGCAACAAAAAGACAAGTTGATCCTGCAAAATCAGTCCTGGAGGGGAAGCAGCCGACGGATCCTTGACCTGATTGTGTCAATCACATACAGGTATGCACGGCCAGCACGAGCTGCATGACCTCTGAAAAGCTCATAAGAGAGCGGAGGACACACTTTGTCTAGACTGAAGCCCATGCAGGTACATCGGATAATTGAACAGTCAAACAACCAGTCACCTTGGCCAGCAACAGCGGCCCGAGACAAAGACGCGACCTCTCTCGGTATTCGGAAACAAATAATATGGCTTGAGGTAAGCTTCACCGTCCCGTACGGCTGGCCTGACCCAACCTAGATATCTAATCACCTTGGCCGACGTCTGCGAGTCCCAACGTTACTCTCGAATCACCAGGTCAACACAGGTGAGAGCTTTCAAAAGATCGCGGAATTGCAATGCATGTGTCGACTGCGATTCAAGAACGTGAACTGAGTGTTTACGCGACGCAGTGTCATTCAGGGGACTACTGCGCAGACTGATGTAGTCCTTTCACAAGACGTCAATCAAACTCAGGCTGTACACCCACAAACCTTCGCAACTACAGGATCCACGCTGGTGTTATACCTGTGTGGCTCTGCGGATGTTAAAATTTACCGCAGAGCACATATTGCAGTTCTGACGCCGACAAAGAATGCTTGTTGTACGAAACAGCGAATCAATGCCTCCACGACCCCAATATCGGACAGCAGTATGGTCGGCGCATCTCTTGTCTTTGCACCGACCATAATAACGGTCGTTTCCGTATGCTACCCGGTATGTTACCATCTGGTTCCTGAGATCCCATCGGTCTCCCACATGGTCCTCAAGGTCACTCAGTGACTTACTCTGAGCATCGTCCTTTGGACCTCACGATGGAAAACACATTCGACATGTCTGGGTCCCATCCCAACCGTAGTAGCGCCGAGTGGAAGGTCTCCACGTCGCAGCAATCGTTACCATCACAACCACAAGAAGAGAACGGCGAGAGAGATGGGGACTTCGATTGGTCGCCCACCGGCTCGGATATCCATCTGCGCCCACTGAGCGGAGCATGTGCGCTCAGCCCGACTTCCGCGACCTCTCGCGATGCTTATGCTACGATCGACGGTCAAGGCGAGGAATCGAACGCACGCCTTCACAGAGACAGCGTTCAGTACGGAATCGCGCTGTCCACCGACGAAAAGAAGTCCGATGACTACGATGAGGATAAGAGCCCTCATGATCGCAGTCGACAACCGGACGAGCAGCAAGAGGGTGTTTCAGAGCCCGAACAACAATCAGTGTCACATCACCATCCCCACCCACTTTATCGGCATCCCTCACAGTCACGAAGCCTGGCTAGGAGACTCTCTGCAGACAACCAAGAGCGTCTTAGCGGCCGTTCCGCGCAGCTCACGCCCAGCTCACCCATTCGGACGGGCAGCGGCCAGTCTGGAGACGACAAGTCCGTACACCACAATGAACTGTACGAGAAAAGGGCTTCGAAGTTCTCCGAAAAGCTGACAACGCCTTCTTTGGTGGTGCCCAAGAGGGAGTCTACGCTGGTAGGCTGGGACGGCCCAGGTGATCCAGGCAATCCGATGAACTGGTCAAGGCGTAAGAAATGGTGTACCACCTTCGCGCTTGGCTCCGTCACTTTCTGTGTCACCCTTGCTTCGTCCGTCTTCAGCCCTGGCACCGAGATTGCAGCCCGCGAGTTTGGAGTCCCTACGGAGGTTATGGTGCTCAGCACTGCATTGTTCATACTCGGCTTTGCTTTCGCGCCGGTCCTCTGGGGCCCGATGAGCGAGTTGTATGGTCGGAAGATACCCATGTTTGGTAAGTCCTGCGAATATTCGAGTCGTCAGCGTTCTCCGTACTGACCAATGGCATAGTGAGTTACTTAATCAATCTCGGCAAAGATTCTCCCCGGGAGGAACGTAACGTACTGATGTTCGGATAGGTTGGTTTCTTCATATTCGGCGTATTCCAAATCCCGACAGCCGTGGCACCCAACCTGGAAACTCTCCTCGTCAGCAGATTCCTGGCTGGCTTCTTCGGATGCGCTCCTCTCTGTGTGGTGGGCGGTGCGTTTGCAGACTTCTGGGCTCCGGCGGATCGCGGCGTGGCCGTCTCGATCTTCTCCGGAGCCACCTTTCTCGGTCCGACAATGGGCCCTGTTGTTGGAGGGTTCCTCACACAAACACCGAGTCTGGGCTGGCGTTGGACGGCATGGGTGACGCTGTTCGCGGCCGTGGTCTTCGGGGCCATTGGGTGGCTGGTGTACGACGAGTCGTTGGGATCGGTGCTGCTCCAGCGTCGGGCGAGGAAGCTTCGGTACGCGACGAAGGATTGGGCGTTACACGCTCCGGCAGACGAGATCGAAATCAGTTGGAAGGCCATCTTCGACAAGTACCTCACAAAACCGGTCAAGATGCTGGTCTGGGAGCCGATACTGTTGCTAATCACGATCCACATCTCCTTCATCTACGGCATCCTTTGTAAGTCACAGACTTGGTCATCTATCTGATCTCTCCAGAGCTAACCGCTCGAACAGACCTCTACTTCGAAACGTATCCCATCTCGTTCATACAACAGCGCGGCTGGAGCCTTGGGATCGGCAGCCTGCCCTTCATCGCCGTCATGGTCGGCGTCATCATAGGATGTCTCGTCAACTACATCTTCATCAAGACCCGCTACATGCGCCTCCTGAAGCAACACGGCCGGGTCCCGCCCGAAGAACGTTTGATCCCCATGATGGTCGGCTCGATCCTTCTACCCATCGGCTTGTTCTGGTACGCGTGGACGTCGCGGCCGGGCACTCCTTGGCCTGCTCAGGTCTGCGCTGGTGTCCCGACGGGTGCAGGTCAGCAGATCCTTTTCCATCTCCCCGAAGATAGTTCGCTGATGGTGCCGTGCTGCCGCAGGTATCCTCTTGATCTTCTTACAGGGCATCAACTACATCATCGACGTGTACAAGATGTTCAGCAACTCCGCGATCGCCGGCAACACCATCATCCGATCGCTGTTCGGCGCCGGCTTCCCCATGTTCGGTAGGTCGCGTGACATCCTGAGGGTATCCTGTGTCACCCGTGAGCTGACTGTCCCTCGCAAGCGATATACATGTACAGAGATCTGGGCGTCACTTGGGCCACTAGTGTCCTCGGGTTCGTCAGTGTCGGTCTCATCCCCGTGCCCATTCTCTTCTTTGTCTACGGGGCCAGGATTCGGAAGATGAGCAGGTTCACCCCGAAGATGTAACCCGGGGATGAGAGTGGTATGTTTGAGAAGAGGCAATGTATCTTCCTTCGGCTGATATGAGGGCCGCGAAAGGCGCGATGCAAGACCGCGGGACAGCTGCGGCTAGTTTGGACATGAGATAGAGTGCTTTATACATGTCGTCCGAGACTGACAAGACTGACATCTGCAAGAGTCTACGGGTACTAGCGCATAAACGTCTCCTACGTGAATGTAGCAGAGGCGCCACCTAGCGTGCGGCGGACCTCGCGTCAATGACCTTTCTCCCAAATCTTCCTCCCCCTACTCCAAGTCTGCAACACATTTGCGTCATCATCCAACACCACAAAATCCGCCCGGCGCCCGCTCTCCAAGTTCCCCCTGCTCGAATCGCCCATGAAATCGGCCACGTTCTCCGTAGCACACCGCACGGCCTCGGCAATCCCACACCCGCTCCATCGCATCACGTTCCTCACGCACTCGTCCAAGCCCGCGCATCCGCCGATCAGGGTATCGGTGCCTTCGATCGTCACGCGGGAGCCGGTTTTGGTCTGGTCGTGCGGGATCTGAGCGTGACCCGGATAAGTGCCGTCCGGAAGGCCGGCGAGCTCGATGGAGTCGGTGATGATGATGCACTTTGCCGGGTTGGAGCGGAAGAGGAGGGTCGCGACGGAAGGGTGGAGATGGTTGCCGTCCGGGATGATGGAGAAGTAGGGTGAGGTGCGGGCCGTGGACGGCGCGGCGGTGACGAGGCCGGCGAGACCGGGGTCGCGGTGGTGGAGGGGCGCCATGGCGTTGAGGGTGTGGGTTAGGCAAGATGCGCCGGCTTTGATTGCTTCGAGGCCCTGGGCGTAGGTGGCGGAGGAGTGGCCGAGCGAGACGCGGATTCCTTTGCTGACTAGGTCCTCGACTAGCTGCGTGGTGCCTTCAAGCTCGGGGGCGAGAGTGACGAGGCGGAGGACGTCGTTTGACATCGCGGCATCGCCGTAGATCTGCGCTGGCGACGTGGACGGTTGATGGAAGAGACTGTCATTATGCGCGCCCTTCTTGCTCGGGTGGAGATACGGTCCCTCGGCATGAGCTCCGAGCAGCGAGGCGCTTCCTTCGATTTCGCGAGGGGTCAGGGAGGGTAATATCTACTGGAAAACGTCAGTCGAAAGGTCATGAACCGATCGGACAAGCGAGCAGTTGGTCGATGGTCGGTGCAAGGATGTCTTATTGTGTGCCCGAGACGCACACGACGTATTGTGAGGAAGGCTAAGTTATTGCGTTTGTTCAGGGGCGATGTACGTAGTACTGCTTCTGTGCCAAGTGTGCCGTGAAATCTACGCCTTGGTCATACCTTCTTGAACTGATCCGAGTGAACGGTAGGTATCGTGGCGTAGAACGCTGTCACACCCGTCTGCGGAAGGTAATGAGCAACCTCGTCAAGCTGCCGCTTATAACTCTGCCGCTCCTCGAAGTGTGTGAAATGAAAGCCTCGCAAGCCGTTCGTCTGTAGCTCTACGAAGCCGGGAGCGAGGATCTGGCCCTGGAGATCAACAACAGCACCCGTGACTGGTGCATCGGACCTGGATATCGTACCCGTCTCATGAGAGACGACGAATCGTTCACCTGAGACTAAGCTCCCGTTGCGGCAGATCCGAGCGTTCGTGAAGATGGTGTGCTTGCCAGACATCTTGACTTCCTCAGTCATCATCAGACGCAGGAGGTGGAGATCGCTCGCTGCTCGGGCGAGGTGGACGTACAAATGCCGAGCAACCTCAGTGACTCCCAGCGCTTAATCACTGATGACTTGGCTCTGGTTTCATCGACGTTGTGACAAGCTCGCTACCTCCGTACTGTACTGGCTCCGGTTGCCGGCACGCTGGGAGATGATGTGAAGCGTCAGCATTCAATGATCTTCGCCGCTTGCGGGCCGCATCCCTATATCGGACCAGCCACCCAGCCTTGCAGCCTTTCGTGAGGAGCTTGGTGGTGTTTCTTCGTCGTCGCGTGGAGGTACTTCGAATCGGTGAATGCAGGTACTTCTCGAGGACGAGCACCTGGGACGATGGTGAGCGAGGGAGATTCATGTCCGAGGTATACATGTAGTTGTGTACTGACTCGATAAGTGAAGTTTGGGATAGCATTGCGATTCTTCCCCTCGGCTCGGGCGGGCAGCGTGGGTGGATCCGCGCAAATCCCTTGGCAGCCCGATCGAGTGACGTCGCGCCTTACGACTGGGATGGGGAAAGGTCGCACTGTGCAGAGAAGACACACGGCTTCCTTGTTTTTGCGCGTCTGGCTCGACTCCTCTCCCACTCTCCTGTCTCCCCTCCATCATCCACGACGCCGCGCGGCACCAGTCAGTCAGTCAGCCCGTCAGTAGGCGGTGCCTACCACCCTCGACCCTCTGGCAAGCCTATCACCTGACAAGTGACTGTTTGCGAGACCCCGCAGAGAAGCGCCCGCAGTCTTCCCACCGCGGCGAGGGGCAACCGCTGTTTCGTCATCTCCTGCGCTGCTTTTTTCCGAGCGATTCCGATAACGCTGGGAACACAGTGTTCATCCGCACACGACAATGGCGGATAACGCGCAGCAAGTCGGACCAGGCGGCCACTACTCAGGCAAGAACAAGATCCCGACGGTGAACCAGCTGCTGGAGCGATTGGATAAGGACAAGAAGGACCGTGACAGAGAGATTGACGAGCAGAAGAAACACCAGGCGCAGCAGAAGAAAACCGGCGGCGGCGATGCTGTACCGCATCAGAATGAAGTCAGAACGACGGCCGGTCAAAAGACGGTCACGGATCCCGTGACGGGCAAGCAGGTCGTGATCGAAGATGTCAACAAGGAAATGATGAAGAACGTTGATAATCCGGTACTGTCGGTGCCCAACGCCAACCTTGGCAAGGATACGCCTGTGAGGACAGATGCAAGCCAGAGTAACCCAGAGTACAAGGAGAAGCAGGACATCACCGCGCCCCCGGATCCAGTCGCCGAAGGTAGTACTTCCGACGTCCCAATTCACGGCGAAAAGACAAACATCCTCTTCCACCCCACGCCATCCGTCAGTTATGAGCCAACGTTCAGACGGATGGAGGAGCGAGGCCTGTGGCTTACGATCGGCGTCTTCTTCGCCATCGTCATCCTGGGCAAGACCTTCGGTGGCAAGTACATCGGCATCATTCCACTCGCCATGTGCGTCAGCAGTGGCATCTGGCTGTGGGTCAAAGAAGTCGTTCGCTCGGGCCGAGAAGTGGAGTGGGAGAGCGAAAAGGAGCGCGGCCAGACCGCGACCGCCAACCTTTTGCCCGAGAGTGTGGAGTGGATGAACACGCTGCTGAGCATCGTGTGGGGTCTCGTCAACCCTGACATGTTTTCTGCAGTCGCCGACACCCTCGAGGACGTCATGCAAGCTTCGGTGCCGGGCATCATCGAGAATGTCCGCGTGGCAGAAATCAACCAAGGCAGCAACCCGATCCGCGTGCTTAGCCTGAGGGCTTTACCGGATGATCACATGAAGGAAATGAAGAAGGCCATTCACGAAGAGAACAAGAAGACCAAGGATCCGCAAGAAGCTGCTGCGGACGAAGAGGGTGGCGATTACTACAACCTGGAAATCTCGTTCGCTTACCACGCCGCACCAAGTGGCAAGAGAGCGTCTGACAAGGCGCGCAACATGCACATGCAGCTCGTCTTCTATCTTGGGATCAAGGGCTTGTTCGGTGTCCCCCTGCCCATCTTCGTCGAACTGCAAGAGCTGGTAGGCACGGTACGCTTGCGGCTTGCCATGACACCCGAGCCGCCTTTCTTGAAAACCCTGACATTCACGCTCATGGGGGTGCCGCACGTCCAAGCCGGCTGTGTTCCCATGGTCGAGAAGGGGGTCAATCTCCTCAACCTGCCACTGATCTCACAGTTCGTCAACTATGCCATAAGCGCTGCGTCAAGCATGTACGTCGCTCCCAAGAGTATGAGTCTCGATATGCGCGCCATGTTGCAGGGCGACGACATAACCAAGGACGTGCAGGCGCTTGGTGTCATGTGGATTCGCATCCACAAGGCGGTCGGCCTCAGCAAGCAGGACAAACGTGGGGCGAAGCACGGCGGTAGCGACCCGTACATCACACTCACGTTTTCCAAATACGGCAAGCCAATGTACTGTACCAGAGTCATCACCGATGACCTCAACCCAATCTGGGAAGAGACGACTGCGCTCCTCGTAACGCCCGAGCTGATCAAAGCCGACGAAAACCTATCCGTCGAACTGTGGGATAGCGACAGGCACAGCGCCGATGACATTGTCGGTAAAGTCGAACTGAGTATGCAAAAGATGATCCAGCATCCTGGCAAGATGTACCCTCAGGTCTCGAAGTTGGCGGGAATGGACGAAGGCTCCGAGATGCCCGGGACCCTTCACTGGGAAGTCGGTTACTTCGGCAAGCCGCAGTTCAGACCGGCGCTCCGGACCGACGGTAAGAACCGAGCTTTACCGGAGAACCTGCGCGATAAGCCCGAGCTTCAAGATGAGAAGGGTCAAGCCAACTCTTCGGCGGACGACGCTGTACAGCACACGCCTCCGGACCCGCTGTGGCCATCCGGTGTCTGCAGCATCGTCGTACATCAGATCGTCAACCTCGAGCTCGAGAACATCAGTGGTACGCAGGGATCTAGGAAGGGCAAGGAATTCGAACCCGCCAAACCCTACGGCGAAGCGACGGAGGAGAGCGGCAAAGACCTGCCGACCTCCTACTGTACAATCCTCTACAATGACGAGCTGGTCTACCGTACTCGTTCCAAGGCCGTGTCCAGTCAGCCTATCTTCAACGCGGGAACGGAGCGTTTCGTGCGCGACTGGCGTTCTGCTATCATCACCGTCACCGTGCGCGACTCCAGAAACCGCGAGCATGACCCCATCCTTGGCGTTGTGCCGCTCAAGCTCTCCAACGTCCTGGAGACATCTTCGCAAGTTACGCGCTGGTACCCACTCGACGGCGGCATTGGCTTCGGCCGTGTTCGCATCTCATTGCTCTTCCGCTCGATCGAGACCCGGCTGCCGCCTCAGCAACTCGGCTGGGACGTCGGCACGTTCCTCTTCACAGGTGATCGTATCACGGCGAAGGGCTATCGGCATCACGCCCGCATCAAGCTGCGAACGGGCGGCTCGGTCGGCAAACTCGGTCAGAGGTCTTGTCATGCCATCAAGGATGGCGGAGCGGAAGGTGGATATTACTGGGATCTCACCAACGCCACCGAGAAGGGCGGCGCTGGTGCAGGCCATGGTGTCAAGCTACCCGTCAAGTACAGGTACCGCAGTCCGATCGTTTTCGAGATGCACGTTGGCGGGAAGAGGAAGGCGGATGCGATCGCCGTCCTGTGGCTGTGCCAGCTGGTCGACAACGAAGACCAAGACATCGACATCCCGATCTGGCAGGCGGCTTCCCCCGCTCGGCTCACACAGAACTACATCACGTCAGAGATCCTTGCGGATGGTCCTTTGCCTGGATTGGAGGACATCAAGGAGGTCGGGCGACTGCAGTTCCGCGCGAGATTCAAGGCCGGCATGGACGAAAGTCACGAAGCCTTTGTTAGCGACAACGACAGCAGAGAGACTTACGAGACGTGGGAGGCTTGCATGACGGAGGGCGTGAGGACGCGCCAGGTGGAGAAGGAGCTCCCGGAGCGCGTCAGCACGCTGCACGAAGAGTCGCTCACTCAGGGCCGCGACATATTGAAGGAAGCCGACCCGGAGGAGAAGCAGCGATGGCTCGCGAAGTCCGGCACGGATTGGTCGGGTGCCTTCGGCGACGACCCTGCACGGTATGTAGACGAGAAGGGCCGCAAGCGACGCGAACCCGGTGCCGAGCCGCCCATGGACCGGGACCACACGGCGTGCGAGACGGCGGACGAAGACGACTCGGACGACGACAGTTCCGACCTCGGCATCACCGACGCCTCGCACGCGAACGGCGGCGGGGCCCCCCGCTCGCCGACCGACGCCCGCAAGAGCATGCAATCCGCGCGCACCCAAGGCACCATGGAGTCGGGTTGGACTGCGGGCACCACGTCGACGACGGGCACGGAGCCCGGATCCCCGCGCAGCCAGAAG
>Ga0268244_10000187_pt1 | contig 26669 bp, 16 predicted proteins | sample AgamicMgSfe_FD_200258 | JGI IMG/M metagenome (GOLD analysis project Ga0268244, IMG submission 200258) | Agave microbial communities from Guanajuato, Mexico - Mg.Sf.e (v2) (version 2) | ecosystem: Host-associated > Plants > Phyllosphere > Phylloplane/Leaf | place: Guanajuato, Mexico | collected... | reverse complement strand
TTGTACAGTAGATCTTGCTGGACAGCATCAGAACGAGTTGAGTGAGAAGAATCGAGGTGTCTTCTTCTTCTCTCTCTAGAGGTCTTGCTGTTTTCGGTGTGTATCTCGGTTCCCTGTGGCGTTTGAAGGGGAAGGTGCTGTAAGTTCTGATTTGCTTGGGGAAGTGGACCAGGACTCGCTCACGTGACGTGCGGTGTTTTCGACACTCAGTCGAGAATTATTCCGGGGCAGTCAAGGTACTTAGGTAAGTACTGTAGATGTCATACTAGAACGGCGTTCGTAATCTATCAATGCTTTTCTTCTTTCTCTTCCTTGGGAAAGGAAACCGGACGTGATGATCTATTCACCTCCCGCCAACCAACTTCCATCAAGAAGACGACGCCCGACAGATGCCCGGGATCTTGCTGGCACCCACGCCGACAAGCCCGTCCACATACGCCAGAAACGTGTCCACGGGGACCATGTCGAAGGTGCGGAAAGCCGGGTGACTGGAGACCAGGACCTGCCCGCCCCAGAGCACGCGCAGGAAGTGGCAGCCGTCGCGGCGGTAGAGCTCGAAGACGATCTCGCTGCCCATGCCGGGCCAGACCATGCGCTCGACCTGCAGGATGGCGAGCAGGCGCGAGAGGGAGCCGTCGTGGGCGACGTTGTGCCGGTAGCGGACGCGCTCCGACGTCGTGTTGGCGGCGACGCTCGAAGAGGGGCTGGCGCCCGCGGCGTGCCGGAGGTTCTGCGCGAGCTCGGCGGCCCAGATGCCGTAGCTGCCGACGCTGGCGGGCAGGGAGGCGGGCGTGTCGCGGTAGATGAAGGAGTACTCGTACTCGCCCAGGCGGAAGACCTCGTCGGCGTCGGCGGCGGTGACGCAGGCGGTCGCGTTGGCGGTGTTGCAGGGGAGGGGTTTGTGGTGGCAGAGGCGGGCGGAGAGGTTGTCGAAGTAGTGGTCCCAGGACATGGACCAGCCGGTGTTGGTCGGGTCCACGCCGGAGATGGCGTCGAGGCGGGTCTTCAGGTTGGCGGAGGCGGTGATGTGCGCGAGCCAGGCTGGGGCGGAGGAGCCGGAGCCGTAGGAGGAGAAGAGACTGCTGGCGGTGGCGCAGGGGTATTCTGGCGCGAGGGAGTCGATGGAGTCGGGTTGGACGAGCAGGGGCTGGTCTTTCCCGGCGCGCCCCGGGTACATGCCCGCGATGAGCATGCTGGCGACTTGCGAGGTGATGACATTGTTCGACACGCGGTACGAGACGAGGTTGGGGTTGTACTCGCGCGGGAGGAAGCCGAGCATGTCGCTGTAGACGGCCTTGAGGTCGACGCCGTGCTGGTGGCTGTCGTCCAAGCCGCCGCGAGTGATCTGGGGGAATTGGCAGGATCCGTTGAACCCCTGCGGCGCCAGCGGGTTCGAGGGAGACGTGTAGACGTCCCAGTACGTCTGGGCAGATGCGTTGCCGGGAGGGTTGAGCGGTTTCCCACCGAAGAAAAGACCTTCGTCGTTGCAGTCCCTTGCTGTTCGTTAGCCTCCGTCTTGCCTCACCGAGCATCAGACTCACCACGCGTAGCTCTCGACCGGGAAAGTGTTTGCTGCGTAGGGCGTCCGCTTGTGGTGGCGCTGGATGATCTCGACATATTCTAGCTTATAGCTGCTGTCGTTGACCTTCGGGTACGTTGCCGGGTTGGTGTGCGGCATGTTGCACCAATTGTAGGTGTCGAGCGGGCCCTGACTGGAGTTGAAGATGAAGCCATAGATGCCCGTGCCGTTGATGACGGTGGGGAGGTTGTTGATGTTGGACTTGACCGGCGGGTACCAGGTCAAGTTGACGGCGGCGTTGGACGAGGCATTGCAGGAGGGTGCAGACGAAGGAGATGGCGCCGAACTGGCAGCACCGTAGCCGCCTTGGGCGCGAGCGGCGGATAGGTGCGAAAGGGCTGCGAGGAGCGAGGACGAGGTGGAGGGGGAGTAACGCATGATGGCCGAGATGGTTGACTGCACCGTTACGAGCCCGAAGAGGGTGATGAGGAGGGTCTTATATGAGGGCAAGAAGCCAGCGATCCTGGCCATGGACCACGCAAATGCCGCATTGCATCGGAAGAGTGGAGGCGTGGTGTGAAGTGTACAGGATGAAGGGTGATGTACATACTTAGTTGCTAGTGGTGGTGACTGGGGATCTACAGTACCTAACCTACTAACAAATTATTACATTGCCGTGTGCAGCGTGCCTGACATGACCGAGACGATTGGGTGAGGAGTGCGGTTTACTGTCAAGACGTGTTGATGAGCCGCACAGCCGTTCATACAATGTTGAGGTGCATGTGTCTTCCAGGTATCACCAGGTGTGTCCAGTCTCCAGTGGATACATGTACTGGATGTGTGTGTGGCCATGTGTTTGACGGCCATGCTCACGTGACAGCCGTCTCTCCCGCCGGACTGGACTGGAATCGGCGTCTCGGATGACGGAAGAATGCATTTGTCAGGCAGAGACACACTTCCTTCTAGCCTCTCCATCCCTAACCTGCCATACAACAGCACTCACCCCGACTTTGCAATCATGGCGCCCGCCGTCACAATCGACAACACGCCGGACTTCGACATGCCCGCCACCACCGCGCCCGCAAAAACCGCTTCCGCGAACCAGAGGACCCTGTTGCTTGCGCCGCCTTCTGTGGCTTCTCATCCCGAAGCGTTGACGAGAGTCGCGCAAGCCTACGATCGCAATGCCACCGACATCCAGATGCTCGACAGACTGGCTATGGGCCTTGTCGCTTTACCAACCGCCACCTACGATGTCGTCCTTCTCCTCACCGATGTCAACGGCGCGCAGCAGGAGACGTCGCGGCTGTTGGACAGACAGGTCATGGCAAAGTTGGTGCACAGCTTGAAAGCGGGTGGCAGGTTACGGTCTCAGGATGGCGTGTTCGGCAGCGGGCGAGGAGCGCAGCCGACGGAGGCGATCTTGGCCGGCTTGGTGGACGGAGGCGGAGACGGGCTGCTCAAACCGGACCACTCGTCAGGCGCGCAGACGGTGACGCTGAGCTTTGGGAAGAGAAAGGCGAATGCGGCGGCCGTACCGCTGAATGGGTTCGAGGCGTCACACACCGCGAAAAGGAAGAGCCAGGACATTTCTACCGGTACTGGAATGTTGGCGCAAGCGAATGGCAACGGTGCTGTGAGTAGTACGCCTGCCGGTGTCGTTCTGGTCGACCCGAACGATGACTTGAACGGTGGCTTCGATGATGGGGCTGGTTTCGAGGATGATGAAGAGATGGAGATACCCAGTAACGAGGAGCTGGAGAAGGCCGCACCGATCGACCCTGACACACTATTGACGGAAGAGGATCGGCTTAGGCCGATCATAGTCCGTAAGTCTCGAAGTCGTATGCTTGGGCGAATTGCATGAAGCGGTACTGATCTAATCACTCTATAGCCGATGCCTGCAAACCCAACACCAAGCGACGGCGCGCCTGCAAGGACTGCACCTGCGGCCTCGCCGAGCGCCTCCAAGCCGAAGACAAGGCCAAACGCACCAATGCGGACGCCGACCTTGCGAAGTTGAGTGCGAGCGATTTGAATGAAGTGGACTTCACGGTCAAGGGCAAGGTCGGGTCGTGCGGTAACTGTGCGCTGGGGGATGCCTTCAGATGCGATGGCTGCCCATACATTGGACTGCCAGCGTTTAAGCCGGGCGAGGAAGTCCGACTTGTCAATAATGATGTGCAGTTGTAGAATACAAGGGCGGGAACGAGCGACATGGCACGTGATGGGCGTCGATAGCATCTACATACAACATTTGGCACAGCTATGCACCTGCAATGCCCTTTCATGCGTGAGCACAATGGACCTACGTGAGCGCCCGTCCATCCTCTACCGCCTTTCACCCTCCATGTTGCTCTCCTTTCATGTGTTTACGAAGTGTTATATGGTCCTCTTGGCGTCTCGGCGCTAAGACGGGTTTAGTCGAGCTCGGGAGAAGCTCTCGCAAGCCAGCGTAAACAACTGCAAACATCAATGACTGATGCCATCACCTCAACACCACGACGTGTAACGTTGGTTCATCCACTTGGCGGCTCAGCCGGCGTCGCAGCGTTTCATCGCAGACATGTCCAACTCGCAAACGCCCGAGCCTGCCTTCGAGCGCACGCTCAGAAGCAGCGCGCGAAACCCGCGCCGACGACAACGGCAGAGCGATGGTGACAGCATAAGGACCGCGCCCCGACGAAAACGGAGCAAGCTCAACGATGACGCGTTCGCGCAGCAGCCGGTCGAGAGCGTGGAGATGGGTGAACTGACCACGACGACGGGGAAGATGATGAACGGGCACGCGCGCGGCAGTGGGGGAAGGAGGAAAGATAGCACGCCGGCGCTGAGCGTGGACATGGAGCTTCCCATGCGCGGCGGCAAGAAGCCGTCGGGGACCGGAGCGGTGGTCAAGAGGGCGATGAAGGGCGATGGTGCGACGGTGTTGGCCGCGAATCGGGTTTACAGTGTCAAGCTGTTGCCTTCGACCCCGAAGGAGCTTAGGAAGCCAGGGATGGAGTTTCGGGGGAGTCTTCTGAGCGAGCAGCATCTGGCTCTTGCGGTCACGAGGCAAAAGGCGTACGTATGGGACTACACGGCGCACGCCCCTGCCACCAATGCGCGCGTGTTCGATGTGCCGTTCGCGGCCCCGCAGGATGAAGCGCTCCCGTTCGGTGCGCTGGTGCATAGTGGTGCGAACACGACGGATGTTGGGCTGGTGCTCGTCGCCGCACATGGTGGGAAGGTGGTGTTTTACGAGTCCGTCGAGCGCGCCGCATCGCTCGGATTATTCCATGAACGAGGAACTGGCGTGGAGGGTGCGCTGACCGGACTTTACACCGGCGAGTCGGTGACGGAGATCACGTTTGCGGAGCACGCCGGTTACGTCCTCACGTTGTCCAGTGGGAGGGTCTTACAGATGAGGCTGCGAGACGAGCAAGGCAGGGCGAGGATACACGCCCAGGTCTTGCCGTCAGTCGAGCCTGCCTCGAGAGGCCTGTTTGGTACCATCAAACGCTTCGCTGGCCTGGTGAGCAAGAACGTGACGGCGGTGCGGACGAGACCGCTAGGTACGCGAGGGCAGATGCAAGCTCTCGCGCTCACAGGCGCTGGAGTTGTTGAGACATGGGTGATGGATTGGAGTGGACGTAGTGAACCAAGGGGCACTGTCGACTTCAGGGAATTGTTGATCAGCGAGTTGAAGAGCTTAGGGTCACCCGAGATGCAAAGCCGGGCGGAGAACTTGGCGTGTTTGGACTTCGCTATCCGGGACAAGCCAGCAGCTGTGAGAGGTGACGAGGTGGCTACATTAAGCACCGAGCAGTCGATCGACCTTTGGCTGCTGCTCAGCATTGGCGGCACGGACACAAAGGAGTTCTTCGTTACTGAGCTCACTCTGGCGGGCGCCATGGCTGAGATTACACGAATGACGCGATTAGACTCATACTATGGCCATGGAACGAAGGATGGATTCGTCACCAAACCCAGGCTCATTATCCCGAAGCCGGGACACACGGCGTTTGTCGCTTTCCACGATGCTGTGGTGCTCGCTGCCACAGCCGACGACGCAATGTCCGAGCCGGATCCAAACGCTCAACTCCACGAAGCCTCCTACATAGCGCCTGGGTCCTTCGAAGACGCTATCTTCCTACGCTCAGATACCGACGCCGCCATCATGGGCGTAAGCGAAGAGCCGAGCAAAGCCGGGAACGCATCGTGCCTCGCATTCGTCAGGGGTACCGGTCTCGTGCGCTTCGCCGCGACCGATCCCGTAGGTGACGTGGAGCGCTCGCGCATGCCGGCGAAGAGCAAGATTGAAGAGGCCGTTTTCTATGGACGAGCCATGCAACCCGATAACATTCTCGAGTTCGGTCGCAACGGCGGGAACGGGTACTCTGTGGAAGAAGTGGAGGAGGCGACGTTGGCCGTGAGCGACGAGCTTCTGCGCTCCGACACGAACTTCGTGTCGAAGAATCCGACGAGCATTCGGGCGCACCTGGACTACAAGGCACGTGCGCTTCGAGCTCTGATCACACACGTCAGCCAAACCTATCCGGCACTGTCCAGGACCGCGATGTGGCAACTGTTGTGGGACGCTGAAAGGGTCGCCGCTGCGCAGCAACTGTGGCAAGCATTCGAGCAAGACAAGGATGCGGCGTGGAAAGGCACGAAGACGGCAAGGGTACTCGACGAGCTGTGCAGACAGGCCGCCGAAAAGTACTTATGGGACGAAGGTGACGGAGACTCGGTGCAAACCTTTTTTGTCAAGCACCTCGACAAGCTTAGCTGGCTCTTGGCACACACCAGGGCGCTGCTTGAGCAGATACAAGAGACACCGCCGGAGACGAAAAAGATTCTGACCACCGTCGAGGGCGTTGACGAAATCTGGCTGCGAGTGATCGAGACCGTCTTCACCTTCCGTGCCGATCTCGCGGCAGCTTACAGCATCCCTTCGGAGAGTTTGGAGGACGGCATCTTGACCGATCCGGCCCAGTATGTCGAACTGTCCGAGTCATGGATCTCGACGGAGAAGATGCTCAAAACGGTGATCAAAATCTGCACCTGGTCACGCGAGCTCGCCAAGCAGTACTTCGACGATGTCGAGACTATGCCAGAGGTCGAAACGCACTGCCGTGGTATCACCGTCAGTAACCCGCGCCTTGTCCATCTGTGCTGTCTGATATATCAGGACCGGATCAATTGGCTCGCCTCACGAGACTCGGAGAAAGACCGACAGCTCGCGGAGACGTTGCGGGAGAACTACGGACTGGAGCGTCACGATCAGTTCCGCGCGCTGGCTGACGTGGCGCAGGCGGCCGAGGGTATGAAGCTGGCGGAAAAGTACAGGGATATGCGTACCCTGACCGAGATCGTGGTCGCCGAAAGCCAATATGCGCTCGAGACACGGGCGACAGCCCAGAACGAACGCGAGAAGGCGGCGTGCGAAAACGCAATCAGCGACGGCATCGTCCGCATCAAGAGGTACTTTGGCCGCTTCGGTGATGATTGGGCAAACGCTTTCTTCGACGAGGCCTTCTCAAGCTCACGCGCGGGACTCATGCTCGCTGAAAGCCAGCAATACTGGGGCGACGCTCTGACACGGTACCTTCGGGCCGAACCAAGCCGGGCGCGGCTGTGCTGGATCAACGATGTCACCGCACAGCAGGATTACGCGCGGGCGGGCGCCGCCCTGGTCGAGACGGCGGCGGAGCAGGAGACCAAGCTGTGGGCTAAGAAGGTCGAGTCGAGCATATCTAAGCTCGCCGTCCTCGCCGCGGCAGAGGGTCCATCGCCTGAGGGAGAAGCACCCCCGCAAGACCTCATCGTGAAGAACGACCGCCAGCTCCAGATCGTCGATATACAGGAGAATCTCTATCTTCAGTTCTACCCAGAGATTGTACAAGGCATCGACCACGAAGCGGAGCTTGATATGGTAATGCACAAATTTGGCTCGCATCTGCACGACTATAGTTCCCTGCGACTGCTGCTCGAGACGGGCGTGGATCGAATACTGCGGCATGACGCCCTGTCCATCGCGGAGCTCATCGACGTCCTGACCCTGGTCGATGTCGGCACCTCCCTGAGCGCTCTTGAACACAATCAACAGGGCAGCCAATTGTACCTTGCGCTCGTCGTACTGGACGCCGCGGCCTCGGTTGGCTTGCACGCAGCGAGATTCGAGGTCTTGTTGCACCTCATCTGGAAGCGATGTTACATCGCCGACGACGACTGGGTCACGATCGACAGCGCGCAGTCCGGCAGCAAAGGCGCCTCGCACGAGCAGCTCTGGAGCCATATCCGGAAGGGCACGGTGTGGGGGATGTTCTACCACATCCACGACCAGCAGCTGCTGCTCGAGCGTCCCGACTCCGGCATCCGCGTCCTCACGCCGTCCGACTGCTTGGGTGCGGGCTGCTTACCGCAGGATCTGCAGTGGCGGTTCGAGGACTGGGATCTGCTGGGTCCGATCTTGCACGACAATCAGATTCAGGATGAGTTGTTGCAGAGTTATGTCGATGATAGACGGCTGGATGCCTGGGTGGAGGAGGTGGAGAAAGATGCGAAGAATTTCGCGGAGAGACGGATAGAGGAGGAGGCGATGGCGAGAGGGATGGTGAGGGAGAGGGCGGATCGGATCCAGAAGATGGATCCGGAGGAGGCGAAGGTCAATGGGTATGTGAATGGCGTTGAGGAAGGAGTGGAAGGGAAGGGGAACGAGGATGTAGAGATGGAGTAGAAAAAGTGTTGGCAGACTGCCGTCAGCCGTGCGCTTGGTATGGTATCGGAGGAGGGTATGGGAGTGGTCTTTCTCGTGCGTTCTATGCCTCATTCAACCGATCTAGATCAAGTGCCCCGTGGAAGGGATCCGGCTAAACAAGCGGAAGGGCATAGTGGACGCCTGTTATTGTGGTAGCTGCGATTGTTATGGCTGTTTCAGGCCGTTTTGTGATGCCATGCCACTCTCGATTGGTTATAGCCAAAACGTTTTTTCTTTCAGACTCTTAAGTACGTAGGTGGGTGAATGGATTTCATTGTTGGGGGCATATGGGTGGAAAGTTGCCACCAGGCACATGCAGTAACCTTGTTGTTGTATGACTACCTGAGGTAAGTATGTACTGTGTGAATTGGTGCTGCCCATAGCCGGCGGTCGTGCGAACCATGGGCGACGACACCACGAGCAGCTCGTGTGATGTTGTACTGTACTACAATCTCCTGGAGGTTGGACGGTGGGACCGAGGGTACAGGTACTGAGAGCGTCCCAGCGGGAGCGCTAACCGTATGTGGCATGACAATCTTGGCGAAAGCTGAAAGGGAGCCTGCCCTTGGTGAGGCAGGACTAGGAGACGACCACGACTACCACAACCTGCTACACCATTGACTCAACCCCGTCTTCCCGCTGCCTTCTCACTATCCCCCATCACGCCCGACGAGGCAGTGATTCGGTGGACGGTCAGATCTCGTCTGCCGCAGCCCTCTCCTCCGCTCGCCAGGCACGCAGGCACTCGCATTCGACAAGCCGTCACGCGGCACGCTCGGCGTTCTGCTACAGTATTCTTTCCCGACCTCTACCGCTTCGCGTCGCCGAACATCACCCACCACACGGGTAATCCACCACCGCCGGGTCACCTTTCATACTGGCCGTCGTCTTCTCTCCGCCGTCTGGGAAGGAGTTCGCGAATCCCCGTCGCCCGCCAGCTCCTGCGTCCTCCGCCAGCATGGCCTCCTCCAGCAGCAACGTCGTCGGCGTGCACTATCGCGTCGGCAAGAAGATTGGCGAGGGCAGCTTCGGTGTCATCTTCGAGGGCACCAATCTGCTCAATAACACGCAAGTCGCGATCAAGTTTGAGCCGCGGAAAAGCGACGCTCCTCAACTGCGCGACGAGTATCGCACGTACAAGATCTTAGTGGGATGCCGTAAGTATCTGCCTTCTGTCTGCCCCAGTACAAATGCGTAGAACGGGGGTTTCCGTGGGAGAGGAGTTTGGGCTGACTTCAGTGTGCTTGTGATCCGGCAGCTGGCATTCCCAACGTCTACTACTTCGGCCAAGAAGGCTTGCACAATATCCTTGTCATTGACCTGCTGGGCCCGTCGCTAGAAGATCTCTTCGACCATTGCGGCCGCCGTTTCAGCATCAAGACCGTGGTCATGGTCGCGAAGCAGATGCTGTCCCGCGTGCAGACCATCCACGAGAAGAACCTGATATACCGCGACATCAAGCCCGACAACTTCCTTATCGGCCGGCCGAACACCAAAAGCCAAAACGTTATCCACGTCGTGGACTTTGGTATGGCCAAACAGTATCGCGATCCCAAGACCAAACAGCATATTCCTTATCGAGAGAGAAAAAGCTTGAGCGGCACGGCGAGATACATGAGTATCAACACGCATTTGGGACGGGAACAGAGCCGAAGGGACGACTTGGAAGCGCTGGGGCACGTGTTCATGTACTTTCTACGCGGTGGTCTGCCATGGCAAGGTCTCAAGGCGGCCACCAACAAGCAGAAGTATGAGAAGATCGGCGAGAAGAAGCAGACGACACCCATCAAAGACCTCTGCGATGGCTTCCCGGAAGAGTTCAACAAATACCTGTCGTATGTGCGGAACCTCGGTTTTGAGGACACGCCGGACTACGATTACCTACGCGATTTGTTCACCAAGTCGCTGCAGAACACGGGAGAGGTGGAGGACGGGGAGTACGACTGGATGAAGTTGAACAACGGCAAAGGATGGGATATGCCGCAGCGCGCCTCGCAATCCCAAGGCCACCGAGAAGCGATCAACCCATCTGCAGCGGACTTGAAAGGTGCCGCGACAGGTGGCCTCCCAAATCGAGCGTCACGAACTCCGATCCCGGTCGACCGCTTAAATGCCGACTTACCCAAACCTGGGGCCGCCGTCCGCGGCCAGCAAGCCGGTCGATTGTCGTGCCAGCAGCCACCGCGAAGACACCACAACAGTACCGACCTGGCCAAGCGGGGATCGAACGGGATGCAGCTCGAAGCGCCGGACAACAGTAGCACTGCGCCACACTTTGCCACATCCACACCGAACCTAAACGCTAGTCGCGTCTCAACGCAAGCGATTCCCCGACAGACATCCGGCTCTCAGGCGCAACAGCGGCAGGCTCAGCAGCAGGCGCAACAGCAGGCGCCGCCACCGGAGCAAAAAGAAGGCTTCATGCAAAGAATGTTGAAGGTGCTCTGTTGCGGATAGGATGCGCGCGAGCAAATCGCTTCGGCAGGTTCGTCCAACGTCCTCCCGCAGCACTTTTGAAACCGTCCTGTTTGTTTTAGCGATGTTTGTGCTGAGACTTGTCCTTCTGGGGTTGCAGCTAGAGGCGTAAAGGAGTGCTGGTGCGGCTGACACCGATTACCGTGCCATGCACACATTGCGGCCAAGGACAATGTGTTCCATGCTTCTGCGCAAGCGAGGCGGGTTGGGCCGAATACAGCCGGGTCCAAGCAATGTGATTGTACTATCTGGACCTGGATACCCGTTGGTCAAGCGCGTTCACAGGCAAAGGGGGACAACAGCATGAAAGGGAAAGTCACCCGGCGAAAGTGGTTCCGAAGGGGGGAGAAGGGTGGGTTGGCGCGCGAAGTACAGGATCGGCCAAAAGCGGACGCCGTTTGATCATGTTCGGGGGATACCTTAGTACTAATGGAGGGGAGGGAAGGGGAGGTAATTGATGGGATTGCATCCGGCGCGCATACAAAACATCGTACGAAAGCGATGTTCTTGTCTTTCCTTTTTACTGGCTCTTACACGCACACACACACAGACGCATCTCTTCTTTTGGCTTAATCCTTTGGAAAGGAAAGTAGATCGTCAACAAGAGGAGTACAAGCAGCTGGTCTTCTCTTTTTGGTCTTTAGTCGAGCGTTCATAGCATTGCACGGAGTTTCCAGTTTCGTGCTCTCTGCCAGCTTTGTTTTGCCCCCCTTCAACATCCTGGGTATAATTAGAGATAGCATCACAAGGTTTCGTTTTCTGTTGCGTCCTGTTCTGTTCTGTCTCAGTCCGCCTTGTCACGTCCTTTTGCGAAACAGATCGGTCCATCGGACGCCTCTGCCCGCTCGCTACGGAAAAAAATCGGAGAGAGCCTAGGCTTTTTCACGCACATCCTCGCCCACGAACACTCGCGACCGTCATGATGACCTGCCCGCCGAACGCCAAAGCTCACGCTTCCCATCGAAACCTTTCCAACATCTACAGCGGCAACACCACGCCATCTTTGCACAGAACCGCCACTTGCTTGAACAACCTCCGCCACTCGAGCGGATCGCCCTTACCTTTCAAGAACCGCACCTCCAGCACCTGCACGCCCTCGGCCTGCCCAGGCACACCGACCCGCTCGACCAGCACCGTACCCCAGAGCGGCTGCTTGCGCGCATCGACCGTTTTGACGCGCAGACTGACGGGCGCGTCCTCGAGCGCGGGCGGGGCGGAGACGGGGATGCTGAGGCGGTGCAGGGCCGAGAGTAGCAGGGCCAGGAGCTGGGGTAAGGGGAGGGCCGAGACGAAACGCGCGAGCGTGTGCGAGGGCACGATGTCGGCGAAGTTGCGCGCTTGTTGGGTCAGGGTTAGCGGAACGGAGGGCGTGGGCGCGAATTGTGACATGCTGGGGTCTTGTGAGAGGGCGGAAAGGAGGAAGGTGTGGTCCAGGGGGCGGAGTCGATCGTGGTAGGTTGCTGCTGTCGTGGTTGTGCTGGTGGTGACGGGCTGGGAGGCGGAGATGGTGTTGAGGTGTCCGCCGAGGCGCGGTGGTGCCTCCCAGTCGAAGAGAGGCTCGGCGACGGGCGTGTCGGGTTGAGTCGAGGCGAAGCGCAACCAGGCTGTTTCTGTTGCTTGTGATTGAGTACTGGCGACGGCTGTGTCGACGTCCGTGGCGTCTGCTTGCGACCGTCGTTGCGAGGCCGAGACGTCAGCGTTGAAGTCGATATGCAGGCTTTCCAGCATCTGTGTTGCGAGATGGACCGGGTTGGCCGCCAGGCCCTTTGCGTTGAGCTGGGGATTACTTCTGGTGAACCAGGGGTGCTTCTTCACCCCGTCCAGCGTAAAGCGCTCCTCCGCCGGCCCGACCTTCAGCATGCCACGCACCAGGCTGGCTGCCTCTGGTGGCAACTTCGTCCAGAGCTCATCCTCCGGTCGACCCATCGTCCTGACGTAGTCGTAGAACTCGTAGCTCTCTTCCGGGATCGGCTGATCCCAGGGTGTGTTGCCCACCAGTAGCACAAACAGCACAATCGCACACGACCAGATATCCGCGGTCTGCGGGTCGTAGCCGACTTTGTCCTCGCCCTGCTTGCGTTTCATGTTCCTCCGCCCGATCTCGAGGATTTCCGGCGCAATGTACGGCGGGCTCCCGCACACCAACTGACACATCTTCCTCTCGCGCGAATGCGGCTTCATGAACTGCGTCGCCAGGCCGAAATCCGCCAGCTTCAGATTGCCCTCTCTCGAGAGCAGCATGTTCTCCGGCTTGATATCCCGATGCGCCACGCCCTTGCCATGACACCATCCGATCGCGGCCACGAGCTGCGTGAAGTAGAAGTGCGCCACGTCCTCCCCAACACCCTCATCCGCCTCGATCTTGTCGAACAAGTCGCCGCCCTCCGCCAGCTCGAGACACAGCCAGATCCACGCCGCGTCCGAGCCGTGGCTGTGGAAGCGGATAATGTTCTGGTGTCCGCTCACGGAAGCGTGGAGGGAGATTTCGATGTTGAGCTGTTTGGGTCGCAGGTGGCCGGCGCGCAAGGCATGTTCTTTATTGATGAACTTGACGGCGATGACGGGCGTGGGGGCGTTGAGGGGCGTCGCTTTGCGAATCGAGGCATAAGCGCCGGAGCCGATGGTTTTGGAAACGAGGCGGAAAGGGAGGTTGGGGGGGAGGGGTACCGCTTGCGACTGTTGCGTGATCGAAGGTTAGCAGATGCGTGTGAGTAACACTGCTGAATCCTTACTCCAGGCGGCCCTCCCATACTGCTCTACGTTTGGTATATGTTGGACGGTCGATGATTGCGAGTCTTGAGTATCTTCAAGTTCAATGTTTATGGTTTGTTACCGCTTTCGGAAGACGCGACCGCACTTAGAGGCGCGTTTGGGGACTAGCTCCAATCGAAGAATCACGTGAAGAGCGATAGCAATAATTGGCAAGTACAACGAGAGTGATAAGTTGAGTGCATATAGAGTAAAAGGTGAATCGGTCTCATGTCATCCCAAGGTATCCGCTATCAGAACGCCGCGCTGAATGTACAAATGCACCCCATACGAACGATCATGCCACAGTGACCAAGCGTCCTGTACCTGTACAACGCTAAACCAGAGGCAAACGGCACTTCACTCCCCGACCTGATGCTCATAAACGAGATCGACCTGCTTGACCGGATGCAACAGCATGGCCGGCACGCACATCCTCCCGTCTCCCTGCATCTCCTCTTCCTCGCCCCCATCATTATCAACCTTGTACCCCAGCCACCGCTTCCAGAGGTTCGGAGAGAAGCCTGCGTGATAGTACCACGTCGTGCCGAGAAAATTAATCTGTCGCTCGTCGCTGAAAACCGACGTGCGCGCGCCGCCGGAGGCACCGTTGCGGCCGTTGTTGAAGACCGCGGCGAGGTAGGATGTCGGCCAGGCGCGGTCGATGTAGACCGGGTGCGGGGCGTAGACGGCTTTGAAGCCATGGTGCAGCGCGCAGGAGCCGGGCCACATTTCGGAGAACATGGTGTGGCGTTTCAGGCTCGTTTCTCGGTGCATTGTTTCGAGTAACCTTCGGCTCAGGCGGGAAGCGGTGATGATGGCTGTTCTGCGCGGCGGGTAAGAGGCTGTGCTGTTGTAGCCCGTGACGTCTTCGGCGAGGATCCAATTCGTGCCGTGCGGGTCGAAGAGCGGGTTGAAGGTGATGAAATCGGCTTCTTCGCCTACACCCCAGCTATAATCATCTTTGTCATAGGTGGTCGGTGGCTGAGGGTCTTCCTCCGGATCGGCGGTTTCATCACCTTCGCCAGTTGGGCGTAGGGGCCCCCATATAGGCCGTTCCGGCGTTCTGCTGTCTTCGTCTAGAGGATGCTTCGAACCAGCGTCTTGTGACAGCTTGTGGTACATCGAGTTCTTCGAAGCCGTGCCGTGCTCCGTCTGAACTCTGACCATCTGCCGGAAGTCCTCCCAACTGCCGTGCTCGGAAGGTACGTAAAACCTGCCGTTCCGCTCCCACAGACCTTTCCGTGGTTGCTGCTTGGCCCATTGCGAGACTTTGTTGAACAGGTGGTAGAAGTGGCCGGTGTACCGGACGTCCATCTCCCAGTGCCAGAAGAAATCGTATTCCGGGTGCATATGTGCGAAGTACTGAACCGGCATGTACGTACTCCTGTACGCCCCGTGCACGGGGAGATCGCGGTAGAAACTCTCTGCGACGCCGCCATAGATCAAGCCCATTTGCCTCTCCGACCATAGTGTGCCCATACCACGAAACTCTTCTGGTAAGCTCTCATCCAGCACGCGTTGATACGTATCCTCGTCCGCCCATATTTGCACGTTATCGTCCTTGACGTGGATGAGGAGATGTATGGTGTATTCTCCGCTTGACTGCAGCGAAAGCTCGTTCACTAGAGCGCGCAGGTAGAAGAGGTCTTCCGCATCGTATTGGTAGTTCCACCAGGTTCGGATAATAACCGCAGTGCGAGGAAGGAGTTTCTTCCCGTTCGGACTGTTCGCTTTTGGGTCCGCAGGCGACTCGTTGGCGAGCTTCTCCTTCGCTGGCCCGCCTAACCCCATGGAGGTGAAAAAGTGATTGCGCTGACTCCGAGGGGATGGCTTGAAACGAGGCGCGTTCGCTACGGTGCATGCTTCTTGCGCATCGGCCCACTTGACCGTCCTGTAATCGACTTCCAGCTCATCTCCCCAAACTTCCTCACTCCCTTCTTTTTCGCCTAGCATACCCGCACCACTGCCGCCAAACTTCCTGCTGTACCCAAATCCATACGGACCCAATCGTCCATAGCGCTCAAAGCACACGTCGTCCCTCAAGCCGAACAGCTTATGGCTTCCCATTACGGGATCCGGGAAACCTTGCGTCACACCCTTGTAGGCCAGGAGTTGCGGAGCTTCCAGCTTCGTCTTGTTGTCGAGATAACACTTCACGGCCGGCTCGTACTCTTTGGTATACCCCTCACTCTGATACTTCGGCAGCGGATCGAACCTCTCACTCCTGCTTTCCAGACCTGTCGCTCTTCTCTGAAAGGCATCGTTCTTAGGCACATTGTTGTCCTCCTGCATCTTCTGCCTCAGAGCCGCGTCCTGCAGGGTTTTCAGCTCCTCGGCATCGCCCGCAGGATACTCGGGAATATTCTCCGCCTTGTCCGTCAACGTCCTAATCCCGGCATGGTAGCGCTTGAGAAAGGGAAACTGCTCCCATGCTGGTGGAGGGGGTGGATGCTTCTTGAGTCCCAGCTTGATCTCTGTCTCGCTTGTCACACTGCTGCGAACAAGGTACAGGATAAAGATGACAAGACTGGATGCAATGGCAAGAGTGAAGTATCGCGTGAAGCGCCGCCGTGGGAGGTGATATGCGAACGTCGCCGGCCTGCTCTCGCCGTCGTGCTGGCCAAGCATTGGAGCGTACGACGTAGATCTCCGGCTGGAGCTCTGGCTACATAGTAGGTATGTTAGAGGTACTTGTTGTACGTCCGCTTCAGGCTGAAGCGTGCCTCACCTCAGGTCTCCTCGGATGCTGACAAAGTGCGACGGATCGGACCGCACCGTCCGAGATAGAACACGACTGGAGATTTCGTAAGATTGACCACAAACCCTCAAACGACATCAACGTCAGAGCACCAGCAAAGTCCGCATCGTACCATGAGATGAGAACAGCGATGGGCGTCACGTACATCCAGGGTCCGCATGTCTTTCAAGTAGAAAACTTCTTTGATGTATGGGAGTACTCCCATTACATCAACGACTTTCAGGCGTCTACAATGGGAAGGGCGGAGTTGGTTACGGCTGTGGTCAGGAACAGAAGCTAACGAATGGAGGGAGCCAGTCGGAGAGAACGCGTACGTTCCCCGTATGGAACGAGGTTTGGATGTTTGCTCCCTTGAAAAGGTAATTCCGTCAACAACTCCATCCCTATCGACGGCCAGAATCTTCCCAATCGTCAAACGACCTCAATACTGATAAAACGGCTTCTCCGGCGCGAACCCCACCAACCGCTCCCCTTGCCCAGGCCTAAACTTGGGCACCTTCGTCAACGTCGGCGCCTCTTTCGCCGTCTCCTCGACCTCGGCGAAATCAAACTTGTCGTGCTTGAACTTGGTCAAATCGTACACCCCGCGGGCGTACGCGGGCGCGATGTTGTAGATCTGCGCGAGGTAGCGCTTCTGGATGATGGGGAAGTTGACGTGCGAGAGCATCTTGGCCGTGTTGGCGTGCAGGTTCTGGCGCTGGGGCTCGGTCATGACGCGCTGGTAGAGTTCGCGGGGTTGGTCGTATTCGCTCAGCTTGCCCTCGTGGTAATAGTGCGATTTGCGGGAGACGACGTTGTCCGAGACTTTGTAGGGCGTTTCTGCCACGTCCGGGCGGAACTTGTTGGTGGGGGCGGGGCCGGCGAAGCTGTTGGGGGTGTATTGCTTGTTGCCGGCGTGGTTGGCGTCGACGCGCATGGCGCCGTCGAAGTTGATGCTGGAGAAGGATTGGGCGGCGAAAGGACAGTTGACGGGGATTTGGTGAAGGTTCACGCCGATGCGGTGGTACTGCGCGTCGCGGTAGAAGAACATGCGGAACTGCAGGAGCGGGTCCGGGGAGTCCTCGATACCCGGCACCATCGACCCGGGGGAGAAGGCGGCCTGCTCGACATCGCGGTGGTAGTTCTCCGGGTTCTTGTTGAGCACCAGACGCCCGAACTTTTGCATCGGGAACTGACCTCTCGGCCAGACCTTGGTGACGTCGAATGGGTCGAAACCGAGCTTCTCTGGGTCGGCATCCTCAGGCTGCATGATCTGCACGTGGGCCTCCCACTCGAACTCCTGGCCATTCTCGATCCCCTCCCACAGCTGTTGCTTGGAGTAATCCGGGTTCTCGCCCGAGATGCGGATGGCTTCGGGTTGGGTGAGCTGCTTCTGGCCATGTTTCGCGAGGAAGTGGTACTTGATGTACACAAACTTGCCCTCCTTGTTCACCCACTTGAACGTGTGGCAGCCGTATCCGTGCTCGTTGACCCAACCGTCGGGCGTGCCGTGGTCGGAGAAGAACATGAGGCCGGCGTGATTGCCCTCGGGTGTGCATCCGAGCAGATCGAAGGTCGCGTCGTAGTCAAGCAGGAAGTTGCGTGGGTTGCGTGATTGGGAGCGGATGACATCCGGTCCTTGGATGGGGTCACGGCAGAAGAAGACCGGGAAGTTCTGCAGATCGTTAGTAACAGAAAAGTCGGAGGAAAAGGGTTGCACGTGACTAACCAGACCAACGATGTCGTAGTTACCCTCGCCAGTGTAGAACTTGATGGCGAAACCTCTGGGGTTCCTGGCCTCGTCGGGGAACTCGCGACCCAGGGTGACGGTGGAGAAGCGAATGAAGATCGGGGTCTTCTCGCCGGGAGTCTGCAGGAAGGCGGCCTTGGTCAAGTCGGAGACATCGGCGGTGCTCTCGAAGTACCCGAACGCGCCGGAACCGCAGGGGTGGACCATGCGCTCGAGGTTCTTGGAGCGGTTGAAGTGCTGCTGCTTCTGGAGGAGGTGGACGTCGCTGACGAGCGGGATCCCGCCGATGTTCTTGCTGTGGGAGCTGTTGCAGACGGTATACCGTTAACACTAGGCTCATGATACTGCGCGCGATGGGGGAAGTACTGACTGGTCCGGGAGCGGGATGCCCTCGTTGTTGGTGAAGTACGGTCCATCGTCCTCCCTCTTGCCGCCCGACACCGCGCCGGAGACCTTGGCGATGATGTCCGCAGGGCCCTCGTTGGAGGACATGACGTGAAAAGCGCGTGGAGCACGCGCCTCGACTCCGGTGGTGTTGGTGGCCATTTCGCTCGTCTTCTGGGTGGCCTTGCTGGCCAGGGAGGAGATGGAGTCCATGATGGGGGTGTAGTTGGCTGCCGAGCGACTGCAGCGCGATTGCGGAGGGCAGAAGAGAGAGAGAGGGAGGGAGAGGTGATGAGAGTGGCAGAAGGTTGAAAGAATGAGGGAGGCGATGCACTTTTACGTCCACGAGTAAGCGTGTCACATGGTGAGATAAAAGGCGGTCATAGAACGTCCCGATGGAGCTTGATGAGACGCGCTTGGCGCATTGCGCTCACGCGTGTTCGAGCCGCGCAGTCACGATGATGCTAATGCTTGCTTACCGTCGAGTGCTATAGCATCCAAAGGTCCGAGGCAGCGCCTTGAACAGCTTCTTCATTCAAGTTACCGCGTTTCCCGATGGAGCCGCTGCCATCGTACCGTGTCGATGGAACGATTTCCTCACGCTGGTATCGTAGGATAGTACGTGGTGATGTTTCACGTGAAGTCGATGGTGATGAGGGGTGAATGGGGTAGACGGAGGCGGAGAGCTCACGCCAATGCGGGGATGGCTCCGGACTTTGGAGCCACCTCCCTATACCTTCTACATGTGACATGTACACCTCGATCTATACGGCTAGCAGTCTCCAACCCAGAGCGTCGTCGTCGTCGCCGTCGTCGTCGTCTCCGTCGTCGTCGTCGTCGTCGCCGGCGCGTTGTTACACTCCAAGGCCACGTGGATTATCCTACCGGCTCAAGGCAAAGAAGGGTCGTGGGCGGAACCGTTCGATCACGCCGGACCAAACATACCACCTATCAGCCAGCACGGCTTGTTGACCACGACAACAACGACGCCGGGGCTGGACGTGACCGAGATGGTGAGCGAGAAGCCCGCTACATCCAGAGTAGGACCGCTTTGGAGACAGGTAAGGCTCGAAACATCAGGTACAGGGATTCAGAAACGATGTGGCGAACCTCACGGGAAAAGCAAGGTCGACTGAGGACGTGTCACGTCCTCACGGCGCAGATGCCTTTACGGCTGGTATGACTTCAAATCTACCACCTCGCGAGCAACACTCATGGGTAATAGCTCAGACGAGCCATCAGCGCCATCACCAGCTAACTTCATCTCGAAAAAGCCGGCAACACCTTCTCCCCCACCAACTCATCCATCGACTCACTCAGCATCTCCCACGAATCCGCATACTCCGTCCACCCCGCCTTCCTCGCCTTATTCATACTAATCACGATATCGTACTCCCGTCCCAACACGAAGCCCAAGAACCCCCACGTCGCCTGCTCGAACGCGTCGTGCTCCAACCCCTCCCGCTGCGCGAGTTTCTCCCACGCGGCCTTGACGTCGTCGCGCTGCGACCACTTCACCAGGTCGATCTTCTGCTGCACGATGGACTGCTGCTGCCACTTGCTGTCCTTCAACCCCCGCTCGGCGGCGAATTCCCGCAACGGGGCATGTTCCGCGAGCTTCGTGACCGACCCGCCCTGCTTCTCGTCGACGCGACCCTGCTGTTCCTCCGGCGTGAACATGCGCTCCGGGATCTGGAGCCCGAACTTGGCGGCCAACTTGGGCCACATGTTCTGCCAGCTCTCGACGTCGCCGTTGTGGACGTTGAAGGCCTGGTTCGACACTTTGGGACTCTGCTCCAGCGCGGCCCAGAGGTTGAAGCGGGCATGCAGGCGGCTGTAGGTGAAGCAGTCGAATTTCATGTAGAAGGCTGGACTGCCCGGCCACACGAGCTCTTGGCCCAGCTCTTTCGTCACGGCGGCGTAGATGCCCAGGGACGTCGTCAGGTTCATGAAGTTGCCTTTCGCGACACCGATCACGTCGTTGGGGTATGTGACCACCCAGTCCCACCCTTGCTCTTTGCCCTTGGCGGCGAGGATGTCCTGTTGCTTGTAATAGAAGTTGGGCGGACGGTCGGAACTAGTGAGCCAGCGGTCCGACTCCTCCATGGGTTCTTTCGGGCAGCCGAGGTGCAGACCGTACTGTTTCGCGCCGGTGGTGAGGATGACCCGCTTCACCTTTTTGCTCGCACCTGTGATCTGCAATGCATTGAGGAAGTTCTCCAGCATGGCGCCGTTGATCTTGGTCGCCTCAGCCTCGTCGGGATTGGCGAGGTACGCGGCGAAGAAGACGTAATCGGGCTGCACGTGCTGAAGCTCCTTCGCCATGTCCTCGGCCGAGGATTGAAGGTCAATGTGCTGGTGCTTGACATTCTCGGGGTACTGGTCCTTCTTCGATCGTGAAAGGGCGTAGACGGTAGGCCAGGTCTGCTTGTCCTTGCCAAGTTCCAGCATGATCTCGCGGCCCAGGATGCCAGTCGCACCAGTGACGATCGCGGAAGGCATGTTGGCGGTTTGTATTGGCTAATATTGGTTCGGGTTTGTAAGAGATTGTCGAAAGTTGCAGTTGTTATACTGTCAATTTCGTCCTGCAAAGCTCGTTTCGTCCTGCAAAGCTCGTTTCATTGTTGGATTTATATGTATGCTGATGTGGACGATCGTTCCATTGCATGCCTATGCCCCTCATTGACGTAATCTTTTGTCAGTGCGGTGCCATTTCCCGTTTTGCCGTGTCGAAACAGCGAGCGAGGACTTGTTGGGCACTGACAGCCAGGAAGGGCAGCAGACAGTACACATTGAATATATCATGTATTGTCGCACCGCGAACAGACGGTGAGAGATAAGTCCTTCAGCATAATCTGCCACCTCGAGAAACCAACATCGCTGGCGATGGTAGAAGAAGAGCCAGCGCCGAGGGTTGTGGTGTTGCCTTGTGACCTCGCGCGTTCTGTTGAACATGGTCAAAGACCATTTGATCAGACGAGTCGAGCTGGGTGGATAGGCGACGATTTGCATCGCAGCGCTGTGCCAGGTCAACCCACATGATTGTCGGAAGACGAGCATAGGCCGATCTCACTGAGGTTGAAGATGATTATTCTCCAAACCACGCTTGTGATGATGGAAACCCGATAGATCCTCCGGAAACCTCGTAAGTCCGGGCATGCTCACGACCGCGGACTCACCCGTCTGCGAGAGAGGAAGTGGTCCGGATATTGGTGGCGTAACGAAACATGATGTGCATTGCGAGTCCCTGACCACCCGATGTAGTGATTGCTTGACAGCACGCAATTTGGCGTCTTCTCGAAACGGGGAACGTGGCATATAGTCTGCCATGCGCCCAGTTAAGCCAATCGATCGCCACGGAAGACGAGAAAGCCAGGAGCGACGACTATTCACCTGTCGGGCTCTTTAGCCCACAATGGCAAATGGAAGCTGAGACCAGCATGAGCCTACTGGCGTAAAAGTCGTAGCGCTTGTCATCCCGTGTGGTGTTCGTTTCCAGTGCCTAGGGAATGGGTGTCGTCCGGCTGTTTCTACGTGACGCACTCGGTGCTTTGCGCATATAGTAATCCCCACCGTTGCAGCCCGACTTATGTCTTCTTGCCACTTTTCCACTGCTCTCTGATGGCGCTTCCAAACTCTCCCAGAATACTCTGCTTGGGCGCCTGGGAAGTAGTATTCCGCTGAGCTTCCCGCCAGACCGCCTCCGCGCCCTCTTCAACCACCTTCTCCGCCTCTTCCTTGACTCTAGCCTTCGACCCTTGATCCGCCATGACTCTCCCATCGATATTCACCCCAGTATTACCACCCGCGTTCTTGCTCTCTGCCGTCCCAATCTGCGTCTTCACCTCATCCACAAAGTGCCGTAGAAATCCCTCACTACCGGGTTGGTCGATGTTGGTGCCACCCAGTTCTTCGGGGGGGATGCCATGCCGGATGCGATGGACCTGGCGAGCGACCTTCTCGACGCCGCGGTGGAAGGCCGGGGTGCGAAGCAGCTGCTGTACCATCCACGTCTCCAGGAGGCGAATCCACGGAGCCATGGTCGTGACCGAGTAGTCTCCTGATCACTCTCGGTCTGGTCGAATCAAACGCCGATGAGTCCTCTCAAGGGAAAAATACATGTCGGTCGAGGATGCTCGGTGGCGCCGACCTGAACTGATACCAACGGGTACGGGTGCATGTCGCTCTGGATGAATGCTGACCAAGCATCATCCGCAGTGACAGCACCACGGGATCCCTGCATGTTTCAGAGTTCTTCGTGTGATAGACAACACAACGTCATGTGCTACCGTGATTCGTTTATTTCTAGGCGGCGCGGATATATCCCACCGAACACACACACAAACACCCACTTCACTTCTCTCCAGATATCCTTGAAGATAGACAAACACATTCGCTGACCCGTCTTTCTACCAAAAACGAGAGTGAGACTTTTTGTTCTTCCCCAACAGTAACACCCGGCCTCAGCGGTGTGCTCGAAACCGTACGAGCCTTCATACCCGCCAGCGGCGAGCAGCATCAGTCACAACGTTCACGCCGGTCTTCTCCCGGCTGAGTGTACGACGAGCTGCTGCGCTTGCAACAACCTCTGCTCTAACTCCAGCAGCTGCCGCATGCTTGCGTGACGGTGCTGCAGCTATCCGAAACTCGTCGGCCATGGCGGCCCAATCGCAGTCATCCCACGAGAGCCAGCTGCCAGCCTTCTTGCGGCAAAGTAAAGCAGGTAAATACGTCCGAGACACCGGAAGTCCAACGAACAGTCCGCTAACCGTGCAGCAGACATCCACGCGAAGTTTGTCGACCTTGAATGGCAGCAGCGCAACCGCCTCCTCCAAGGCTCACAGCGACCCGTCAATGCCACCGATCCCCCGTCACAGTGGTCGCGCCTCACTGGCGACACCGTCACAGCTCGGAACCGCTATCTCAACGTAGAGCCGTTCGCGCAGAACCGCATTAAGCTTCGTGTCGCGTCAGGGCTCAATGACTACATCAACGCTTCCCCGATCCAGCTAGGCAAGAGGAAGTACATTGCGACGCAGGGGCCGAAGGACACCAACGTCAACCATTTCTATCGCATGGTATCCGAGGAGATCGGGAGTTCGGCCGTGGTGGTGATGCTCACACAGACGCACGAGGCAGGTAAGGAGAAATGCTTCCAATACTACCCACTCTCACCCGAAGAGTCTCCGTTGGTCATACCGCGAGATGACGAAATCGCCGACGATTTCCAAGGGGAAGTCCAGCTGCAATCGGTGGAACACGACAGCCGGAGCCGAAGCGAGATCCGCCGGTTACGGCTGCGCACCAGCACCGCCGACGGGCAGCGACAGGACAAGCTGATCCACCACCTCCTGTTCTCCGGCTGGCCCGACTTTTTGATCCCCGAAGGCGACGACCGAAACGCGCTGGTCGAACTCATCCGTCTGTCCGCCCTGCTCAACCGCCACCCTTCCACAGCGACCTCGACGCACACCAACGGCTCCACACTAGCTGTCGACCTCGCATCCACCGACCAGGACAACCCGCGCATCATCCACTGCTCCGCCGGCGTCGGCCGCAGCGGCACGTTCATCGCGCTGGATTACCTCCTCAGTCTGATGTACGCCGGTCAACTGGACCATCTCCCCGCCCAGACGGATCCGATCGCCGACACGGTCGACCGGCTGAGGATGCAGAGGATGATGATGGTGCAAGGCGAAAGCCAGTTCAACTTCTTGTACGAGGTGTTGAGGGAACGGTTTCTGGATCGCTTGAGCGGCGCGGACGGACCGGGTGGTGGTGTCGCATAGAACTGCATAGCGTTGCATTCGCAGGCGTTGTTTTGATTTCCTCATGACGCGCACGACCGTGATGAAGATACGGGACGACAAAGTCGAGGGATGGGTGGCAGGTATGGTCGCTTGGTTCTCTTGCACTTAGCCCTAGGTGCTATAGCATGTACTGGTCCTGAATTTGATGCCATCTCCTTCTCAATCAAGTTGGCAAAGTAGATACTGTAGATAACGACCATCGACACCGCACGCGGCCAAGAAATATGTATGTCGTGTCCGCCTTCTTGCAGCCTTCCTTGGCGCACGAAGACATCGCCACATTCCAATTTCTACCACTCTTGGTGGTAGCTCCATTCTCCTACATGTATACTCAGACACTCGATCCTTGGTACATCGCACAATGCTTGCTTCATCTGCTCATCTCGTACAGGTAGACGACCAACAGACCTTGCGTGGAACCATCGTCTTCGGAAAGGATGTGGGAAGAAGGGGAGACGCCAAGTTTTCCACCAGCCCGCGCGGATGTCCGCAACGTCTCTGATAATAACAGCAACATTTCACGGAATTTTCGCAGCCTCAATCAGTGTATTACGAGGCCGTGGTACGCTGCAGTACGTTATACAGAGGCTGGTCACAAGCCATGCCAAGGGAACCAGATACAGGACAGGCCGCTTGGTTGGGAGTAGGTAAAGTCACGAAGAGAGACGAAGACGAAGATGGGAACGTTGCAAAGATGGGATACAGCTATCGTAGCTGGATGACGACTATGTAAGGTACCGTGTATGCTGATCAGCGATGAGACAGTCGCGAACAACATTATTCCTGACAATAAATGCATTCATCGCGGGTCATCGGTCACATCGATCTCCTTGAACGTCTTTCTCTCGGCTTGGATCCCTTCCGCCTACGTTCCCTCCGCTCAAGCTTGTCCATGGAGACGGTGAGCGCAGCCATGGACGGAAGCTTCCAAAGTCCCCTCCGCTTCATCTCCCGGGAGACTGGTACTCCAACGCGCGATACACGCTCACGCGCCCCCGACGACGTCGCGGAGAGTGTCAACCATCATGCGACGACTCCGGCTTCTGGTCGTCATGAGCAGCGGCGGCGACGGAGCCGGCTTGGCCTTCGTCTTGTCCAGGGTCGGCAGACGGAACACCATCGAGTCCGCCTTCTTTCCGATGTTGAGCAGGACGTGAGCTGCTCGGATCCACTCCGGATCTACACATTCCTCGTCGGATTGTGGACGCGACGAGGACGGCGCCGATGGTGGCGGCGGCGACGACTCCGGCGCTCCCGTCCCGTCGGCGTTCCGACGCCATGGTAGGCTTTCGACGGCGAATCGGACCGGCCCCAGGGTATCCACGGCGACCGCCTCGACCTGATGGGTGGCATCTGTGCAGCAGATGGCGGTCGGTTCGGGCTCGGTCAGCCGCACGCCCGGCTGATCTGGGAACTGCAGCCGGAATTCGATGTGCAAGTGGGCGTACGGCCCGGTTGTAGGGTCTTTGCATGTGCAGTCGGATGCACATGGCAAGATGTGCAGGTCGCACTGGACGGGTGCGCTTTCCGTCGCGCCGGCGATGAGAGCAGTTGCTTCGTCGGCGTTGGTGGGAAGCGTCGACATGACGCGGGCGTTGTTCGCAGCGGTTGCCATGACGACGGAAGACATGGTGCGTTGTGTTGTTTGGAGGAGAAGTTGTTGAGGTTCGGGTTGGTTGTCGAGGTGGAAGTTGTTGAGATTGGAGTTATCGAGATGGAAGGTGTCGAGATGGAAGAAGGTGAGATGAAGTTGTTCAGATGGATCTGGTTCGAAAGGAGGTCTTCAGATTGAAGTTATTCAGAAGGAAGTTTTCAGACTGAAGCTGTTGGAAGGAAGGAACAAATGCAAGATGCGAGCTGCTATTTGTGCTCCGGACGAACATGTACTGGTGAGGACATTTCTTGATGGTGAGGACATTCAGTCCGCTGGTGAAGACACTACGTGCGCGGTGAGGACATATCCGCTGTGAGGACATTTATCAATGGCGAAGACCGTTCACCAACGGTGAGGACAATTATCAAAAGGCAAATGCAAGTCCATCGAAAACACTCACGGTTGCCGCATTGCAATGTTAGCTGGACGAAATGTCGGTATCTTCGTTTTGTCCTCAACACTGACCAGATCCGACCCACACTGAGGGCAGGACCTCCTATGTCGTCTCTACTCCTACCAAATCCAACCCCATTGAGGACAAAAACCTCACATCCAACTCCAATGCTACCTAGGAACACATCCCTCATCCCTCATCCCTCATCCACAAATGCTCTTATACGCTCTGATATCCCCCCCTCATCCCTCCCTCATCGCCATCATCCCCTACAACCACGATACCCCGAAACCAACTCCCAACTCCACACCAACAACAACCTCCCACAACAACCGAATCTCAAGAAAAGCAACCCCATCGCACCACAATGGCAGCCCACCCCTCCCACAACGCAGAAAAGCCCGGCACCTTCTCCGCCCTCGTCGACCAACTCCACCGCTTCTCACCCCCCTC
>Ga0268244_10000185_pt1 | contig 26885 bp, 15 predicted proteins | sample AgamicMgSfe_FD_200258 | JGI IMG/M metagenome (GOLD analysis project Ga0268244, IMG submission 200258) | Agave microbial communities from Guanajuato, Mexico - Mg.Sf.e (v2) (version 2) | ecosystem: Host-associated > Plants > Phyllosphere > Phylloplane/Leaf | place: Guanajuato, Mexico | collected... | reverse complement strand
TGATTACCTGTACCTTCCCCTATAGAACATCAACCACAAGAAGAGCCGTCCCTTCGCGTGACATCGAGACCCCAAAAAGGCAAAAACGCTGCATCGTATGGCTCGTCGCCGGAAAATAGCAGGCGAATAACATCCTATGAGACCTGTGTTACACAAGAGCGAGTTCACGTACGCAGCACGACAATCGCTTCTCGTTCGCAGTGCCGACTCTCTCCTAGGTGCATCTGATGCGAAATGATTTGTCGGTGTACCTCCAGTTGTACAGCATTAACCAATACCTCGCTTCCCATTCAACGAGGCACTCTTTCTTCTCCAAACCCTTGTGTCTACTAGATCTTGATACATGTCAGTGTTCGTTGTCTGCCGCCACGGCAACAGGGTTCTTGAGTATATCTGCTGACTACCGTGAGCCGACTTGTTGTGCATCTATACGTTTGCTCGCCAGCTGCTGGTGCGGCTCCTCGCACTGTAGATTCGGTGGTGCGCGTGTTATTGGGTCGTGGCGATTGTTGGATGATGTCGAGTGCTTCAACTTCAGCGGCATCTTGTATATGCTGCTGATGGGCTTTTACTTCTTGTAGTGTCCTTCGACGGCTAGGGAAATCACAACAGCGGATCTTTGCTGCGAGCAATGATGCAACTATACATGGTTGTTGGCCTGCCATCTCGCTCGATGCTCTGCTCACGCGGGAGTGTTATGGGCTCGTTGCCCCCCTTGAGATTACCTTCTCGGACGGCGATGATATGGGCAGGCGTACGTATGCCTGGAAGGGCTCGCGTTGATAGAGCCACGCGCGAGCGACAGAAGCACCGTAAAGTGGTAGCGACTATACCCGCTGAATGCCATTCGAGAGGGCCAGTAAAGTGATGTTTCAGGGCGGACAAATGACAAACCTTGCAGTGAATCGGAGCTTGAACATGGGCTTGGTACAAAGAAAATTCGCTTCGGTATCGCACCTAAGCCACTAACCCTATATACACATGATACAACCAATCCTTACCGGACAACCTGGTCGTCCCCAACATCTACTCTTCCGAGGCGGCCGCACCAGTAATAATCTCCACCAGCTCGCCGGTAATGACAGCCTGTCGGGTGCGGTTGAACAAGATCTGGAACTTGGTGATCATGTCGCCGGCGTTCTTGGAGGCGTTGTCCATGGCGTTGCGGCGGGCGGACTGCTCGCAGGCGTGGCCCTCGGCCAGCGCCCAGTACAGGCTGTTGGCCAAGGCATATTCACGCAGGTTCGCGAGGACCGCTTCATCGACCTCGTAAGAGGAGAAGTTGGCTGCGTTGGGTTAGCGTTGTGCATGGAGGAGATGAAGAAGTGTGTATCTAGCGACTCACGTGACGCTGCGAAGGCCTCCTCGGAGTACGCCTCGACCATGGTCGCCTCGTAGCTCTGAGCGTTGATGAACTTGTTGTACATGATCTTGATGCTCGTGTAGTCGTTTGGCAGCAGGGAGATCTGATCGGCGATGGCTTGCGCATCGGCAAAGGTCGGCACATCCCTACCCACACCGGCGAACGAGAGCACCATGTTTTTGGCATTGCTTCTGCTCAGTTGCGCCTTGCACTTCTCACCTAGCACTACCAGCTCGTAGTCGCCGCTGTTCTCGTTCATGAACCGTCTCGTAGCACGGGTCAGACCGGAGTGGACACCACCGCAGAGACCCTTGTCGGAGCTGCAGATAACGAGCAGCGTCTTCTTGCCCTCGCTCTCCACAGGCTTCGTCTCGGCCTCCTCGAAAACAGTGTTGGACGTCTGGCCATAGGAGCGCGACTCGGTCATGGCGCGCTGCGCGCGGGTGAGCTTGGTGGAGGCGACGATTTTCATGGTCTTGGTGATCTTCTCAATGTTGCGGATGGACTTCAGGCGGCCTTCGATTTCGCGGAGGGTGGCGTACTTGGCATTTTGCGCGGCGGGAAGGGCGGCAGTGGTAGGGCTATGGCAGCAGATAGATATCAGTGTCTGGGCCTCATCTCACCCCGAGACGGGAGGTGGGCGAGAGGTCATTGCGGGCTGGACGTACCGCAGGGCGACTTGCGCGCCAGCCCTGAAGGCCGGACGAGCAGCTCTCGACAACATGGCAGCTGCTGGTCGATAAGCGGAGACAGCGGCAGAGGTGATGTGGTGGTGGAGGAGGAGAACGAGTACCGTAGCGATGCGGACCAGTGACAAGCTCCGGTGAGGTTTCAATCCTCCTGTAGAGGTATCTCCGCTTGGCTTGGCCTCAGGCTCACAATTTGGCTTCGTTTCCGAGCTGCCGGCGAGTCACGTGCGTGCAGTGGATGGACGATCACACAAATGGACCTTTGCGACACAACCTAACTGGCCCTTCTTTCTTCCTTTTTCCACTCACACCCGCCCATTCCTCACTCTCTTCTCCTTGCTTAGCTTTCACTCGGCTGTCCTTACCATCACCTTCACCATTCTACCCACATTCGGCCTCCGAATCAGGCTTGCAGCACGGTTGCGACTCACGACACCGCGTCTCCCGAACTCCTGCAGCCTACGCGTAGAGTCCAACTACCGACGAGTATACCTACAGCCACCAACACCGTCACCACCACCACGGCTTCATCAACGCGCCAGATTGCCGTGGCCGTACATCGCCCCCACCATGAGCGACTCCGAGGATGACCGGCCTCTCAAAGGTAAGTGGAAACAGCTGCTAATCGGCTTCACTGCACGTTTCAATGGAACGCCGGATTATGCGGATTTGTCTAAGTCCCACTCAGCTGAGGGGTGGACATGGTCAAAATTTGCTTCCTTTTACTTCACTTGATGACCATTGTTGAGATCTCTCCGTCACCGGCTACTTGCTAGCTGCTTTCCCCCCCTCTCGCTCACTCCGATCTCATGTACTCATCGTCTTTGAATGCATCACATGCAGTGCGCAGCTCACGTGCGCATCTACTGACACACTCGCTTCCAGCCAAATCCAAAGAAACCATTTCGCCAGCCGAAGACGCAGCCATGGACAAGCAAGTGCAGTCCAACGGTCACGTTGAGCCAGGCATCAGTATGGCCATGGGCCCTGTGCAAGACATGGACGTGGACAAGCCTGCCATGAACGGCGTTACGCACGGCAAAAGGAAGGCCTCACTCGCTCATCGCCAGAGTTACAAGGAGGAAAGTGATCCGGACGAAGACGATGTGCCACTTCAGAAAAAGCGCAAGACAAAGGCGATGGAATCTGATGACGAGGACGACGTACCTCTGAAGAAGATCGTGAAACCCACTCAGGTGCATGCGGCCCAGATTGGGGAGGACTCGGATGATGAAATACCACTTGGCGAGAAGTTGCAGAAGGAGAAAGCATCCATTGAGAAGAAGGCCGAAAGGGAGGCCCAGGCTCTACGTCGCCAAGACAAGAACGGCGACACGAAACGGAAAGCGATCAAGGCCGAAAGTGGAGATGAAGACGACGTACCTCTGGCCAAGAAAAAGGCCCCCCCGAGACCAGCGAACGGCACCAAGAAGGTCAAGAAGGAGGAGTCCGACGATGATGTTCCCTTGAGCAGGAAAGTCCCAACGAAGGGGGCAGCAGCAAAGGTGAAGAAGGAGGAGACCACCGGTTCAGCGGCGAAGAAGGGCAAGGCCAAAGCCAAACAAGCGAAAACGGCGGAGGACGAAGAAGCAGAAGACGAGGAAGAAGAGTATCGATGGTGGGAGGATCCGACGAAGGGCGACGGCACGATCAAGTGGCGGACGCTGGAACACAATGGAGTGGTCTTCCCACCGGAGTACGAGCCTCTACCGAAAAACGTTAGGCTCTACTACGATGGTAAGCCGGTATCATTGCACAAGGACGCGGAGGAGATTGCATACGGCTTTGGCAGCATGCTCAACTCCACGCACAATGTGGAGAACCCGACATTCCAAAAGAACTTCTTCGCGGACTTCAAGGAAATGCTCGACAAGACTGGTCACGCCAAGGACAAGGATGGGAACACCGTTAAGCTTACGAAATTCGACAAGCTGGACTTCCAGCACATCTTCAACCACGTTGATGCCGAACGTCAGGCGAAAAAGGCCGTGCCGGCTGCGGAGAAGAAGCAGATCAAGGCCGAGAAGGACGAGAAGGAAGCTCCGTATCAATTCTGCATGTGGGACGGCCGCAAGCAGAAGGTGGGCAACTTCCGAGTGGAGCCGCCAGGCTTGTTTCGTGGCCGTGGCGAGCACCCCAAGACGGGAAAGTGGAAGAAACGTGTTACGCCCGAGCAAATCACCATCAACATCGGCAAAGAAGCCATGGTCCCGAAACCGCCAGAGGGCCACAAATGGAAGGAAGTCAAGCACGACCAGGAGGGCACATGGCTCGTGATGTGGCAGGAAAACATCAACAATGCATACAAGTATGTCATGTTGGCCGCCAACTCTGACATCAAGGGGCAAAGCGACCACAAGAAGTTCGAAAAGGCCAGAGAACTCAAGAAGCACATCGACAAGATCCGCAAGGACTACCAACGTGAGCTGAAGTCCAAGGTCATGGCCGAGCGTCAACGCGCGACCGCTGTCTACCTGATCGACCAGTTTGCGCTGCGTGCCGGCAATGAGAAAGGCGAGGATGAGGCAGATACAGTCGGCTGTTGCTCGCTCAAGTTTGAGCACGTCACTTTGCGCCCACCGGACACCGTCATCTTCGACTTCCTGGGTAAAGACTCGATCCGGTTTTACCAAGAGGTCAAGGTCGATCCTCAAGTTTTCAAGAACTTGAAGTTGTTCAAGAAGAACAAAAGCGACGAAGACGAGATCTTCGATCGTCTGACAACCTCCGGCCTGAACAAGCATCTTTCGAACTACATGTCAGGCCTCACGGCCAAGGTCTTCCGTACCTACAATGCCTCCTGGACCATGTCGAACCTGCTCAAAGACATGAAGGCTACGGGCAACCGGAGCATCGTGGAGAAGGTCAAGGACTACAACGACGCCAACCGCAAAGTCGCCATCCTGTGTAACCACAAACGTACAGTCACCGCCGGCCACGCGCAACAGATGGAGAAGATGGAGGACAAGATCAACGCTCTCCGCTATCAGCAATACCGCATCAAGCAACAGATGCTCGCGCTCGAACCCAAGCTTAAAAAGAAGAAGGGCGAGGAGTATTTCGCGCTGCCCGAAGATCTCGACGATGAGTGGGTGCGAGAGCATCAGAAGGCGTTGGTGGAAGAGGCGCGAACCAAGATCCGCAAGAAGTTCGAGAAGGAGAATGAGAAGCTGGGTGCGGACGGAGAGAAGGAGATGAAGCCCAAGGAGCTCGATGACAGGATGGAAGTGGCGGACGAGTTGGAGGAGAAGTTCAAGAAGGAGAACAAGAAAGGGGGCAAGATTGAGCTGGACGCCGGTAGGCAGCCGACCGTCGAGAAGCTGGAGGGACAGCTTGAGAAGCTTGACACGAGGATTGCGACGATGCGGACACAGAGCGAAGACCGGGAGAGCAACAAGGAGGTGGCGCTGGGCACTTCGAAGATCGTGAGTCGACATCCAATCATTCAGGGATAGAATACATGCTAATCATCCACTACAGAATTACATTGACCCGCGCCTCACGGTCGTCTTCACCAAGAAGTTCAACGTGCCCATCGAGCGCTTCTTCTCGAAGACACTGCGTGAGAAATTCGACTGGGCCATCAAGTCCGTCGACGAGGACTGGGAGTTTTAGACTTCTGGCGTGGCCCCTCTAACTCAGTGAATGCTGCAAGAAGCCATGTTCTCGTCCGGATTATGGTCCTACGATGAAAGCTGCGTGGCCCGTGGGTTGAGCTGGGCAGGGCAGTGTTACCTATACAATACCAACTATCCTTCATGTATCCTGTACTTGGTTTAGGTAGATGCCGCCATTACTCCCCAATGCAGTTGCGTTCTCGGGCCTTCATGTTTACCTCCTACACCTTGTCATGTACGACGGGATGCGCTCTACGCATGTCCTAAGTTATGTATCTACTAGAATCCGAGTTCTGTTCGTGAGCCATCGCACGTCGTCATCCACTCAGCCTCAATCCGCGGACATGGCGTTCCGCGAACCCGAGGCATCGCGAGCACCGACTACATACATACACCTACCTACATGACCAAATGCATCTGTGCAGTACATGAGCAGACAGGATACCGGTGCCTGGGTGGTCAAATTATATATGATCGCTCACGAACCGCTTCGCGTTCATACCTAATACCAAGGCATCCAGTCCCAGCCATACCAACCTGCTACGCTCAACATGGCTTCCCACGACGGTTTCGCCAACTACTCCGACACAGCGCGCGCGCTGGCCTCACAGATTAGCGACGATGACGAACCGACTTTACCCGACTCTCGATCAAGATCCTCCACCGAGCCGGCCTGGCAACGAAGACCACCCCGACCACAAGATCACCAACAACCACGCTGGCGCCGCAAGGCCGAGACAGTCCAGCGAAGAGCAACCGAGTTATGGCACAACCTCACGCCTTACCAGCGCGCCGGCCTCGTCATCTTCAACATCGTCCTCCTCATCGCCGTGATCCTAGGCCTCACATACACCGAGCGCATCTCGGCCCTCCTCACCCCAGCCGCGAAGCGCTGGCGCGAACTCCCGGCCGGCTGGCTGATCCTCTGGTTCCTCACCTTCTTCGTCTCCTTCCCGCCCATGATCGGCTACTCGACCTGCGTCACCATCGCCGGCTTCGTCTTCGGCATGAAGGGCTGGTTCATCATGAGCACGGCCACGGTCGCGGGCTCGACGTGTGCATTCCTCGTCAGCCGCACGGTGCTGAAGACGTTCGTCTCGCGCTTGACCGAGAAGAACCAGCGCTTCGCGGCGCTGAGTCTGGTGCTGAAGCACGATGGCTTGAAGCTGTTGATTATGATCCGGATCTGCCCGCTACCGTATAGCTTGAGCAACGGCGCGATCTCGACCATTCCGAGCGTGACGTGGTACAATTTCATGATCGCCACCGCGGTCGCGAGTCCGAAGCTGCTATTGCATATCTTTGTTGGGAGTCGGTTGGGCGATCTAGCGGAGAATGGGGATAAGATGGATTTCAAGACGAAGCTTGTAAGCTATGCCAGTATTTTGTTTGGCATTGTTGCCGGGTTCACGACGGGATACTGGGTTTATGCGCGCACGCAGGCGAGAGCGAAGCAGCTCGAAGCGGAGGATGCCGCTTCTGCTGTTCCTGACGGACACGCCCGGACACCAGTGGGCGGCGGCGAATATATTGACGACCCGGACGAGCACGGCGCGCCCAATGCGCTACGGAGAGACGACGACGTGAGCTTGCATACTACCTACGACGATGACTTGGAAGCCGCAAGAGGGTATAGGGATGACTTTACGGATGACGAGGATGCGCAGGAGCGGGACGTCTTCGCCGAAGGCGACGGGGATGAACTCGAAGATCCGTGGAAGAGGAGTGGAGAGAGGTAGCAGCTCCGGACGTCTTTTTGGATGTTCGCGTGTATGAGTACACGTTTGCAAGAGCTGCACAGTGGTTTGGCGCCATTGGATGCAGCAGTTGCTAAATGCTAGATTATAGACAATTCTAGAATTGCCAGAGTGCCTTTCTGGCATGTCGACTTAGATTTACCAGCCAAATCACGCCTCTATAAGCGTCCGCCGACTATGTCTCCAGGCGGCCGAGCCGCCAGTACTGCTGCTGTTTTTGACTTCTTTCACTCATCACTCGGCGTTCGTGGCTGATTCTACGCTCACCCCGAACGCAGCATCTGGACTTGGATCGTACAATGGAAGGGAGAGTACTAATCAGGCCCAAAGGGTTCAACGCGAATACAATCACAATGTGCTTTCTTATGTGGACTGGGTTCACCATGGACTTGATTGGAGCCGGACCGCATTGGATCTGAACGCATGCTTACGGCTGGCCGCTGAGCTATCATGGATTCAGCAACCATGACGAGTCTCAGAAGCTGCGCAATTGCATCGGCCCTGGCGAAGCAGACAGGTGTTGTAGCCAGAGCCAGAGTGCCATTGCGGACTCCAACGACGAGGTTAGGTAGAGTGAGAAGGAAGATTGATAAATACGCAGGACCGGCGGCCTGGCGGTCTGGCGAGACCCGTATCAGCCGTACTGTATTGACGGCTCCTGGTGCTGCAGCGCGATCCTCAAAATCCACAGGGATGCTACGCTCGTCACTAGCAGTGATGCAATAGCGAGCTGGTTCGCCGTAGTCTCTCGCCCAAAGTCGATTTCAGTGATGGGGGTTTGCGATGACATCCAAAAGGCACAACACAGAATAAGACTCTGGGCTGGCTTTACGGAATCACGGTGAACAAGGTCAAAATATAGTGTTGGAGTAGTCAGTGAATATAAGTTTTGCCTCGCAATCTCATACAAAGTCCTCGACGTTCTCAACCTGGCCGATATCGGAGTACCATCAAGTCCATGTATATGCCACTTCGACATGGCCACGACTACGAGGTACAGAAACTCTCGTCCACGCACTTAGTACGATACAGTCGTCAACATGTCGAGCAAAGATCACTGGTCTGCAGAAAAGTACGAATCCGCTGCGAGCTTTGTCCCCAAGCTCACCACAACAGTGCTATCGTACCTCGATGTGCAGCCGAACGACAAGGTCCTCGACATCGGCTGTGGTGACGGCCAGCTCACGCGACAGATAGCAGCTACCGCAACGTCCGGGAAAGTCCTGGGTTTGGATGCTTCACAATCATTCCTTACGACGGCTGAACGAAGTCAGAGTGCAGGCAACTGCTCGTATAGACTACAGGACTGCACGGATCTCGCCAACTGCCCAGATGTCCTCGACGGTAGCTGGGACAAGGTGTTTAGCAATGCCGCCCTGCACTGGATTCTGAGAAAGCCCGAGACGAGGGAGGATGTTTTCCGCAACGCCCACAAAGCCCTGAAGCCAGGCGGCAAGCTCGTTTTCGAGATGGGCGGCAAAGGCAACGTCGCTGAAGTCCACGCTGCCTTCACCTCGGCTTTGCTTCACGCCGGTCTCTCATTAGACGCGGCGAGAGAGGCTTGTCCGTGGTTCTTCCCGAGTCCGGAGTGGACGTCGAGGACGCTGTCGGCGCTGGGCTTCCGGGTCGAGAAATGTGAGCTTGAGTACCGGCCTACGAAACTGAATCCGGACACTGGGGATAGTACGGGAGGTGTTGAGGGCTGGTTGAGACTGATGGGAGCGCCTTTCCTGGAAGCCGTGGAGGAAGCAAAGCGGGAAAAGGTGATTAAAGAAGTATGTGACGTGATCGACAGCATCGTGACTAGGGAAGAGGATGGATCACAGTGGCTGGGTTATGTGAGATTGCGAGTGGTGGCGAACAAGAACTAAGTACAGTAGGCAACATGAATGCTGTTGCTGCTGCTAATGATGATGCTCATTGCGGTTTTCTTGCCGCACTCGCCTCAACCCTGACATAAAAATGGCGATTTGTATTCCACCATTCCAGCAAGTGGGCACCGTGAGTTCTGTTGCAACAACCGCTGATGCTCATTGCGCTTCTCACTGCCACACTCGCTTCATATCCTGACATGGAGTGGTAATTTGTAGCCATCCTCTTCACTGTCCAGATCCCCTTCGAAACTTCAGCTTCCGAGAGCACGAATCGAAGAAAGCATCGAGCTGCGCGACCAAAACGTGGCTGTCGCTTGCCACGCCAGGCTCGGCCGCCGTCCCTTTTCCGCCCCCCTTAGGAGAAGAAGATGTGTGTCGCCTTCCTCTGACCTGTCCGTTTTCCCGTCTCTTTCTCTGCCACGCCATTGGAGGTAGAAGCAAGTACCGAACTTGGTGGCAGAGCACTGTCATCGCTGGCCGCGCCCGAGTTGACTTCTGTCCCTGAGACGAGTGGTGATGTATAGCCCTCATCTTGACCGTTCAGTTTCCCTTCTCTTTCTTCGCCGCTCGAGGCAGAAGCGACCACCGAAGTTAATGGAAGGTTGCTGCTATCGCTTGCCGCATTTGAGTCCTGTCCCGTGACTCTCGTACCGACCGTCTCGCCGCCTGCCTTCCAGTGGATGTAGCGTAGCCGTGAATTGTCGACGGCTTCGTGCACTTCGGCCTCGATTGGCGTGAAGTTTGCATCGGTACCTTTGGCTTTGGAACGCCAGATCGCGATCAGGTAGCGCACGAAGTCCGGCATGCCCTCCAGCCCATCACAATGCTCCCAAGCAAACCTGACTTCCTTGAGGTCTCGTAATTTACAGAGCGTTTGAACGTGCGGCATCTCGTCAAACGAGCCGAGCGGTTCGGCCCTCGTGGTGCCATTCCCTTGCCAGGTCAGAACGTTGAGGACGTCCATCTGCACATCGAGCCTGTCGAGGGCCACGCACTCGACCAGCAGTCTCCAGATGGTGCCAGCGGCCGTGTATATGTTGAGAGGGATCGCCTCCTCCTCCGGGAATCTCCAATTGAACTTGAGTGATTTCAGACGCTTCCTGCCATTGAGGCCGATGACATGGAGGAAGGCTTGCAAGTAGTAAAGGTTGTGGAGGCTGAAGGTGTTCACCATGTATGGCACGGTCGCGGTCTCGGAATGTAGCTGACGGCTGACTCTCGACAAACCACACATGCTTGTGCCGAGAAGGTTGTGGAGGCGACAAGGCACACAGATGATGTTGTCGGTACATACCCTGTTCACAAAAATCACGCTCGGCAGGTCCTTCGACGGTCCCAGTAGGCTGTCCCAGATGCAGACGGGCTGTTGAGCACTTGTGAAGAGCAAGTCGTAGATCCTGTTCCGAAGCTCTGGCGGCAGATCGAGAAACCTGAAGACGCCATGCCGGTGAGACTCGGGCTCTGGCGGGAGTTGGCGCCACTTTGGACCTGCGCTCACTCGCAAAACCTTTTCGAAAGGGTAGCCGTGGATGTCGAACAGGTCCTCTTCTTTCTCCCTATACGACGCCTTGCACGACTCGCAAAACGAGTCAGGTATGGCCGCGCCGATGGGGAAGTCTTCGTAGAATCGCTCCTTGCTCCTGCGATTGTGGCGTTGGCGCGCCTTGTGGCCGTCAGTCTCGTGGCACCTCGAGTGTTCACAGCATAACGTACGGAATGCTTTGCCCTTGCACTGGACACGCGCAAAGTCTTCTTCGCGAACATGGTCGTAAAGGTTTGGTGCGGTCAGCTTGCTTGAGTGGAGGTCACAGCGAAGGAAGTGAAGCTTGGTAAACAAAAGAGCAAAAGGAGCGCGCACTGACCACTCACGCCCTCGCAACCCCTTCACCACACCCAAGATTGAACTCTTCACCTGACGCCATTCGGCGCTTGACTTTTTTTGGCAAGGCTATGGAAAAGTCTTACATGAACCTCGATCATGGCCACATACCCCGAGGTATCCTTCGCTCGTGGAACGCGTCTCGAGCCAGCACCCTGCTAATCCCATCATCAAAGGCAACCCCAACCTCCTCGTGCATCACGAACCAAGGATCCGTCACCCGCCCGTGGTCCTCCAGCCACTGATTTCGACTCATGGCGATATTGTAGCTGAAACTACTCTTGACGAACCCCCCGAACACCGAGCAGCGCAACAAGACCTCGTAGTCGACCAGCGCTCGCTGGTCCCAAGTCAGCTGCATCAGCGCGTCCAAGGCACCCGAGTCGAGGAGGTCGAGCTTCGAAGTGATGTTCAGGGGTGGCACATGCGTAGCTGCTTTGGCTCGGAACAGTTCAAGATTGGACACGTTACCGGAAGCGACGTACATAACCTTGAGCTTGTGCTTGAGCGCGTGTTGGATATATGCATCGGTCTGGGCCGAGAAGTTGGTGTTCGGCTCGTTAAGCCACCCAGCGTTTCGCGCGTCTGCTTCGGTGCGAAGGTGAGCGCCGAAGAAAGCACCTTTTGGGATGGCGTCTCTGGGATCGATCTGCAAGCGGTACTTGGTCGCCAAGTTTCGAACCACGGTGGCTGCGAGCCGACGGACTGTTGGATTGACTCGAAGTAATTGTCCAATATTACGGCGAAGGCCTTGCGGCAAGCTCCGAGTATCAACATCCCACAGTGTGCGTTCCAGGTTGACCAATGTCAGATTGTCCGGTTGAAACTCAGCCTTTGTTTTCAGCCAATTATCTAAATCCCCCACGTATGCACTCTTCGAATACCCGCGGTCGTCATCCATCCTTCTGCTCCGCGGCAGGTACTTGCCGGGCAGTGCATCCGAGAGCTTCTGATCCTTTTCCGGCTTGTACACAGCCATCTGCGGGCAAGCCTCTTTGATAGCCCACAGAAACCATGTCTCGTCGAACATACGATCGAATGGCGCTCGATCGGCCCAAACATTGCTGATGTCGGTCGGACTCCTGCTCGCCATGCCAGGCAAGATGATCGATGCGCCGGCCTCGAGGGCGAAGAATATGAAGTCGAGGATGTTATCACGAACATTGCCGATACCGCCATTCGCGTTATCCAGATTGAAGACGAGATTCGGGTGCCACTCGGTGCGATTGCAGTAGGAGGCGATGGCCGAAGGGTTAAAGGGTTCCACGGTATGCACATCCAACCACTGGCTAACAAAGTCGCCCGATGCCGCAGGCTCTATGGCCACCGAAGCTTCTGCGCCGCCGTATGGATGGGTCAAACGAAATTGGTAGGAGCCATAGTACAAGGGTAGGAGAGTGACTACCAGCGCGGCAGCGTGATAAGCTGGTGGCTTCTTCGTCCAGGTCTCGACTCGCATCCTCGCGCGTGAGAGGCGAATGTGTGTACAAGTGCGAAGCTGACTTCGTAAATGTATCAAGTGGTCAGCGGTGCTCCTTGCGTCAACCCATTCCACGCGGGAACGCGCGCTACCGCATCTGCAAGTCAGACTATAAACCTCGATCACATCATGGCTCGTGAGTGACAATCACCTACGTAACAATATCTCACGGAGCCCGGCCTTGTACAGGACTAGGGTTAGCAGAGCGCCTGGGCACCAATATACTGCCACTCTCTCCCACTGTAGCGACCGCACTAGAATCGTCGGGATCATCCTGCTTCAATTTCTTCATTCGATCCGTCGCGGCCAGCTTTTGCATGTTCTCCGCCGTGAGCGGGTGGCGGCGCTCGCCGGCTTCGTGTGCGCTATCATCGCTCACGCCGCGTCCGAGCTTGGTCTTCGGGTCTTCCCCGGACTCGATGAGAGCGTCGTCTCGGAGAGCGATGGCTTTCTCTTCCGCCTTCTGCGCCCGGAGGACCGAGTCGCCCGTCGTCTCCGCGGAACGTTCGGCCGCCGCTCGGTGCGCGAACTCGAGCCTGTCGAGCTCCGATGACAGGTGTTCTTCGGGTGTCGGCTGGGACGTGTCCGACACGTCGAACGAGGACGTGTTGCGAGCGCTCTTCGGCCGCAGAGGGGTGGGGATCTTGCCCGAAGCACGCGCTAAGTCGGCTTTCCTCCTACCCTCGATAGCCCATTTCGTCAGCATCTTTTCCAGGTTGGGCTTCTTGACGGGCTTCGCGAGGTAGTCATCCATCCCAGACATTTGGCATTTCTCCCGGTCCCCTTGGATCGCCGAGGCAGTCATGGCAATGATAGGTGTCGCTCGTACCTCTGGGTTACTGACGAACGGTATGCCGTTCCTGATGGTGTAAGTCGCCCGGTAGCCGTCCATGATGGGCATCTGCACGTCCATCAAAATTATGTCCGGCTTCGGATGCTCTTTGGACCACGGTTTCTGCAGGTAGTCCAGAGCCTCCTTGCCATTCCACACAGCTTGCACAGGGAAGCCAAGCTTGCGGATAGTCTTGAGTGCGATTTGCTGGTTGATCGGGTTGTCCTCGACAACCAGGACGTTGACCTCTTTTCGCTCGGCTTCGGTGAGTTGCTGCAGAGGCAGCTCATTGCCCGAGAACGCGCCCGAAGTGAGAGCGGAATGTGAGATGTCCCGAGGAAGTCCCTGCTTGTTAGGCGTCGTGGGCGTAGGCGGCCCACTGTGCTCAGAGCTTGCGCGTGAGATCGACATGTCGGATTGTAGTCTGTCGGGTATGGAGCCGATGTCGATCATCGGAGACTCGGTACTTTGGTATGGCGCCTTGTGAAACGGTACCCAGAACGTGGCTTTGGTACCCACACCGAGCCTCGACTCCAGAGAGATCTGCCCCCGCATCAACTCTACCAGGTTTTTGCTGATGGTCAAGCCTAGACCGGTGCCGCCGAAACGTCTGGCGGTCGAACTGTCCGCTTGCGAAAAGGGCTTGAAGAGTTTCCCGCGCACTTCCTCCTCAATTCCGATGCCGGTATCCTCCACCGTGAAGTGTACTTCGAGCAGCTCGTCCGTCTCTCTCTGCACCTTCACCCGCATTGTAACGCTACCTTCCGACGTGAATTTGATCGAGTTGGTGAGAAGGTTCGTCATGATCTGCCGCACCCGTCCCGGATCGCCCATAACTTTCCACGATCGAAGCTGTTGGATGTCATCAACATACTTGAGACCCTTGCGCTCGGCGGCGAAGCTGAGCATCTTGTTCACGTCGCGGATGACCACAGACAGATCAAACTGCACCTCCTCGATGTCCAAACGTCCACTCTCTACCTTCGAGAAGTCCAATATATCGTTGATAACAGTAAGAAGCGAGTTCGCCGACCGCTGGATGTTCTCTGCACACTCTCTCTGATCCTTCGTGAGCTCGCCGCTTTCGTCGTCCAGTAGCAGCTCGGACATGCCAATCACGCCGGCAATGGGCGTCCTGATCTCGTGACTCATGTTCGCCAGGAACTGGCTCTTCATCTTGCTTGCTTCCTTCGCAGCAACACTCTGCGCCATCAGCCGCGCGTTCTCCCGGTCACGTTCCTTGACCGTCTGCTCTGCTTGCCGGGTCTCCGTGATATCCATGCTCACGCCAACGACACCATCGATGAACGCCTTGCCCTCCAACTCGCCTTTGCGCTCCCGCCGGAGAAGAGGGAACAAGCGAGTCCGGAACCAGCGCTGGTTCGCCTCGATCTTTGCTTCGATGGTCATTTCACTTCTCGTCCCAGCCAGCACTTGTTCGAGCGGGATTCGGTAGGCCGGGGCCTCCGCTGTTCTGCCTTGCTCACCGAAGATATCCCAAATGTTCATGCCAAGCAACTGCTGCTTGTTGTGGTGGGCTTCGTGTGCTTCGGGCTCGTACATGGACCGGCCCTCAAACAGGGAGAGCCTGCTCTCCTTGTCGACCGCCCAAAGCGTGATGCGCGCGTGCTCGACGACCTGCTCGAGCTGGCCACGTGTCTGTTTCGCTTCCTCACGGGCCCGCACAAGGTCGTCGATATCGGTGCACGTGCCGAACCACTTGACGATCTTACCGGCGTCATCCCGCATGGGTACCGCGTGGCCCAGCATCCAGCGCCATTCGCCTGCTGCGCTGCGACAGCGGTATTCTGTCCTGTAGTGAGCGCCAGTAGCGAGGCTGTGCGCCCATCGTGGTTTGGCGACTTCTAAGTCGTCGGGATGAAACGCATTGATCCAATGAGGGCCTAGGCTATCCTCCTCCGACAGCCCGGTATAGCTATACCATCTGTCGGAGAAATAGTCGTGATCACCGTCCGGGGTGGTACGCCAAATCATCTGGGGAATGAAGTTGGATATCTCCTGAAACTGCTTTTCGTTCTGTTGTCGCTGCTTGTTGATGGAACAGATGTAGTCGGTGACGTCGTGGAAGAGCACCAAGCCGCCTAGAAACTCACCCTTATCGTCTGTCATCGGCTCGCCAGTGACATCGAAGAGCATACGACTGCCGTCCTTGGCGCTGTACATCCCAATCCGATAACCTTCGAAGGCCGTCCGCTCCCTCATCAATCGGTTGATTGGGAAATCGTCAAAGGGGACCTCTGCGGAAAAGTCCTCTTTGTACAAGACGTAGCGTTTCAAGAAGTCGCGGGCCTGCTCGCTATTATCGAAAGCACCATCTTCTATCCACGGGTACACCAGCTTTATAATGGCTTTGTTGGGGATACCGAAGGTCGCATCCTTCCACATCGCATAGGCCGGAAGATTCATGCTGCTGAGGATTGCGTCTTTGAGACGGTTCGCCTTACTGAACATAGATGGAGCGGACGCCGGCGAGGCTTTCGCGGGTGGACCCTTGGGCGGGAACTCCATGAGCGGCTGTGAGCTTGGACTGGTGATAGCTGAGCCTGATGCAGACGTGTTGGCATGCCTTCTCGACCCGCGCTGACCTGACGAGCCGGAAGTGGAGTTGGAACTGACCCCGGAGCCGAGAGCGTTGCTCGTGGCTGTGCGCGCGACGGTCCTTGATGTGGTCGAGGCACCTTCGCCAGCGACAGGGGTGTGCTGGGCGGAGGTGGCAGTAAAGGTTAGTGTGAAGAACTGCTCATCCTCGGTTGCCCAGACCGACACTATCATTGAGGCCTCCACGTAGCTGGACACATCGGTTCGCGATGTTGTGGGCATTCCCGTCCTGGCATCCCTGGTGGTAGAGAACACTACCTGAACGACTGCGTCATGGACCTCTGTGCGGGAACCGCTCGAATGTAAGGGGTTCGCAGATGAAGCTGCCGAGTGCGAACGCTTCGGTCGTCCGGCAGAAGTGGGTGTGGTCGGCGTGGTCGGTATACTGTCTCGGTCGACATCGCGGGAGTGATACGTGTTCAGGTTCGTACGCGAGCTTTGCATTCTCGAAGCGTCATCCACGATGGTGTCCAAGAAGTCCTCCCACGCCACAAACACGGCACTGCCGTTCTGCAATAGATCGATCCCAAGCTGGGCAAGCGTGGAGCCGTACAAAACCTCGGTGGCACTCTCAGGTCCTAGACTCGGCCTGCGCGAGAGAAGATCATCTCCGGCACCCACCTCACTGGGCGATGGGCTGACATCTATGCCAAACAATCTGCCCATGGCCTCATTCGCGAGCACGATGGTCTTCGCGCTTGACAGCACCAAGACCGGCATCGGCAGATAATGTAGCGCCGCGAAAGCCGTATCTGCCTTGACTTGGTTGGGGGGTATTCTGATCGATAGAGAGGCCCGCCGGCCGGCAGCGCTTATGGGCGAGAAATTGCCGTCGCTGCTGCCCTTTTCGGAGAAGTAGTCCTCCGCCTGCACGGCTTCACGCTGGCCATCCCGCGCCATCCGCGCCAGAGCAGGATCCTCGAAGGTTACCCGCCCTGCTGACATCGTGGCCGCCTCTTGCTCCGCTCGCTGCCTTTCCATTACCGCCGCGCAACCCACCCTGGCCAGCCTCGTGAGTGGGGACGTGACGAGCACATGCACGGCCTGTTTCGCTTCAAGACAACGACGCGGATGACTGCGGCCGTGTATTCCCCTCACCTGAGCCCAATGTTTCTGACCCTCGTCAAGACGCCTGTGCCTTTTCTCGCGCTCTAATGTGTACCGAGTCGAGCCTATTGAGGGATTCGTTGACGCGGAAGCAAAAAACGTGAAGATGCCGTCGGACGGATGGGATGGTGTGACGTCGTTCCAGATTGCGGCAAGAGCGTTGAGGTATTGTATGAGAAAAAACACACACAGACAGGTACTTCAGCTGCCGTAAGTCACGAGTTGTACCGGACACATGGCCTAGGCGAGAGGTTTAGGATCTCCGGTCCAGATTGTTTATGTGGGATTCGTAGCCTTCTGGCCTTCATCCGTCGTCGTGTGGTGCGTGCCCTTGCAGCCGGCCCGGCGGCAAACCCTGCCGAACCATCCGACCCGAACACTCCGAGAACCGAGCCAACATCTGCCTGGTATCTAAGGCACGGTACATGTTTACACCTGCACAGAAACACTTTCGCGTCCGTGAATGATGAACGAACGTACGGTATGTGTAGGATGAGCCCAGAACACCTCAGTAGTAAGTGCTGTATGTCCGGCTTCTGACACAGATGTGTTGTCCCAGGCGAAGAGACGTTTTGAGGGAAGTTCTACACGATACTGTATATCCAGGCGGCGCATTCTCCCCAAGGCGCGGCCCTCCGCCACCATCACACATAGCCATCTACAGTTTCCACCTCAATCGTGCCACGTGTGAAATCGAGCACGTGATCGAACAGCACGCCTGGAAGTCAGGAAGTCTCACCCGAACAGTGAAGCCAGATCGCCACCCTCACAGACATCATGGCAGCGGCTCCGTAACGTGACATCTTCGAACATCAACCCAAACCAAACAAGAATCAACGAGCCAGTGAGGTCAAACCCCCACGATGTCAGGCTACGCAAGACGCAACCGCCCACTTCCCAACGGCAGCGGTCCAAACGGCGGTGTCCAGCGCTCCTACGCCACCCACCTGAAAGAATCCGAACCCCTCTTCAACTCCTACGAACACCTCCAAGGCCTGCCCCGCGGCGACGCCGCCCTGACCCTCCTCCGCCGCATCGCCTCCCTGGTCAAACCCATCATGCGCAAGCGCGGCTGGCGCGTGCAAATCCTCGCCGAGTTCCTCCCTCCGGAGCAAAACCTCCTGGGTCTGAACGTGAACAAAGGCTACAAGATCTGCCTCCGACTAAGGTACCACCACCACCCGGACCTCTTCCTCCCGGCCGAGGAGATCGTGGACACGATGCTCCACGAGCTCTCGCACAACGTCTGGGGAGAACACGACGGCAATTTCCACCGGCTTTGGGACGAATTACGCGACGAGCACGAGGTGTTGGTGCGGAAAGGGTATACGGGAGAGGGGTTCCTATCCGAGGGACATCGATTCGGCGGCGGCAGTAGCGCCGGACGTAGCGGACCGACACCTCCTCACGAAATGCGCCGTCTGGCTCGCGCCAGCGCCGAGAAGAGGAAAGCGCAAGGGATGCTGAACCAAGGCTCTGGACGTCGGCTCGGTGGCGCACCGCTGCATGCGCAAAGTGGCGCGGACGTGAGGCGCGTGATTGCGGAGCAGGTGATGAGGCGCAATGCCATGATCGACCGGGGCGGTTGCGCGTCCGGGAGGAGTGATGCCGGGAAACTGTCGGACCAGGCGGCGAATCACACGTTCAAGACGCAAGCGGACGAGGACGATGCGAATGATAGGGCGATCGCGCAGGCGTTGTACGAACTGATGGAGGAGGAGGAGGAGCGGAAACTGCAGGGGACGTTTGCTGAAGCTCCATTTGAAGGTGGTGGTGGTCTGGCTTGGCGTCCGGAGAGTGGTCTTTACGACGCGGGAAACCAATCGGTGCCCTCTCCTTCTACGTATGCGAGTCATCCGAGCGAAGAGGAACAGATGAAGTGGGCGATGCAGGACAGCACGGTGTCGCCCGCGAGCGTTTCCAATCCCACCAACAATCCCCCTTTCTCACCCGTCTCTCCAATGCTACCAGAACATCCAAACCGGACCGCTTCTGCGCCGCCTCTTGATGGCAAGCCTAATGGCTCGAGGTCCGCTCAAAACCCACCACAGCTCAACGGCAAGCCACTCTCTCGTCTGATTAATGACGACGCCACTTCCACCAAACGCAAACGATCAGCTGCTCCTCCCACCCCGTCACCCTCGATCGACATCTCAGAACCCCACAACACCGCCCAATGGACCTGTCAGATCTGCACCTGCATCAACCCGATGCGATTCCTCGCCTGTGACGCCTGTGGCGTGGAGCGGCCGCAACAACCGAGCGTCGGATCGAACGTGCGGCATGCCCGATCCCTGGACGCGGCCGGCGTGAGCAGAGACACGAACACGCCCCGCTGGACGATTCCGAAACCGGCGCAGACCGAACGGCTGGGGTGGAATTGTGGGAGGTGTGGTGCGTTTATGGAGCACAAGTGGTGGACGTGCTCGGCGTGTGGCGTGATGAAGAATTCGTCGTGAATTCTCAGCAGTCGCGTGAGCACGGCGTCGGGAGTGTGTAGCCTTTTTGGCCTTTCATCAGCGTTCAATGCATAGCGACGCGCCCCAATGATCATATGCGGGTTGAACCATTTTCCATAGTCTTGTTAGCGTCAAAGCGTGTCTTCCGTCCTCTCTACTCTCTTGGCAAGACGTTGAAATGGCCGGGCCTGTAGCCTGTGGCACTCCCTCAGCCCACATCACGTGACCGGTGCTTGATCATTCACTAGGCATCATCAGGTCGACGTGGTCGTGCTTGGTACAGTCGAGAGTAGACATGTACGAGATAGGAAATCTGCACGGTAGAGAACCTGCATTGCCCTTGGCCAGGCAGATGAACGTGCAGCCGCCTGCTCAACGAAGCTTGTGCGCAGGGGCCGGCTGCTCCCTCAAGTAAAGACGAAATCCTTCAGCACCGGGCTCGCCGCGAACTCCGGGTTGAGCAAGATGCAATTCACAAAATGCTCAAGGCCGGCTTTCCGCTGAGCGAGAAAATCAGGTCGAAACCTGGACACGACACTCTTCCGCGGCAGCGGAGGGATCATGGCTTCGGCGTGCGGGAAGGAGCGCACGAGGTCGGTGCGCAGACGGTCGAACTCGGAGTACCGTTTGCGGACGGCCATGTCGCCGCCGGCGAGCGTGCGGACGGTGCAGTGCCAGACGACGTAGGCGCCAATACCCGTGGCGCCGGTGACGAGGATGTAGTCGTCGACGGTGACGGATTGGGCCCAGCAGGCTTGCGTTTGCTCGTGGGATTCTTCGCTGTGGTCCTCCAGCAGGATTGGGGCCGGGCGGTGCTGTTTCATGGATTGGTAGCTGACGGTGGAGACGGTGCGGGTGTGGAAGAAGGGCGGGGCGTCGGGGGTGGTCGTCGGGGTGTGTCCATTGTCGAGGTTGTTGGGTTGGTGAAGGCTGTCGGATGCATCCGCAGCATGACTCCGATCATCACTAGCGGATGGAGGCTGGAGTCGCTGGACGTCGCAGGTGGACTCGCCATCCTCGTCACCCCCGTGCGGAGACGTCGCGGTGGGCTCGGGGTGGTGGCGGGGAGGTGTTTCCATCCATCCATCCACTGCAGGGGCCAAAGCTCCTTCGCTAGAGAGTCCGTTTGCTCAAGCGGGTGTGTATGTATACAAGCTTGTGCTATTCACCGCTCTGCCAGATGCACAATTGTACAGGAAGCAATGATATCAACGATAAAACATGTGAGCGATGAGACGCGCGTCTGAACAGACTCACCCACATGCATTCAATATACCAGCCTCTAGCCTCGCCGCCTCGGCAGCATCTCGCAATCCGCGCATGCACGGGGATCCCGGGCGCTAGCCTCAGTCGGGCCATAGCGACGCTCCTCGATTGCATGTGGCGCAACAAGGTCGACACCCTGCATACTACTATGTAGTATCGTGCGGATTCATGTCTCCTCCTAGAATGAAAAATCCCTCCTTTTGGGGAGTTGAGAGTTGAGAGTCTTGAGACTTCCATCACCACTAAATCCAGCTTCACGTGTCACGCCAACCCGCCAGCGAGACTCTCCGCGGACTCTCCTCCCGCATCCTCAAACACCTCCAATCTTGCCATCCGTTATCAGCCCCCACCAGCACAGCAGACAGGATCCTCACACGGACCTCGCACACGTTGCCACTTTCCCGGCCACCGAGAGGCCTTTACATGTACGCCATCCACCGACTACGGTAGCTTCATGTGGGATGTCTCGTGTAGACACACACACATCCGGCCGATGGCTCCCCCCACGGGCTACCGGCCGACCCAGAACCAGGATCCATAGTGTGTGTGCATAGACCCATAGCGACGCCGCCCAAGAAGTATATTCCATTACTACCTCTGGCTTACTATATGTCCTTCCCTTCGCCTCTTTCTTCTTGCTTCCTCATCCCACCACCCACTCCACGACCTCACTTCTTCACATCCCCTCGACTTCAGCATATAGGATTGCAGTCGTCACATTAATTTCGCTGCATTTCTCATCTCAAAGGTACGTAGCCCCCCATCGTTGAGGCCAGCATACCAATTCGTTGAACGGCCCTCAACCGTACCAAAAAGCGTACCCCTTCAATCCTGACACCAGTGCAGTACCCGTTCAACCCGCCTCACGACTCGTGTCACAACACCGCCGAGCTCAGCATACTCGTACATTCATCAGTCACCATGAAGACCTTCACCGCGTTCACCGTCGCGACCTCGCTCCTCCTCTCCTCCACCTCCGCCCAGCAACAATACACCATCGACCCGAACTCGGTTTCCAGCGCCACACGGCAGGCCTGGTGCACATCCCAGATCGCCCAATGCCCACTGTAAGCACCCCTACCATCCTCTCACGGTTACGAAGGCCTCACCACTGACATCCCCCACCAGCATCTGCCTCCAGACCAAAGCCAACAGCGCCGCAACGGATAGCAACACCTGCGACTCCACCGCCCTGACCTACAGCTGCGTCTGCGCCGACGGCAACTCGCCCAACGTCACCCAATACTCCCAAACCATGCCCTTCTACATCTGCCAAGAGTGGGGCAACCAGTGCTCCTCCAACTGCGGCTCCGACTCCACCTGCGCCTCCAACTGCCGCTCCCAACACCCTTGCGGCGCCCAGAACCCCCAGCGCCAGAACACGAGCACCCTCTCCCGCACGATGAGCGCCACGAGCACGTCGAGCGGCCAGGCGGGCGCCACGACCAACAGCCAGGGAACGGTCTACACTGGCTTCGGCGGCGCGGCGGCCACGAGCAACGGTGGCAACAACAACAACAACAATGGGGGTGCTTCGGCGAGCGCTGGCGGTGCCGCTAGCATCCATGGTGCCGCCCTCAACCTCGGTCAGACGTTCGGCCTGCTCGGTGTGGTCGGTGCCATGTTCGGTGGCTTCGCGGTGTTGCTGTAAGGGAAAGCCTTTGGCAGCTCTCGCTCACGGAGATATGTGTCATCGTCCTCGCGAGTTAGTTATCCTCTCTTTTACATCATTTTGCATAGCGTTTCCAGCAGGCAGTCGCGTTCGTTATCATTGGGGCATCATCAGGGCATGGGGTAATAGCATGGCGCTCTGTTGCAATTCATATAGTGTAGCTACTGCATTGGAAAGCGGATCAGTTTGATCGCCGACGTGACCATTTTTGCACCCCTTCAACACAAATATGAGTAGGATGTAGGTTTGACCTCGTCGTATAGTGGGTTATGTGCTATCCACGACGAGAACGAGGTCTTAACGGTGCTCGTTGTTGCCTGGCCTATATGTTCGGGACCCTTGCAATAACAAGAGTCCCTACTGTGATATGCACATCATCAGTCCCCGCCGAAGAAGGTACTGTATGTATGTACCTTACGTAGATGAATGTACCAGACAACATGATCACATGACAAGGCGCGAGGACTGTGAACATGTATGAGTCCATCCCACGACTTTCAGAAGACCCTCACGATGTGCCTGACTTGCAGCCTGAACTTTTCGTCGAATGCGCGCACGTGAGTCGAGGTATCTCGACGTTTAACCTCACATCACCTCTTGTCTTTTCGTTTCGCTCGTGAGCTATAAACAATCTTTCGCAGCGAGCATACCTGGAGCACCGTGCGACCCGCAAGCTGTTCTGAAAGACATTCCTTCCGACCACTTCGCGATTGCATTGACAGATCTACCCAAATCCACCCATTAGGTGCGCGAAGATACTGCGTCGCGCGCTTTTTCGGCGCGGTCTTCATGTCCGTTTCTTTGCTCCTCGACGACCTTTTAACATGACATCGAACGCCGCATCGCACGACAAATCGGGGGAGAAGACGGGTCCGGTCTCCGGTCAATCGACAGCACCTTCAAACGGCACCGAAGCCGCCATGTCGGAGGCAGCCAATGGCGATGTCAAGGGTTCCAGTGCTTCGGGTCAGGATGGAGGCGAGAAGAAAGAGAAGTCCGAACGCGAGCTGGCTAAGGAGCGTCAGAAGGCCGAGAAGGCGGCGAAATTGGCGGCGAAGCAAGAGAAGCAGAAGGCGATGCAAGCGGCCTCGCAACCGAAACAAAAGGAGAAGAAGCAGCAGGAAAAGTTACCGCCGTATCAGGAGGAGACGCCTAAGGGGCAGAAGAAGATCCTCAAGCCTCTGGACGATGAGTACCACAAGGCCTACATTCCGTCCGTCGTCGAGAGCGCGTGGTACGATTGGTGGGAGCAGGAAGGCTTCCACCTGCCCGAATTCGCCAAGGACGGCAACGTCAAGGACAAGGGCTACTTCGTCATCTCCATCCCGCCCCCGAATGTGACGGGCGCATTGCACATCGGACACGCGCTCGCGACGTCCTTGCAGGACGCGATGATACGGTGGAACCGCATGAAAGGGTTGACGGTGCTGTATGTGCCGGGCTGCGACCACGCCGGCATCTCGACGCAGAGTGTGGTGGAGAACATGCTGTACAACCGCCGGAATGGCCTGACGCGGCATGATTTGGGAAGGGAAAAGTTTGTGGACACGGTGTGGGAGTGGAAGGAGGAGTACCACAGCAAGATCAACAAGGTGCTGAGGAGGCTGGGAGGGTCGATGGACTGGACGAGGGAAAGTTTCACCATGAGCCCGACTTTGTCCGCGGCTGTAAGGCAGACCTTTGTCCAGCTGCATGACGAGGGCCTCATTTACCGTGCGAACCGGTTGGTCAACTGGTGTACGAAGCTCACGACTGCTTTGTCGAATTTAGAGGTCGATCAGAAGGAGCTTGAAGGCTCGACGAAGCTCGACGTGCCCGGCTACGACAAGAAGATCGAGTTCGGCTCGATATGGAATTTCAAGTACCCGATCGATGGGACGAACGAGACGATCGAGGTCGCGACGACGCGGCCGGAAACCATGCTCGGTGACAGTGGCGTGGCTGTGCACCCGGACGACGAAAGGTACAAGCACCTGATCGGCAAGCACGTCAAGCATCCGTTCGTGGACCGACTGCTACCCATCTTCGGTGACGACACGGTTGAGAAGGACTTCGGTACGGGTGCAGTGAAGATCACCCCCGCTCACGACTTCAACGACTTCAAGCGTGGCAAAGAGCACAAGCTCGAATTCATCAACATCCTCAACGACGACGGCACGATGAACGCTAACGCGGGTCCTTTCGAGGGCCAGAAGAGGTTCGATGTGCGATATACCGTCATCAACGAGCTCGAGAAGAAGGGCTTGTATGTTGGCAAGGACAACAACAAGATGTCAATCCCCCTGTGCTCGAAAACGAAAGATGTCATCGAGCCGATCATGAAGCCGCAGTGGTGGATGCACATGAAGCCGTTGGCCGAGCCGGCCATCAAGGCCGTCCGAGAAGGACAGATCAAGCTGAAACCGCAGCAATCCGAGAGCACGTACTATCGCTGGATGGAGACGATCGACGACTGGTGCCTGTCGCGACAGCTGTGGTGGGGTCATCAGGTCCCTGCCTACTTTGTCAAGATAAAAGACGGGCCGGCGTATGATTCGGATGCAGGCTATTGGGTGTGCGCCAAAACGGAGGAAGAGGCGAGGGAGAAGGCGCAGCAGAAGTTCCCGGGTAAGGAGTTCGATCTTGAGCGGGATCCGGATTGTCTCGACACTTGGTTTTCTTCCGGCTTGTGGCCGTTTTCCACCCTCGGCTGGCCAGAGCAAACCAACGACCTGGAGAAGCTGTACCCGACGTCCGTGCTCGAGACCGGCTGGGACATCCTCTTCTTCTGGGTCGCGAGGATGATCATGTTTGGGCTGAAGATGACGGGCAAAGTGCCGTTTACGGAAGTATACTGCCATTCTCTGATCCGTGATTCCGAAGGCCGCAAGATGTCCAAATCCCTCGGCAACGTCATCGACCCGGTCGACATCATGGACGGCATCTCGCTGCAGCAGCTGAACGACAAGCTCAAGCTCGGCAACCTGGCGCCCAAGGAGATCGAGCGCGCGTCGAAATGGCAGAAGTCGGCCTTTGCGGACGGTATCGACGAGTGTGGCGCCGACGCGCTCCGCTTTTCCCTGATCAACTACACCACTGGCGGCGGCGACATCAGCTTCGACGTCAAGGTCATGCGCAGCTACCGCAACTTCTGCAACAAGATCTACCAGGCCACCAAATACGTTCTTGGCAACCTGCCACCGGACTACACCCCACCTGCCAAAGGCGGGATGTCGGGTAAGGAGAGCCTACCTGAGCGTTGGATCCTGCACAACCTGAACTCGGCGGCGAAGAAAGTCAACGAGGCGTTGGCCGCTCGCGAATTTTCGCAGGCGACGCACACAACGTACCAATACTGGCTTTACGAGCTCTGCGACGTGTACATCGAGAACAGCAAAGCCATCATCCGCGACGGCACGCCGGACGAGAAGAAGAGCGCCATCGACACGCTGTACACGGCCCTCGACGGCGCCCTGACCATGATCCACCCCTTCATGCCCTTCCTCACCGAAGAACTCTGGCAGCGTCTCCCGCGCCGACCAGGCGACACCACGCCCTCGATCGTCCGCGCCGCGTACCCGGAGTACGACCCGAGCATGGACGACCCCAAGAGCGAGCGCGACTACGAACTCGTGTTGGGTTGCGCCAAGGGCATCCGGTCCTTGTTGCAGGAGTACGGCGTCAAAGAGGACGGCAAGGCGTGGGTGCAACCGCTCAACGAGGAAGCGTACCGCACGGCCTCGGCCGAGTCCGCCTCCGTCAAAACCCTCGCGGGCAAAAACCTCGCGCACCTCGACGTGCTCGCACCCGGCCAGAGCGTGCCCGCCGGCTGCGCCGTGTACCCTGTTTCCGCCGAGGCGGCCGTGTTTCTGGTGATCCAGGGCCAGGTCGATCCGCAGGCGGAGATGGAGAAGATGAGGCCCAAGGTGGCCAAGGCGGTCGAGGCGGTCCGGGAGCAGGAGAAATTGCTGGGGAATTTGGGGGAGAAGGTTGGGGAGGAGATTAGGGTGAAGGAGGGGCTGGTGTTGGAGAATTTGCGGGGCGAACAGAGGGCTTATGAGGAGAGTTTGAAGAGGTTTGAGGAGATGAGGATTCGTTAGATATGTTCAATCGGAGATGCGATTACAATGCTCTACGCTACGTTGTTGCTTAATAACCTTTGTTTACACGTGGCAAGACGGACCGCTGTGGTCACCACGAGTACGTATAGTATACGAGTACGTATAGTATACGAGTACGTATAGTATACGAGTACGTATAGTATACGAGTACGTATAGTATACGAGTACGTA
>Ga0268244_10000181_pt1 | contig 27283 bp, 39 predicted proteins | sample AgamicMgSfe_FD_200258 | JGI IMG/M metagenome (GOLD analysis project Ga0268244, IMG submission 200258) | Agave microbial communities from Guanajuato, Mexico - Mg.Sf.e (v2) (version 2) | ecosystem: Host-associated > Plants > Phyllosphere > Phylloplane/Leaf | place: Guanajuato, Mexico | collected... | reverse complement strand
GTGTAGGCGGATGAGGCATACGAGGGATCATGCGGAGGTGAGGGAGGTGAAGGAGGTGCTGGGGATGGAGGAGGCTGGGGTCGAGAAGTGAAGGGGTTGATGGTGGGTGCTGTTAACGATTAACGAGACGAATGCGCTGGATGCTTGGCTGGGTAGTCAGACGCCTCTTCAGATGTGCTGTATGCTATTTTCGTAAGTGACGCTGACTGTCTTATAAGTTACTCGGCGCACAACTAAGTGTTGACTGCCTCTTCGGGTAGGCGAGACGCCCTTGACAGGTCATGAGCAACCTACTACCCACCATTACCAGGTTGCAAGGAGGCAATCATGCCTCCGTTCAACTATTTCGCTTATGACAACATATTGCACAGCTTCTGTCCGGTCGAGCATCTACAAATCGCTCTTTCCATCACTGAAGGCAAACCACCATGCCTTCACCCTCAGCTAAGCGTGGCCTCTATTTTCGAGTATAGACGCCGAGAAGCTTGCTCCGTAGCACAATTCGTCCGCATCGCTCGCCTGATCACAGCCATGTCAAAGCTGGCCTCACATCTGCAGCCCGAAGTTTTCAAGACTTCGGCAGCAAACCTCGCAAGCTCAGATCATAGACGACATCCTCCACCTCCTTGACCCGATACTTGATCCCATCGCTGCGTCGCCGAAGCGTGTCGTTCTTGAGGTTCAGGATCTGGAAACCGGCGTGCACGTCCTTGATGAACTGGGCGATCTGCAGGGGACGGCGATAGTCTCCAAGTGTGACTGAGTTGCGCGCGAGGCGGGCCTGCACCAACAGTGATCAGTCGAGGCGTGGGTGGCGATGATCGTGGGATTTTTGTGTGGTACGTACTAATTCATCGAGCAACGAGATGAGCGCTTGCAGATACTCTTCGATGGTGAGATGGAAGGCGTCGCGGTCTTTGAGGTTGACGGGGACTGCACGTGCGTGATCTGTTAGTAACTCACCGGACATTGAAGTCGTCGCACAGCCAGTAGTAAACAGGAGCATACCGTTCATAATCCCACCCACATCCTCAATAGTCAACAGCCGCCCCTTCTCCCCCTTCCCGAAACCCCCCAACCATCCGCAAAGCAGCACGGAGTAGCACTGTCACCAAAAAACTGTAAGTCCACGACGTAAAGTTGTCCCGGGCACGACGGGCCGACTTACAGCATCCTGCACCTGCCGCGTCCAGGCGTAGTTGAACTTATAGTATGAGTGCTTGGAAGCGATCTCGGACAACTGCTTGATCGTCTCGATCTCCTTGCCGATGCTGGACTCGGCCGCGCTGATGACCGAATGCACTGACGAAGGCGTAAACAAATCAGCGGATCAGTTTGGGTGGCGAGGGCAGAGTTCGCGGACGCACGGTCGGCTGAGGGAGTCGAGTGCGCTCGTGAGAGGATGGACTGTGTCGTGCGATCTTCGAGAGTTGATCAGTCAAAGACTTTGCGGGAGTTGGGATTTGCGTGGCTGGTGTTTTGGTAGGTACCTTGCTTTTCGAGCGACTGGACGATGTCCCGCAAAGCCTGTGGACGCAGTGTGAGGTGATGAATACAAGTCGATTTTCAGGTGAACGACCCACGTCTTTCACTGCCGTGTCTTCGTCGATCTTGTGCTGGAGATCCTCGAAGATGCCTGTCTGCATCATGGCGGCGCCGTTGGAAGCCATCTGGTGATGAGGTGTAGATGGTGTGAGGTCGAAACAAACTTTGGGAGCACGAGGGAACACCTGACAACGACGACAGTCACCAAACACCGTCAACATCGCAATAGATACAGATATACAAACATCTGAACGACATGTGTAGTCAAGGCAGTTACTTCCTCATAAATATCATACATGTGAGTCCACCTCGCCGGAGTCCATACATGTACTCTCCTCCGTCCTCAAGCGAACCGTGATGATCTCGCTCGAAGCACGATGAAAAGATGATCAAATTTTCGCGTCAGCCGGAGACAGTGCAATACCGGCGACACAGTTCCCCAAGCCATGCACCGCAGCAGGTTCAGCGGACTCTGGGACGGATGCAAAAAATTTGGAGGCTGAGCACAGCGGCCCGGCGGAAATCCAAGGCGTTACCCTTGGGAAGAACAGATACTACTCTTTGATCAAAGCCATTCGGCAAAGAGATGCTGAAGGGGAAAGAAGAAGAAAAAAAATTGGGCAGGAGAGGAGAGGATGGGGCTTATATATGTGTCTCTCTCTTTGAGTCAGTGCGAGGATCCTGTGGGAGGTACTCTATCTCCGTGTGATGACTCGATCCAGGATTCCGTGTTCCCATGCAGACGTGACACACCTCAGTCACAGCGCTCCAAAACCGCCGTCCAGTCGGACCTCCTCTCACTCTCCAGGACCGTGAGCGTAGTGGTATCTCGGTGGTCTCTCAACAGTCAGTGGCTCGCCACCTGGTTTCAACAGGCGATCAGTCATAGGCGCCCTCCCATTTCCGGTGTGATCCTACGGTGCTACCTCCTGCATACAACCGCCAGCAACGAGGCGCTGTTTCACCTTGTCTGCAGATGGCTCAAACATGGGCCAACGTGGTTGGCTTGTGCGTGATTATTTATCCGTCTGTCAAGCCGTACCCTCCAGGTGCAAGGTGCCGCAGACCCGTCAATTCCTGCTCTGCGTGAGCCATATTTATGACCGTCCGAGAACATGTCTGTTGGTGAGTCCACGGCGACAGCGACCTCGTGATCACCACCTCACATCTGCACAGGCAGCACTGCTCGAATTGAGTGGTACGTGTCGTCCAACCAGCACGGATGGTAATGCAGCTTTCGCCGACGGATAAGCCATCAGAAGCAACGGCGCTCAGCGCCTATTCGAAGTACGATCTAGAAGCTCAACGCCTGCTCAGACTGCTCTGCGGAGCTTGATTGGTCTTCCACCAGGGCCGCAATGAGCGAACTCACCACCTGAGCAGCACCCTGTATCTCCTCGTCCGAGGTCCCATTTGGCATGTGTACAAATTCGACCTTTGCTGGCTTGTGCATCTTGCGAAACTCTGCGAGGGCAGAATAGAATTGAAACTCGCAGAGGAACGAGTTCGCATTGTCCGAGATCCGGCTTGATACGTCCTAGAGGATTCGAATCTCAGCATGTGAGACCGAGTGGTCACGGACGTGGATACTCGCAGGCAGTTCTTCCATGACCCTCTTCCCTGCGGCGGCGATGTCCAGCGAGGGTCGCCAATCCTCAGGGAAGCCTTCCCAGATACCGCCTTGGTCGGCATCACCAGGTGGCAGGTACTTGCCGTCTACGTCGGGTTGCACGTATCCGCCTCGGCGTGCTACAGTCTCGAAGCAGATGCTATCCGTGCTGCGACGCATGCCGAGCTGAACCAGGAGGTCGATCTGCAAGCTTTCGGCCGGGTCATCGCAGTCAGGGAAGTAGACTCGACGTTTGCCGCTCAGGAGCTGGGGGATAATTCTTCGCACTTCGGACCACGAGGCTTCGATGTCGTGGGGGTACCTGATGAGCTTGACGGTCCGTCCGTCACGCAGCTTGATCTGATCGGGTAGAGCATTGCGGACCATGGCCGAGGTGTTGAAGTTCTTTCCGGGAAGGTAGGGCTGCCAAGAGCATCAGAAGGTGAGGCATCGAGATGGAGGTCCTGGGGTTTTACCGCGCCTCCTGTGATCGCGACATTGATCTCCTGCGCCATGATCGAGAGGTAGTCGGTCGGATGTCGAGCGATTAGCTTATATTCAGCAGTGGCAGGTGATGGTAGTTAGCTGGCGGTAAAGTTGACTATGATAAGTGAAGCGTGCCGGGCAGCAAAGGGGGTGGCAAGTTCTGATCACCCGCTGAGGGGCAGACGAGGCTGCATGCATGTGCTTCGATTGTTGACATTTGATAGATACATGTAGTGTCCTAGAGCGCGGGTATCATGCGTATCCGCCTGCTCGTTCAATTCGACCGGTGAGCCTTCGCCTTCGCATCCCACATCCGCGACTGGTGAGCCTTCACCCCGCAGTCGCAATCAGGAGCTTTTTCACCTGAACGACATCGTTGAGGGAGGGTGTGATCGTCTCATGCGTGCAGGAGAGCTTCGGTGAGTGCATGTGGGAAATTCAGGCCAGAAAAAAAAGCTCAGAAACCTTTTCAAGTCAACTATCCTTGGCGCACTTACCATCACATCTCCTTGAGCAAAAGTGAGGCTTCCTGGACCATTAGCCTGCACACATCTTCCATACTTTCAGCCTTACTCTCTTTCACTTCTGTCCCGCCTCTCATTGTTGCGGATAAGCACAAAAGCTTCGAGCGCGACCTCAATGAACATTCCATCTCTCCCTCTCAAGGACGGGCGTGCCGTGCCTATGGTAAAATGCAACGAGGGAGTCGATATAAGCAATCACTAATGGACGCTTAGCTTGGTCTCGGAACAGGCACCGCGTGGTACAAAGACGGCGGTAAAGGACCTGTTGACAATGACTTGATTGGCTTATTGAAGGAAGCCATCCAGCTGGGCTGGCGTCACATCGACTGCGCGGATGCTTACGGGACGGAGCAGGAAGTCGGCATGGCCGTGAGAGAGAGTGGCATCGCACGGGCCGACTTCTTCATCACGACAAAGGTTCAAGACAATGTCCGCAACATCCCCGAAGCGATCGATGCTAGCCTGCACGCGCTCGGCCTAGATTACGTCGACTTGTACGCATCCACATCCGGAGCCCGTGATCACGTACCCTGAACCAATCGTCGACAACTGACGCTCGGATAGGTACCTGATCCACAACCCTTGGTGGGCGAAGAGCAACCAGGAACTCCAAGATGCCTGGACGAGCATGGAGGCCGTCCAGACCGCGGGCAAAAGTAAATCGATCGGGGTGAGCAACTACCTCCGCCCCCACATCGAAGCCACGTTGGCGACCGCCGTGATCCCACCCGTCGTCAACCAATTGGAGTTCCAGCCGTATCTGCAACGTGCGAACCACTTTGTGCCGTGGATGCAGCAGAGAGGTATCGAGGTGGAGGCTTTCAAAGGCCTCTGCCCGTTGACCAAAGGTAAGGGAGGTCCGTTGGACAGGCCGCTCGAGCAGATGGCGCAGCGGCACAAAGTGGCATCCAGTGCGATCCTGTTGCGCTGGCACATGCAGCAGAATGTGGTTGCCATTACGACGACCCGTACAAGGGAGAGGCTAGCCGAGTATATGAAGGCTCTCGACTTCGCACTCTCGCCGGAAGAGATGGAAGAGATCATGCAGATCGGACTGTCTCACCATTTTCGCGCCGGGTATCAGAAGCGTTTTGCTCCAGATGATGGATCGTAGCGTCACGTGTATCCAAGGCCAAGGCCCCCTTACTGACGTGACCTCAAGCTGTCGACTTGGAGAGACTTCGGTCAATCTCTCGTCGTGCCCTCGTTCATGATTACGGGCAATCCACAGCACTCCGACTTTGGAATTCCAAGTGGGCAATAACAGTCTGGTCTGTCTTGACCTTCAACAGCTCGCCGCCCTGTTCGGCAGATGCCCCAACAAGCAGGATATGGACGCGAAGCCGTGCCAAGCCATGCCTGACATCACCTCTTCGTTGCTGTAGTGGAGGTGGCGAGGTCAGCTCGTTCGAAGCGAAAGGTATCGCAGGATCAGCGACCCCGTCTAAATGCAATCGCTCCTTACCCGATGCGTACCCTGTCTGCTTCCGTTGCCAGCCGGCGCTGCCTGTGACTCTGCCGCCAGCCCTTTCGACTGTGTTCCAACGTCTCCCATGGTTGTAGCAGCCTGTTGGGTCGTGTCGGCCAACGCGATACGCACCGTACGGCACAGTGTGACTGTGGTGAACAACGTTGACGGGACCTGTCGTGACATGCCATAACCTACAGGAGTTTTGGCCCGCCCAAAACCCCGCAGGATCGACATTATGCGCACTGCTCCTCTTCGTCTCAGGCTCGGATCGATTGTACCAGGGCAGGACGTTGACCGCTATCGAGACTTCATATCATAGATGCCATTTCGCACGGAACCAGTGTTCGAACGAGACGGTGCGGACGTGGGGGAAGCGATCGTTGAGGTTGCGGTCGGCGAAGTCGTAGCGGCCTTCGGCCGTGGCCAGCAACGCGTGGACCCGGATCTGACGTGCGTGATCTTGCTGGAGCGCGGCCAGTTGCAGCTCCGAATGCAAAGAAGCCGGGTTGTGCCAGTGAATCGGATTGAAATTCCTGCCTGAGCAGCGAGTCAGCCCTCGGCTACTGCGCTGCTTGACTTTTCATAAGATGGTCTCACCCTTCAGCCGCTGTACCAACTGTACCAAGTCTACAACAGTCATGCGCTCTCCACACATCCTCAGTTCAGCAGGCCATTGCGGTAGATCGATGGCCTTTGTGACGAATCTTCCGACATCTCGGGCCGCCGTGAGGCAGACAGTGACGTTCGGATCGTCATTGGCGTCATAACATGGCACCTGAGCTTCCATGGTGCGGCAATTCATGATATAGTCACCTTCGCCAGAAAGCCCGCCGGTGAGTCCCATACGTGACTGACGCAGTCCAACGGGCTGGAAACGTTCGTACAGGATCCCACACACGAACGCGGTGGACTCGATGTGCTGGGAATAGTACGCCAGCCAGTGTCGTGCAAGAGCACGGTCGCGGTCGAAAGGGTCGTCGGCAGGGCGTAGGTGCGGCACTCCTTCAAACTCTGCAGGGGCAAAGCGTCGGACCCGCACGAGCACGGCTGCCTTGATCAACTCGATTTGATTGGGACCGCTGACCGTCGAGATGACGGTGTCCACTCCACGGAGCGCGAACTGTAGGCTTGCCATATCGTTGTAGTCCACGACGATGACCTGGAAGGACTCGCTGAGGCGCGGCTGTTCCTGCGAAGACGTCAGCTCTGGCCATTGTCAATTGTCACCGGGGAGACCACATCAAACGTATACCATGCACCTGCTGCGCGGACCGTGGTCAGCAGTATGGAAGTAACACGCATCCACCCACGATAGCTACCAGGGCGTACACGCATCAATTAGCGACCAAGACTTACCATTCGAGACAAGAACACCACATGGTGACTGGTATCCTGAGCAATGTAATGGGCAATAAGGTGTGCGAGTCCGCCGGTTCCTGCGAGAACTATCCTCATCATCGACATGTTTGAGAGCAACGGACCTGGCTCCCTTTTGTGACCTTGGAGGACCGGTGCACCATTGGAAATATAACCAATGATTGACGAACGGCGTTGAAGTCACTTGGATATTGCCTGCCACACGTGTCTCGCACGATGCCATCAGATTTGTGTCAACCAGATGTGCAGGGATTTTCGTGCCTCACCGACGGCTGCGTGATGTCGGTGACACTTGTATAGTAGATATGATGGCAAACGGCAATAGCGTGTTCGGAAGGTGTGCCGTCCACCGACGGAACCTCCGTTCTAAAGACGATCCTTGAGACCTCCCGGGATTGTCCAGGCCCATCGGCACGCTTGAAAGTGCGATCGTAACAGTGCGATGCGCGGCAAGGTAAAGAGCGATATCGAAGGCTAAGACGGCGAATGCCGAGACGGAATAGTTGAGCTCTCGCAGGACCTTCCAATCGTTCACCGTGACAGTCGAGATGCGCAGACCAAAGGAGATCCAGACGTGTGACTGGTACTGGATCGATCGGCGTCACCAGACTATCGTCAGCGCCGGAAGTGGACACAATTTGCCTGGATGTTCAGCCCTCTGGAAGATCTACCAGGGCGTTGGGGCCTCTGGACTGCGCGTAATGTTGCGGCGGAAAGCCAAGTCAGTTGCGATAGACCTGTGGATTGTATCAGCCATCCGCCGTGGTCCGGCATGGAAGGAGAAGAGTGAGGCTGCCCAGGCGTTTGCATGTCAACGTATTGGTTCGCTTGCCGGCAAGACCTTTGATGTGCAAAACACTTCGTCTGTGAAGAGAGCCTGGGCGATGCAGGCTGCGCTCTCTTGGGAAGAGAACATACACCGCTTGCGCATTGAACACGGCCGAAGAGTCGCAACGATCCATGTTACGTTTCAGACCGGGCGTCACTTCGATGGACTTACTTGCTTTGCTTCACCTCTCTCTAGTGAAGTCAGGCTTGTGCTTACGATGCCTGAAGAGTATGTTCCCGAACTCTTTCGATGCTGATCAGTAGCGGTGCGGTGCTGATCGTCTAGCAGTGAACGGTGCGTGTTACCGCTCCAGTCCACGGTGTGGACATATATGATCCCTTCACCGGTCAACACAAGAGACTTGGCGATATAGATGCATGATTTCTCCTGTTCGGCAAGCGAGATAGTCTGTAAGGTGAAGTAATAAATGCAGCTTTGCATCGAGCTACGACCGACGGCGGCGACACCACTATCTTGGCCCTGGGTCACTCAGTACATAGTAGCGATTGAGGCGTCTCGTTGCATCCAGGGCAACGGGCTGCGATCTATGTCCGGTGTCTCACTTGAATATGTGGCGTGGGAGCCAAAGGCCTTTGTGGTTCGTTGCATGGAATACAGACAAAGCCATGCGGCGATTGGCGTCACCTCCTGCAACTGAGGTACCAAGGACAATGCCGTCGGGGAATTCTGTCGAGATCGACGCGCCGCTAGTATAAAGTCCACGGGCGCTCCGAAGCTGCTGGTCTCGAGGCCGCGCGGCGTCGCCGACCAGTAAAGTGACCGTTGAAAGTCGATCACTGCAGTGACTTGCGTATTGATGCCACATGGCCAGCAGATCTTCGTGCGACCACAAGCAATATCAAAGGCCGGTCTTGGACCCGCATGGTCTACACCGATCGTCGGGGTGTCGCGCACACCGATGGGAGCGCGCGATCCTCTCATGCTGTGGCATGCATGTGCCTGCGTCGTCCATGGATCGTCATCTGTGACAATGGGTAAGGCTGCATCTCCGCGGGCCGCACTCATCATGGGTGTCTGGCAGGAGCTGCTCAATGATGAGATCGATGACAACGAACACTCGCAACTCGTTGCGTCTCCTAGAAAAGTGCCATGTGACGATGCGCAGGTGATCGAGAGCGATTGTCGGTCACGAGACACCGTGTCATTCGCGCGTTGAGCCTCCTGAGATAACCAAGCGACGGGACGGCTGTCGAGTCTGCGATCAACGCCACATCCACGAAGCCGTGAGAGATCGTCCAGACTCCGGAAGGACGCCAGCACTTCCATGGTCTACGATGAGCATTCAAGAAAATCAATGGGTAGAGGTGCCGCAAGTTTCATGTCGCTGTCCGATGTATGAGAAGGGGGTCATGTTCCCACCACAAGAATGTGGAGCGCACGGAAAAACACAAACTCCGTCATCCGGCGACGCGGTTTCAGTCGCGTCACTCATCACAATGACCTTCGTGGACTCTACATGCACATCAACGGCTTCTAACACCCCCATCGGTCGGAATGGATCCCTCATCCTTAGACGACTATCCTGTAGAGCACCCACAGCCTCCAGGCGTGGTCAACTATGCATTCCTCAACCACTCCACAACGACCCTACCAAACAACCTTCCTCCCGACGTGGACGACAAGCCATTGGCTCGCCAGAGGCGCAAAAGGACAAGGTGAAAGCTCTAGCCTTCACGTGCATCGCTTGTCTGACCACGTATACGATAGTCCGGAAGACCAGGCGGTCCTCGAAGCTGCATACAAGCGCGATCCGAAGCCCGACAAGACGGCGCGACTGGAGCTCGTGAAGCAGGTGACACTGGGCGAGAAGGAAGTCCAAGTGAGTCTGATGAGGGAGAGTCATCGCCGAACAAGTTCGCGCCCGCTGACGGTGACTCTTTCAGATTTGGTTCCAGAACCGACGACAGAGCTCCAGGCGCAAGTCAAGACCACTTCTTCCGCATGAAATAGCCCAGTATCAGCTGGCCAAGTCTGGAAATAGCTCGTCGCCGGTAGCGCCAGATCCAGCGACTCGCCCGCCCGAAGATGACAATATGGGTGAGGAGACTTTGGGCGAATCTGATGATGAAGCAGAGATCCCACCTAGGCAGCATGAGGGCAAACCTGACGAGGCGGGCCCAGCAGGCCTTACACAACCGGAACACGCACGGGCAATCAGAGACGCAGATCGCACCAGCAACACCCACGATGGGTTGCATGGTGCTGGTATGATATTACCAAGACCGCCACCCACATCCAGCCTTCCTGCAGCACCCACAGAAAAAACCCATCATCTGGGATACTTGGCGAATCGTCGGAGTGCTCCTTCATTGCGCACAAGTCACTCGCAGCTCGTAGAGCCGTCTGCAGCACAGACTCTAGCTGGCGATGCTCCTGACTCAAAAGCTCGCCTGCAGAAGTCGTCCTCTTTCGTTCGGCTCTCCATGTCCGTCGAAGGTAGTGCCTCTGTCCTGACTAAGGATGGATCATCACCGTCTCCGCCACGTGCCTCGCAATCATCAGTCATTTCGACTGTCAGCAATTCTCACGCGCAACTGCAACCACCACCGTATACTCATGCCGACAGCTTCGCAGCTCGCGAAAGTCAAAAGCGAAGTTCGAGTGGACGCTCCCGCGACTCGCGTACGTGGGAGTTTTGGTGCGATAAAGACGCTCGCAGCGAGCTCGAGGAAAAAGCTGAGAAGGACATAAGCGGGTCAGCCGCAGACGCTATCGGCTTGCTACGATCGGCGTCGGGAAGAAGCATACTCGGATCCCTTCCCGCCAAGAGAAACTCGACTCTCTCTCGGCCGCAAGCCGACGCCAAACGGACGAAACTAGGATCGGCGCCGTCAGGTTTGCGAAGATCTAGCACGTCTGCAGGCCGACTGCAAGGCAAAGGGCAGCATACCGGATCCTCAGCCGGCAAAGTTAGACCGAAGCTTAAGTATTCCGAATCAGCAGTATCGGTATACATACCAGGAAATGACTCCGACAAGGAGAATTGGTCCCCTGAGCGTGACACGGTGCACAGCGGTGCTGACATTCGACTTTCGGGAGATGTACCCGATAAAAAGGGCGATCATGGGTTGACTGCTACGCGTCAGGCCAAGACCCCAACGGGTCGTGCAAGTGGTGACGAGAACGTGGATCCAGAAGCTGACCCTGAGCTGGCCGCATTCATGCGCAAAGGGCGGAAGAGCAACAGCTTGTCGTCGGAAGACGATATGGATTGTGTGCAGGGTTTACTCTCTCTGAGCCAGGGCAATTGGCGATGATCTCGTTACGTCCCTTTCCACAGCGAAGCTCTCATGCTCTTTGGTTTCTGCGGGACGGTCTCGTTTTTCAGGTGTTCAAAAACGATGAAGGCGAACAGTATCTTGTTACTTGCCGGTGCATCTGTAACAGGTGATCTGGATCATTGTTGGCGTTCCAGTCGTGGGATTGATTTTGTGACGAGAGTCAATGAGGTGCTGTTGGTTCGGTCTTCCTGACGCCAGTCTTGATCCGTGCGCGGCGTTCAGCTTCGCAATTGTCTCTTTGTCTCTCGAACTTTGACAGTGTTGACTGTTTGTTCCCTTTCTGACATCAACTCAAAGGTGTGTAAGTGAAGTCGCCGCTCCGAAAGCATCGATGAGATGTCTCGATCGAGTGATCTGATGCAAGGTCAGCAGCTCACAGGGTAGATCTACCGCACTGCACCGCGGTCTCCACCCGGTATGATCTCACCGACACATGCCTTATGAATGTTGTTGCAAGACCAACAAGTCCTCATGTCTTCAACTTCATGCGTTTCTGATTCCTCCTGAGTCTCATACTCCATCGTTACTTCACGAACACTTATGACAGACCATTGAAGCAAACAGGAGCACACGGGCTGCCCCAACCACGACGAAATATCGCCAATACGAAACGACCTGAGCTTGCGGACAAAGCGGCCCGTCGACAGATCAACATCGAATAGCCGTCAAGACATGCTACGCAAAGGCACAGCTCAGGCCCGACGAAATAACGTCGGCATCGTCGGCGCCGGCTTCGCTGGACTCCGTTGCGCGGACGTCCTCTTACAACACGGCTGCAAGGTCACCATCTTCGAAGCGCGGAGTCGACTCGGAGGCCGCGTAGCGCAGAGCGAACATTTTGGACACTCAGTTGACCTGTATGTAGGTCATCGGAGCTGCGCGTCTTCATCTCGTACCAGATCTGTCGCGAGTCGGCTGACGAAGAGCCCTAATCAGAGGACCGAACTGGATCCACGGCACGGCGAACAACCCGATCATGCAGATCGCCCAAGCGACCGGCACGCGACTGCACGCGTGGGAGGAAGACGAAGCTATTTTCGCTCCGGAGGGCCACCGCCTCGATCCAGCCGAGGCAGCGCAGTACGCGCGCCTGCTATGGGACGACGGCGTCATCGTCGACGCTTTCCGGTACAGCAACGAGCACCACGACGCCATCGACCCGGCGCGCAGTCTGTACGACTTCTTCGCCGAGAAAGCCGCGCACATGTTTACGGGCGAGGCAGCCGACGTCGCGAGGCGGAAACGGGAGACCTTCCTGCTCGTGGCGAGTATGTGGGGTGCGTACATCGGCAGTCCGGTCGCGAGACAGAGTCTCAAGTTCTTTTGGCTGGAGGAGTGCATTGAAGGGGAGAATCCGTTCGTCGCTGACACGTATCGGAAGGTTTTGGATGCTGTGGCGAGGCCTGCGGTGGAAGGGGCGGAGATCAGGCTTGGGGCGAAAGTGACTGGGATCAGTTCTATGAGTGGTGGTGAGCACCACATGTGTCGGTTAGAGACAGCCGATGGCTCGACTGCCGTTTTCGACGAGGTCGTGGTAACGACGCCATTGGGATGGCTGAAGCGCAACAAAGCTGCCTTTGAGCCGCCACTACCTCCGAGGTTATCGCAGGCCATTGACAACATCGGCTACGGCACCCTCGACAAAGTCTACATCACCTTCGCTTCCGCATTCTGGCAAACCGCGTCGACGACGCCACAACGACAGACCCACACGGGCGGCATTGATCCCAAGGGTAATACGCCCAACGTCACGGCCACTACGGCACCGCTACACCAGTCACCTTCACTGCATACCGCTGAGACCCATTACCCCGGTTTCACACATTGGTTAGCACCAACCTACGCCTCGCGTACGAACGTCCAGCGATGGGATCAAAACGGCGTGGACCTCGCCGCACTGCCGGACAAGTGCGCCCACCCGACTATCCTCTTCTATATCTACGGCGCCTGCAGCAAGCACATCGCGGACCTCGTCGCGTCCTCGACGTCGGATGCGGACCGAGACGAGAGACTGTTGGAGTTCTTCCAGCCTTACTACTCCCGTCTCCCGAATTACGAGGCGAGTAATCGAGCCTGCAACGCAAAAGCTGTGCTCGCGACGACGTGGGCGCTTGACGAGTTTGCTGGGTACGGCAGCTACTGTAATTTCCAAGTCGGGCTGGAGAGAGGTGATGAGGATATTGAAGTCATGAGGCATGGGATGCCGGAGAGAGGGGTCTGGCTGGCGGGCGAGCACGCGGCGCCGTTCGTTGCGTTGGGGACGAGTACGGGTGCCTGGTGGAGTGGCGAGGGTGTGGCGGAGAGGATTGCGAAGTCGTATGGACTGCAACAAAGAAGTAGCTGAGAACACCACCCAGCCCCAAATGAAGGCGATCGTATCTGGTTTTCCACCGGGCAAGCCTTCTACGAACTGGCCGAGCTCCCTCGCCCCGCAGACGACGCGGGCTTTACAGTCGTCTCATCCGATGAACGTCGTCCTTCGCGCAGACTGTGCTTGTACTCTTTCGACACCTTCTTCATGCTAACACTCTCGAACCCAGGCACCGTATCGCCAAGAGGCTTGCCCTCGGCTCGCACGATAAGACGACTTGTCACAGGACCCAGACGCCGATCCGATAATGGCAGCAGTGGATCTTGGCGAAGATGTTGTTGGAAGGCGTTGGTGGGTGGTGGAAGGTCGCCTGCGGTCTACGGGAAGATTAGACCGATCAACCAATGTTACAGACCGCAGTGTGGATGCCAGCACATCACGAGCTCACCTCGACAACGCGGAGCCGCCGCTCAGTCCGCCTACGACGACGGTCCTCTCGTTCTGCCATGATCTGACGATATGGCTTCACCTGCTCTCGAAGAGCAATCCCTCCAACATAGTCAACACCTCCCTCCGTCGTCCCTTCCCGAGCGTAGGGGAGGGCATGCTGGATGTAAGCCAGCCATTCGGCCGTATCGAGATGAGGCGCCTCTCTGTCGAACGCCTCGAAGATGGCAGAGTAGCTATCCCACAGCGTCAACAGCTCCAGTTTCGACTCGGGATCACGCTTGAAGCACATGTCCAGCCACAGTCTGGTGCGTTCGGGTTCGTGGAGTTGTGAGAGCTTCCGGGCTTCGTGTTTGTCTGCTTTCGAAGGGTCGTCTAGCTTGGTGACGACCTCTACTTTGCTGTTCGTGCAAGGTGGCATGATGGAGTGTTTCCTGCTTGTGGTGAGGATGTCAAGCTGAGAGATTCAGTGGTATCTAGGTAGAGAGGATTTAGGTGGCAAGCAATGTTGGAAGCGCAGTCTGTGGCAGGAGCGCCTTTGAAACGAGCAATCGCACCTTCCCAGAAGAGCCTGAAAGCGTGCTTCACCCGCAGTCTCAAAGGGAAGCAGTGGCAAACTTCACGTAAGCGACAACGCCGTGCGCTCGAGAACATTTTCCAATAGAACGATGCAGCAAGAAAGAATATACACGCAAGAAACCTAGAACCCTCCCTTCTTCTCCACCGAAGGCGTTAGCATACCAAAGCTGCTCGACCGCCGACTCCGCCTCCCATAAAACTCTCTCGCCCACTCACTGATCTGAAAACACCAACCACCGGCCACCACGACCCCCGAAATGACGTTCACCAACCGGATGAACAGCGCCGGGATACTGCTCCACTCCTCCGCGATCGTGAGCAGGATGGGCTCGATGTCGAACTTGACGAACACGCCGGGCACGCTGTTCTCGGGCACCGGGTGGCTCTGCTCCGTGACGGCGTACTGGTTCGTGAAGACGGTGTTCTTGGAGTAGCGGTGCGGATGTTGCTCGAGGCCGTCGGAGCCGGAGGAGGGCGATTCGTGGTACTTTTCGATCTTGCGCAGGGCTTTGGCGTCGGTGGTGTAGACGGTGGGGACGACGGAGAGGTAGTATTGGAATTTGTAGAAGTGATCGGGGGTGGTGGCGACGGTGTTGTCGAGCGGGTTGGTCAGGGAGGGGTAGAAGGGGCCGAAGGAAAGCTCGTTGACGTGGTGGGAGAAGTTGAACGCTGTTGTAAAACAGTCAGCTACGTTTCAGCATACCCATTGCTGTTGGCAAAGCTTACCGCTGTGATCAAGATGCTTGCCGAATTCCATATACCCATGCCCTCTCGCCGTGATGTGAAAATCTCCCTGGACCTTGTTCCCATGCATGCTGCCGTAAATCCTGCAGCTGTCCACCTCGACACCCCTCGGCACCCTCGGCGTCTTCTTGAACTTCTTACTATGCCTCGCCGCACCCAGATAATCATGCACATCCTCCTCCGCATAATCCTTCCCCTCGCCAATCCCCATCACTCCCGCACTCTCGTGCTCCAACCGCTCCTTCTTACTGCCCCCCAACTGATGCATCCTCCGATTCGACCCCCACTGTCCCCACGTCGTGCCGTCCTTCTTCAGCGCCTGCCCGGCCAAGATCCGATCCCCGGACGCATCCTGCACGTTGACGTGCAAATCGTCGCACTTCATCGCCACGACGACGTCCAGGTTGATCTGCAGGTCATGCCCGACGCCCTGCTCCACGCTGAACTCGTGCGTCGTCTGGCCCCACCAATACCGCTGCAGCTCGGTGAAGGTGAGCCACAGGCTGGCGCAGATCAGCAGCACCGTCCACACGCCGCCGTTGGACGTCTTCTCGGTGTAGTTGGGTTTGGTCTTGGGGAAGGCATCGAAGGCTTTGACGGCGCTCAACGCCTTGCTGTCCTCGCCGAAGTTGGACTCGTCCAGGCCTCGGTCGACGAAGCCGTTCATTTGGATCGGGCGCGGGAGCTCGTCTGCGCGTTATCGTGGTAGCATTGGCTATCGAGCACGTGCGGACGGAACTGTTGATGAGGAAATGGAGATATTTGGACAACTTTCCTTCTTGGATTGAGGCTGATTACCTAGGTAGGTACACATGGACTGGGGCGGCTTGGCGGGCCGGGCCCATGCAGTCGTGGCGGAATCGCGCATGAACACGCTGCACGCGATAAATAAGATGTTCACTTATCGACGTTCTCATGACTGTGGATCGCATAGCATCTTGGGCAGAAGATGAGCACATGCTGGAACAGTACGGTGACCGAAAACATTGTGGACACGCCACGACAAGTATGTGGTGTCATGCCCTTCACCCAGGATCATTTGTGTATACAAGACCCGCCAGCAGCCCACGGCGGCTGCTCGACCAGCAAGCTGCTAGCTGATGACTGACCACCGCAATCACCATTCTATACTGTAACTTGCCCCATCCACGTTACCTCGCCTTCCTGCGTCCCTCGAGAAGAACCGCAAAGGATAAGAACAAACCCCAACAACGCCGTACAGTCACGATGTGCCATGCCCCATCATTCGTTGTAGTGATATACCTGCACCAGAGAATTAGTACAACTTGCTCAACGGGGGAGACTCGAGGTCGCGAGTGAAACGTACATAGTAGTTGGGCAAGCCAGTCGCCCTCCAGCCCAGCCTTTGCGCCATCTTGGCGAAGCCTTCCGTCTCGATCAGGTGGTAGAAGGGAAACGGCGGGAACATGGCGCCGTCCCGGTGCACGTCCGCCTTTACGAGCAGGGCGGTGCCGCCAACACCGTCGAGATCGATCTCTCGCTTCGAATCGCCGTTTGGGTCTACCTTGCGGTTAGCGAACCCGAACCTGCACCAAGAACGAGGTTTCGTAGATGCAGGCACATACCAGCCATATAGGCCATCAAACTCCTGTACGTCGCCATCTCCGCATATCCCTCCAGCAAGATGTCATCCGGGCCCATCTTCGCCGCCAGGTTCTTCGCGGTCGGCGAGTCCTGCCAGCTGTTGAAATCGTACGGTCGGACGTCCATGGCCTCCTTGTCCTTGTTGAAATATCTCTGGAAGCAGTTCGGCACGATGATGGCTTTGTCGTGCGAAGCCAGATCTTGGATGAGACCCGGTGGTGTCTCGACCACGTCGCTGTCTAGCCACAGCACCCAGGAAGTGGTGGGGCCAAGTGTTGTGAATAGGAGGCTATTCCTCGCTCTGCTCATTGCCGCTCGGCGTTCCTTCTGTGCCGAAAGGGCATGTCGCTCCGACTCTGTCTGCAAGACCGGCGGCTCGCTGTCCTGCCTCAAAATCGTGATCGAAGCAAAGCGGTTCTTGTTCGTCGGTGCCTGCGTCTTCTGTATCCTCTCCTGCAATGCCGCCGTCGCCGCATTGCCCTCTCTACCCTTGGGGATTATGAAGCCCAGGGATATCAGATCGTGTGGGTAGGATAGCTTGACGAGGTTGTCCCAATATTCCTCGTAGAATCTCGCCAGAGGCGTCAGGATCAACACGCTCTCCCTGTTCCCGACCGGATCACTCGTGGTGGTGACATTATTCATGAGATAGTGCACCACAGGCGGCGGAGGCGCGGACTCCCCTTCCAGCAACTTCGGTTGCTTCTTGAAGGGCAGCGATGGCGGGGACAGCTCGTTCGACGCCGCATCCTTGCTCTTCAGCTGCTGCTTCTGTGCGCGGTAGTTGGGTAAGGAGGGTATCTGCGAAGTGTCGCCGAAGAAGAAGTATAGAAAGAAGATGCACAGCGTGCCGGCGAGCACGTATGTGATGGTGTTGTTTCGGCGCAGGGAGCGGGTGACGGCCATGTTGGGCGGTAGGAAGAGTTGATTCTGCGCTGTCACGGCGTGCTTGTCAGTCTAGCCGAGCGCTGCGTGTTTTCCAATGCATCTTCGAGGGCCATCTTTGTGCTCCCACGAGCAGGCAGTTAGGGTTGGTGATGGCGTGGAACTTACATCGCTTACGACGCCCGGAGGAGCTTCCCACAGCGGACTTTGAGTGTCTGCTTTCTTCGGCTCATGCCAGGTGCTGATGTCGAGGAGTTTGCTGGCGAAGCCACGGGCGACTAGCGGCCGAGTCTTCTTGCGCAGATGATGTTGTAGTCAAGGGTCGTGATATACGCCGTAGTACAGTGTACAGTGTACTTTTCCGTGATCCAATCTGGCCAACATCGAGTTGAGACACGGATCCCTGACACCCGCCGTGCGTTTCACAGGGCTGAGGCGCATTCAAGCTTCACGCCAGAAAGCTTGGCCTTGCGTTTACTGTGGTCTCCAACGATGAACGGTTTTGGAATGAACATATGACGTGAGTATATACCTATAGCAAAGCAAATGACTAAACACTACATATGGTTGCACATCCTTCTCTCACTCACACTCACAGAACGTGAGCTTGCTGGATGTCCAGCAAGAGGTGATACCGGAATCTACATAACTACAGCTTACGTCTCATGTCATCCATCTTGTCATACACCCTGGCTTCGTCAGGCGGCATTGGTGGCATGGCCGGGATGCTCATGTCTGCATCCAGTCGACGAGCATCATGGCCAAACAGCCAATCTCGCCTCTTGGAACAGCCCCAAAACATCGGATTACCTCCGTGATCCCGCCGCATCATCTGGTCCCTTTGATCTCTCGCGGGACCGTCGTAAAGGTGTAGCCACTGCTGTAATACCCTCGTGTTCCGTGCCACATACGTGCATCGTGGTTTCCGCTGCTTCTCATACGCCTGCAATGCCTTGGGTACGCTGTCGCACGCCCGGAGCGCCGCCGCAAGAGCCGCAGCATCTTCTGTGGCCTGAGCCGCCCCTTGCGCCATGTAAGGCATCATGGGATGACAGGAGTCTGCCAGCAAACACACCTTGCCGATCTCGTGCACCCAGTGGTCCAGCTGGTCGAAATCGGCAAGCTTCCATTTCAGATACTCGCCCGTCATGGCGCATAGCTTCCGTACTTCCGGACACCAGTCCTTGAATCTGTTGACCAGCTCAGCGTTTGAGCGTGCCGATTTCCAGACTTGCCCTTCATCAGGTAACGGTTCGCCGAGATCGGATGCGTGCGTGACGTCGATGATGATGTTGTACAGTTCACCTTCCCTGAGTGGGTAGCCCACTGCGTGCCCTTCTGGACCCATCCAATGCACAGCCCAGGGATCGCGGACCAGATGCGCCATCTGAGGATCCTCGAGGAGTGGCGCTGCGGGTACTAAGATGCGGTACGCGACATCGCCGGTATCTTGGGGTGGCAGCGGGCGTCGATTGATGATGTCCCGAACTCTCGACTTGATCCCATCCGCGCAGACCACTAGGTCGGCACCCAGCGTCTCACCGGTCGAGAGTGTCACAGAGGGACGTCCAAAATCGTAGCTTTCGACCCTGCAGCCAGTCCTCACGACTATACGATCGTTTTCCTGCGCAGCTGTAACAAGCAGCTTGACCAGATCGGCCCGGTGAATGAAGTAGTAGGGTGCGCCGTATTTGTTCTCGACGTCGGTGAAAGAGCAGTCCAACAATATATTGCCCTTCCAGTCAACAAAGCGGTTCCCACGAGAGGCTTCCTTCTTGACTTGGGAGAAGTTTACGCCCCAAGCGCGCGAGAGGCGAGAGGCGTTGGGCGGAACGCGAATGCCTGCGCCGACCTAGCCTCGTATCAACACTACTCGCAAAGTAGACATTGGAGTATGATGAGCATGCCGGTCCACGATACATGTACGTAGAGCGTGAGGGGGTTTTACGGTTGAGCTTGCCGGTCTCTCGTTTTGACACATGCTGATGCGCTCACCTCTTCGAACGCCTTTGCGGATTCTAACACGGTCACCTTGTGTCCATCTGCCGCAAGCGCCAGGGCAGTCTGTAGCCCGCCTATGCCTGCGCCGACGACAATCACATTCAGGTGCTTCATCGTTGGGCTGAGGTTCTAATGTGTGGAAATGTGACGAGTAGAATGGGATTGCACGTTGAAAGCCGTGCGACCGTCCCATAATACCCTACGCGGATGTCAATAGTCACCCACAACTCTGTTGTGTTCTTGACAAGGTCAATGATGATGTAGAGAAGTGTTGACTTTGCGATCGGAGGTCTTGCTCGGGAGAGGGAGTGTGATCGATGGCCGAAGAAACTCCGGCCGTTCACCCACGCTTCGGCGAGCCTCGGGGATGCAGTGAACCTCTCGTCTCGTGCTCAGTTCAGGACCGAACGCACTTCACTATACCATTTCTGAGGGCGACCCATGCTGTCCAGAGCGCTGTCTGTCTGGCGACTACGAGCTAAACTAACTGGGGCCGGCATCAAATGCGCTCAATGGCGCTTGGGCGTTCATCGAAGTTATGCCAAAGGCGCTGCTCGTGGTAAGCAAGGAGCTCGGCGGAATAGGATCGAATATGCAAAGAGCGAGGATGGTGGTCTGCCTGGGGGTACGGCTGCGGATGTGCACACAGTTCCGACTGCATTGCTCGGGGTCGTGGTAACAGATCAAGCACAAAAGACCTCACTGGAGCAATTGCTGGATCAGATCAAGCCGCATCAGAACCTAGATAGCGGTACGGTAGCCCAGCTGTCCCGGCTCGCCATACTCCTCACTCCTGCGTTTGCACAACATGCTTCAGACGAGCACCTGCCGTCAAGCCTGTTGCGGCAGCTAAATCGTGGACCTTTGCCATTGGAGTTGGAGGCCACGACCGCGGTCATTGACCGCCTACCGGATGGCTCGAGTGACGGTCAGGAAGGATTGGCGTACATCTTAGACCGAGATGCGTCGCCGCTGTCGGATGGCTCTTCGCGACCTTTCAATCCTGCAGCGCAGAAACCGGGCTCGATTTACTTCCAGACCTCACGGAACGGAGCCGAGCATGGTTTACACACCATTCAGGTCCCACTAGCGCATACTGTATTCTCTACGGGTATGATCTCAACCTTACATCAATCCCATTTTTCCTTCGACAGAGTTGCCAATCGATTACAAATGCAAAACGCTCAGTTTTTGGAGACAAAGACTCTGCGTCTGCCTTTGATCGCTCACGGAAGCCCCGCTGCCGTCGCTTTGCACGTTCCCGTCACACCGCTCACGCCATTACGTGTCGTTCTCAACTGCATGGGCAACATCGTGCGTGCGCTCTCTCGCGACACCTCCGTCGAAGAACCGTGGCTGCCTCTGGGAAGTGTGGAGGCCAACCCGGCTTCGTTGGAGCTAGAACAGGCTGTATCGTCTTACTTCAAAGCTTTCAGTATGCCTCCTGAAGCGGTGAACGTTTGGGCCTTGATAATTCCCAGACATCGTTTTTCATCATACGACCAACAGGGCAAGCACCCGGGAGGACACGTGAGCTCGCTAGCCCGTTTGACACCCGAGTTAATGCGCCAGTATTGGAAAGCCGACTATGAGGCACTAGGCAAGCAAAGAGATTTCGACGCCGTGGTTCAAGAAGCCATCGACGCCGTGATCCAAGAAGCCATCATGGATGGAGGCAGGTTCTGCAGAGTGCTTTCGGGAGGTGGTGGTTGGGGCAAGAAGGCCGGCCTCCTCAGTCTCGATCCAGATGCGGAGTACAGCAGTCGGGACCTGCGCCACGATCAGGGTTGGGAGTTCGACTTCTCCGACGAAAGTGAGGCAGCCACCAAGAAGCAGCAACAGGAAGCGCTCGGCAGAGTCGTCGAGGAAGGAGAACATATCATGTTCTTTCTGGCGCCCAGGGAGTACGGAATGGCGGAGGAGGTGCGAATGAACAATAGCAAACTCCTCTCACGCGCCGAACGGGCGGTCCTGTTCGGCGCCGTGCCGTCATCTATCGACACCGTGCCCACGACGGAGCATGTCAACTCATCGGAGGCCGAGCCCTCGCCCGTGATACGGCACATAACGAATGTGTTCGGCGCACTATCGGAAGGCGGGATGGCTTTTACCTGTGCCAATCACGACGGTAACACGAAGACGAAGTTCGACGTGCCTTACGGATATGTGAGGGTAATGGAATCGATGGACGATTCTATGGCGCATGGGCTCGGTTATGACGAACGACCTTCTTCGACCACACGGAGTGGAAGTGGCGCCAACTGGCGTGGAGTTGGAACTACCAGTCCAGATTGACTAGCTCCACAGGAGGCCGCCAGGATCATCTTCGGACGTACAGACGCTCTTGGTCCTCCTTTAGATTGTGTTATATCTAGGCGCAAGGTTGAATTCTACAGCCAGGCGATGCGTGATCTCGAGCGCCGCTTGACAGAGACGCTACCGCCGGATACGGCCACGGACTGCCGATTGCAGGCTCAAGAGAAGTGGCTAGCAGCAATGGATGCCATCCCACGGGCAGGCCTGTCTGCGAGTAAGCTCGAAAGAAAGTGGCGTAAGTCGATCGAAGTATGCTTGGACAACCTCAAGAAGGCAGTGGCCGGGAACGAGCAGACCGTGCCGAACTCAAATCTGCAGCACCTTGACGAACGAGCTGCAAAACCGCGTAAAGCAGAGTACGGAAGGTCTCAGCAGCAGAAGGAGAGGTATGCAAAGGTATCGAATTGGCAGAACTCGCGCTCAATGGCCGCAACCCTGCATCAAACCAGGGATGCAGCTCACCGGGTGGACTCGCCCTTTGATCGAAAACAAAGGCCCGGTGGCGAAGCTGTTGTGCGCATGTATCTGTCAACACCCACTGAAACCGAGAACGTTGCACGAACGGATATACCGACATCCGATGAGGTCAATCATGTGGTACGCAAGTGCCGGGTGGATATGCCCTCTCCGAAACAGAGGCCCGATGGCGAAGTCGTCATACGTCAGTATTTGGCAGTCGTTCGCAAGTATCTGGCGATAGCCACTGAGGACGAGATCACCGCACAACGCCATCTAATGGTATCCTCCGAGGACAACGGCGTCGTACGCAAGCATCTGGCGCGTACGCCCTTGGTACGGCAGCTGTCGTTAAATTCTGGGCGCGAAGAAAGCGCATCAAAGTATGTACCGATAGCCCTCGGGGACGATATTATCGTACGCAGGCATCTGTCGGCACCCACGGAACCCGAAGAAACCGCACCGACGCATGTGTTATATCCGCCCAAGGACAACATTGTCGTACGCAAGCATTTGTCGGCACCCACGGAACTCGAAGGAACCGCGCCCAGACATGTATTAAATCCGGCCAAGGACAACATTGTCGTACGCAAGCATTTATCGGGGGTCATCCGCAACTGCCTGTCAGCAATCGTAAGCAAGTATCTGTCCACATCCACTCAAGACGACGATACAGCACCAAAAGATGTACCATTATACGTTGAAGACGTTGACATAGTACGCAAATATCTGTGGACCTCCGCCGAGGACAAAGCTGCCGCACCAAACTATGTACCGCTCTCCGCCGAGGACAACGACATCGTGCGCAAATTCCTGTCGCCATCCACCAAGGACGAAGACGCCGCTCAAAAGTACGTATTGATATCCGTCAAGGACAACGACGTCGTGCGCAAATACGTTCCCACGTCCATAGAGGACAGCGAAATCGTACGGAAGTATCATCTGGCAATCCCCGGTCCACTGCATTACGTCGCGATCGGTCAATACTCGAACACGATGCAAGCGGAGCGGGCGCAGGAGCAGCGGAGGGAGGATCAGCAGCGGAAGAGCGAAGGCGCGGGTCAAGACCTTTGGGAGATGATGATGGCCGCTGAGCGGGAGGAGAAGGCGGTGTCGTCTCGGGTTCCCTCTCGCGGTGGACGTCGCTTTACTCCGGAGCAGGAACGCCGGATCCAGGAGCATGTGCGTGGGTATGGCGCTTCTGGTCGTCGGGACTGAAGGAAGTGTACAGAACATGTATTAGTCCCTCGATGTTTACTGTTACGGTTCAACATTGTCTTGCAACGGCCTCAATTACGACTAGCGCCGCGCACTACAACGTACCTCTTGTGTTTCTTGTTGCGTACCATGAAGTAAGATCACGTGTAGCTCTCTCACGCCTCGGTTCAAAAGTACCCGCGGCTAACATCACCCTTCCCTAACTTCATCACTCCAACCGATAATCATGGAGAGGATGTTCAGTACCAGTCAATGCCCGGTGGACAGCAGACCAGAGGTGTATCTTGCCGGACTAACGGTTCCATTCGATAGACGATGTACTGATGTCTTCGTTGTGGAGCAAAGACAACAAGACATACACCCTCTTCGGCACTACTTTCAAGATGCCTCCGCCGACCAAGCGTAATAAGCCCCAGGTCCTGCTGTTCGACATTGGCGGTGTTTGTGTGCGTACGCTATATCGTTCATGTCCATGAAACCCTCCAGACTGAGACCCAGATCGCTCACCAGGTCATCTCTCCCTTTCAAGCCATCCTCGACTACGAAAAGAGCAAAGGCATCCCGCCCGGCTGGATCAATCACTCCATCTCCGCCAGCAGTCCGAATGGCTCATGGCAAAGACTCGAGCGTGGCGAAATCAAGCTCGACCAAGGCTTCTTCCGCGATTTCAAAGCGGACCTGAGTGACGAGAAGAGATGGCGCGCATACTACGCCCGACACCTCGCCGCGACACGCAAGGAGAAATTGAGCGATGCCGCGGAAGAAACGGCGTACCAAGCTCCACCTCCCCCCGACATCGACGCCGAGTGGCTGTACTGGGAGATGATGCGCATCGCTCGGGCGCCCGATCCACACATGTATCCTGCATTGCAACGATTACGGGCAGAAGCGGACGCGAGCGACGGCGCGCTCATCCTCTGCGCCCTGAGCAACACCTCGATTTTCCCACCTGGTCATGCGTACAACAACGAGACGACACCCGAGGGAAAGCAGAATAAGGCGCTCAAGGCGCTGTTCGATGTCTTCGTCTCGAGTGCGCACGTGGGGATGCGGAAGCCGGATGAGGATATTTATCGGTATACGATCACGAGGATACATGAGTTTGTGAAGACGAGGTATGGCGGTGATGGGGTTAAGGCGGAGGATATCGTCTTTCTTGATGATATCGGGACGAATTTGCGGACCGCGTGGAGGCTGGGGATGGGGACGATCAAGGTGCAGCTTGGTCGCGCTGACAAGGCGGTTGCGGAGCTCGAGGAGGTGACTGGACTCAAGCTGAAGGACGAGAAGGCACGATTGTAAGAGTCTTGCTTCTTGGATCATGCCCAACGTGCCGTTCTTGGTTTTTGAATTGAGCATATGAAGTCAAGCACTTCGACTCGCAAGCCTCCGCTCGCTTCCCGGCTTCGACTCAGCAGGCGCGCCGCGCAGTGGCATCGCCCGCATCAGCACGTCGTAATCCATGAATGCCATGTGTCTGTTCTAGGCGTGATCCGGCATTTGGGAGCCAAAAGTGATCACTCCGGGAAAAAAGTACGAGCGTAGGGTTGCGCGATTGACATCCATGTGATTGCAGAATGTCCTTCCACGCCTGTAAACCGAAAGTCCGGTCGAAGATCTCTTTCAAGTATCCCCGGATGAAAACATTACCTCACTCAGTGAGAGAGGCATTAGAGCAAACCGAAACCGTCCATAGGTTTCCCACTGATGGAGTGAGAGAGTAACAGTCATTCCTAGCCGAGCGAGCTCCCCAGCGTGCAACGACGACGAGTCATCCCTGGGGTGTATTGCAGGCATCGCAATACGTCCATATCGGACGTGTATGTATCTTCGTCTGCGTCTGTCCCGTTGTCGTGGAGTGAATCTCAAAGCCGTCTACGCCAGTTCGAGAGTTCGCGGTCGATTGCATCAATCAAGTCGTTTGCGGACGTCGTTCCGTCTGTGATGGTAGACATCATTTCTTCTTCTTCTCGGCCGTCGGCGGAGTGGTAGCCGTCGGACTTGTCGTTGGGATGGTGACCTGTCCGGAAGAAGGGAAGTAGGCCCAATAGCTCATGGCGTCCAGGGAAGGCATTTTCTAACGATGAATGAAGCTTAGAGGTCTTAGTAAATCTCAGGTGCCACTCCATCGCTTCTTGTACTTCTCGCACTGGGTATTGCGTGATTTCAGAAGGGTTAGACCGACGCCGAAGCTAGGGCCAGCACTGCATGTGTGTGTATCAAGCGTGGGCCAATGCGAACCAATTGCACTACACACATCAGCCTTGCAGAAGATGAGATAGGCTGGGGAGTTGGTGAGCCACGTGACGGTGTTCGCGCTCGTGTGAAGCTGGCTGGCGCCTCGCACGCTCGACTGTGATGCCTGCGATAAGGCACTTTTCATGTTCCATATCTCAAATGGGTTGGCAAGGTTTTATTCCTCATATAGCTGGATACCTAGGTACGATGAAGTAGAGGGACGATGCCACATGCCTTCTGATTACCGCATTCGGCAACAGCTTTTCCCCACAACTCCATCACCTGATCGTGAACGATCAACCTCGTTCACAAACGAACCACCCATATCACAACCTCTCTTGCGACAACACAACAACTCAATCGACGAAACATGGCCGAACTCACCACCACCAAACTCGACCCCGACACGCACCTCCTCCTCGACCAACCCCTCCTGCGCCTACCGCACGAACTCCTCCGCAAGAACCTCAAAACCGCCCAACGACAAGTCGAAATCACCCACAAAGCCCTCACCACCGCCCTCCACCAACAACAACCTACACCCATCCCATCCCCAGCCGACACGTTAGCCTCGCTCGACGCCACGCTCCAAAAGGCCCAAACCCTCAAACGCAAACTCGAGCTCCTGCACGCCGAAGAACAAACCCTCCACGGCCAACAAAAGGCCCGCATCGAGCATCTCCAAGCCCTGCACGAGATCCCCGGGGGGCTCGTGGACGTCAAGTATGACCACTGGTCGCACACGCGACTCGACCGGCTGCTGGTCGATTACCTCCTCCGCCAGGGTTACACGGAGAGTGCGAAAGCGCTGGCGCGGGAGAAGGGCGTGGAGGCGCTGGTCGATGTTGCTGTTTTCGAGGAGGTGGGGAGGATCGAGCGGAGTTTGCGCGCTGGCGAGGTGAAGGAAGCCTTGGCGTGGTGTGGGGAGAATAAACAGGCGTTGAAGAAGATTAACGTGAGTCTTCGGAGGTCTCTTTTCAACCCGGGATGGATCACTGACGGTGGTGTCATGGCAGAGTAATCTCGAACTCGCGCTCCGGCTGCAACAATTCATTGAACTAGCCCGCTCGGGCGACGTGGGCAAAATGTCAGAAGCGTTGATGCACGCGCGCAAGCATCTCGCCGGAGGACAAGACGCCGAATTCGTGCTGCGCGCGGGAGGGTTACTCGCGCATCCGCCCGACACGCTGCAAGAACCGTACCGAGTAAGATCACCCACTCCCATGCCTCCCATCCCTATCAGAACGTAAAAGGAAAAAGAAGCTGAAACCGTAAACCAGACCATGTACTCCCCCACCCGCACCACCCACCTCAGCACCCTCTTCCTCAAAACCCACCAC
>Ga0268244_10000180_pt1 | contig 27440 bp, 34 predicted proteins | sample AgamicMgSfe_FD_200258 | JGI IMG/M metagenome (GOLD analysis project Ga0268244, IMG submission 200258) | Agave microbial communities from Guanajuato, Mexico - Mg.Sf.e (v2) (version 2) | ecosystem: Host-associated > Plants > Phyllosphere > Phylloplane/Leaf | place: Guanajuato, Mexico | collected... | reverse complement strand
GGGGTTGTCAGAACGAAGAGTTGGGGCGCCACAATACATCGATATCCCGGGTAGGCCTCCTGTTCCCGGTGCTCGTGTCTCTTTCAGCAACCCGAGTACTCTGAAGGTTGACGAGGTACCAATCTCGCCTCCCACGACAGCAAGAGCATTATCGCCGTTGCCACCACACAACCGCGCAATGGCAGGACACACGCCGCTCAAGGCTTCGAGGGTGCCGACTCCACCGCCGCAGAACATGGCGTTGGATGGGATGGAGGACACGCCCACGAGACACAATACGCACATCAACAGCTTCCCCACCCAGAGTGACGACGGAGAAGAGGAAGAGTTCCTTCATGGGCCCCTGATCCTCCCCGAGTTGCCGACCAAACCGGGGGCTACCAACTTCACGCTGGAGGCACTATCGAAGAGACTTGAGCAGATCGAGCAGGACCCAGAAGACATAGGACGACCGACAGTTCTTAGTCATCCGAATTCCGGACTTGATTCACCTACTGAGGCTGTCGCGGCGGGTAAATCTATCGAGGGGCCGCCAGTGCCCCAGTCCACGCGTGCACGCGATCAGTCACAGTGCGACATGGGTACCAGTGCGTTGAGCCCCTCCGCCATGATCTCGCCTCACGGCGCGCCTCTTTCACAGCAAGGATCTCATAAGGCGCAGACACATCAAAACTTCGAGAGAGGCGGGATCAAACTGAAGAAGAAGCCAAGCACCAACTTCGGTGCGCCTTTTGGATCCCTCGGAGGTTTTGGTGGGCCAAGGAAAATGTCATAGAGCGAGTTCCGGTAGTCTAATGCGTATGGTGGATGGCAAATTTGCAAGAATGGAGGTACGGATTCCGGAGAAGGCGCACAAGGAGGAAGATACCCCACCACTTTACCACAGGCCAAGAAGCCTCAAGACAGGATGCCCTTTGTAGAGCTATCACTGTGCCGTCACAATCGATCGGCCAAACATGGCCTTTGATCAATATGATGATCACATGTGATTCAGGCGAGTCAGTGCTTGGCAAGCGAGGTTCAGCGAGGAATGTCTGAACCTCACCCCTTACTTTGCGGCGTCCCCTACCAAAAGCCCGACATACCTCATGCGAGCACTTTATGCAACCACTTTGCGCGCCTCTCGTCACATACCGCGACACGCCCACCGCGTCCTCGGCTGGCGAGCCAACGTAAACAGGAGGTGGTCGAGATGCCAAAAAGGCGTTCCCTTGCCCGCCACCCTCGCTCAGTGCTACAAGTCTGGTTTCGCGTTTCATGCAGGTACCACGGGACACTTGCACCCATCGCACAGTGATACGAGAAGGGCTATGTACGATGGAGTCTACTGGTACCTTGCAGGTGGAGGAACTCGGTGGCATGCATGTCTGGCCGGAGTAGGCGAGAGGGCGTCGCTCATGTGCGAGTGTGGTTCGGTGGCAGGATAAGTATTCAGCACTTCTCTTCGTACTTTCGTCTTCAAGTTGTCGCTTCAGCTCTCCACTGTACTAGTCGCTCACTATATCAAACACACTCATTTCTGTCTGCTGCAGCTTCATCCGGGCACCAACGACACTTCAGCCCTCCCACCCCACGCAGAACCATCAATCATGCGTTGCTCCATCCCAGCACTGCTGCTCGCGGCCACTCTCTCCACCGCAATCGCCAAGTCGCTCCCATCGAACTTCAACGACATCGAGCGAAGATGGTCGGAAGGCCAGTCAGAGGTATGTCACTTGGGCAACCAACCAGGCTGCTACGTCCTCGCCTGGGCGAAATCGGTGATGCCGAGGGTATGCTCCTCCGTGTGCTATATCACCCTACCCTCCAACCCCTCCCCTTCCTCCACCAAGCAGTACTAACGCCATGGACCCTCATCAGACGCAAATCCACGCCGCACACTCCATCCGAGAAGCCTCGCCCGCCTGGCCAGTCGTCCGGACAGTTGAAGAAGAGGTCCCGAACGCCTTCGAATCCACCACGGACGAGCGCACCATGCAGGAACGTACACGCCTGCGCGTCCGGCACCAGAAGCGCACGGATGCGCGCCTGCTCGCGAAGATGCGGGCGTTCGTGGAGAAGTTCATGGCGAGTAAGGGCGAGAAGGGCATGATTGCCGCGCGGCGGGTCGATGAGGACGAGGCGCCGGTGCTGAAGCCGAGGAAGGGGATGAGGTATCAGTTTACTGCATGAGGGCGTTTTACTTCTTCATGATGATGATGATGATGAAAGGTTGTTTGGTCTGGAGGGAGGTAGTAGTTTGTGGGGTTGGATTCAGGGCTGGCTATCGCTTTAGATGAAGGTATCTACACGCATGGAGGGAGGGAAATGCTTGCAAACTACGCTGGTGTTGAGAATGGTCATGCTGGTCGCTAGTCAATCCATCCCGCATATGCCTTCAATAAGGACCGGCGTTCATTGTGTCGTTGGTTGGCGTGCAGGAAGGGAAACACTATCGTTAAGTTGAGCACCTGACAGACATGTATCAGCTCCGACTCGCACGTACCACGATGTCGTTTCTTCTCTTCTCTGCATCCCTGCGATCTGACCGTAGAATCTAGTCATCTGAGTCTGATGAGTGTCTGTCGCGTCCTTGAACACAGTGAGCTGATATCGTCCTGGAGCATTCCAGGCTGGTGGAGCGCGGATATTTCATAAGCGCGCTCGATACGGTCTAGCTTCTGTAGGAGCGCAGCACGTGCTGTAAATCTCACTGTCGACGGCCATTCCCGTGTTCCTTGCATTACCTGCACTCGTTATTGCGTTTATGTTATTTACGTCGACTTCAAGTGAAGCAGGTTGACTTCTTCATGCATTGCCGCGCTGCTGACATGGTCGTTAAGGCAACAAAGAAACTCGGTCATCCTTGAACACGCGACAACACGCGGTACTCACAGCTGGTAAACCACGTCGCATCGCTCAAGATTCGTTCTGGTCTGCTACAGCCAATCGCGACGCGTGGGCTAGTCCATCTGACACCAAGCAATCCGCAAAATGCCAACGCTGGTGAGCATTGGGATGTCTTCCCTCAGTCGTTCTCCATCTAGTGGGAAGGAGAAGGCCGATAAACGTAACGCGCCACGCTCTCCGACATGGCCGTCAAGGACTTATGCAGACGGACCTCTTCCGATCAAACCGTCTGACAACGCGCGCGCCAACGCACGCATTGTGTCCCGGGTCATTGATAACAAGGGCGCCTGGTACTCTGTCAAGATCGGAGAGGTCGAGATCAATGACGTGGGCCTTCACGAGATCCTGGAGTATGTCTCGAGTCAGCATCTCGAGGAGTACGAAAACCTACAGTTCGAAGAACAAGCGGAATTGGAACGTATCGCTGGGATTGAGCACGAACGCTGGGAGCGAGAGAACCAGGAGCGGCGCAAGAAAAGGGCCAAAACTAAAGGAACCGTCGTTCGCCAGGACCTGGACGGCACTGATGATGGCCTTGTGGCAAATGCTGAAGCAGCAGAGCTCACGTCGGGTAGGCACGGACGTGCACGGCCGACCTACGGGCATCTGTTTAAACCGCTCAGTGAACGGCGGCGAAGGAAGCGAGATCCTGAGACAGGCGAGCTGATGCCACTTAGTGATGAGGAGGAGGGGGGTTTCAATGCACCAGAGTCTTCGGAAGAGAAACTGAAAAGACGACGACGCAAAAGGCATCCTGTAGCGGGCGAGCTGATGCTGCTTAGTGATGAGAAGGAGGGGAGCGTCGATGCAACAGAGCTTTCGGGAGATCAACTGAAAAGACGACGACGTAAAAGACATCCTTTGACTGGTGAGCTCATGCCTCTCGGCTGGCGGTACGATCCGAATGCGCCAAACGAGAAGTCAGGGAGTACGGCGACTATAGCAGTCTCCCCTGCCATGAAGCATCTCAGCCTTTCCCAAGAGCCTACGACGAAGCGGATGAAGCTTGCTCATCCGGTGTCCTCGCCTGACTCATCTCCGGCTCGCGTGGTCTTGGCCGCGCACGTATCAAGCAGCGAGTCCTCAGACTTTGAACAGGCCGACGGGGCGAATGCGCTAGGTAAGTTCAAGGCCAAGGCTATGGGGCCATCTGGGATGCTGGGTCGTGTCAGGGGTGCCGCTACAGTCACAACGTCTGCGTCCGAGTCAAGCCCACCGCCCAATACCATGACAACTCCGCTACACGCCAACGCGAAAGAGCCAAGCGGCGGTGACGAAAGTGAAGATGAGTTGGGTGAGGGCGAATTTGTCATCGAGGCGATATTGGCTCATCATCTTTCCGACCCGAGGACGCACCCACCAGAGCTGGGTAAGACGGCTACCATGCTTTACGAGGTGAAGTGGGAGGGCTGGACGGAACCTACCTGGGAGCCTGCTGATAGCTTTACGGATCGAAGTATACTTGATGAGTATCAGAGACGCTCCGGGCTGCTCCGAGATGATGATGGGGATAGAGACATGGACGAAGACGACGTGCTCACGGATGCCCAGAGGTCAGGTCACGTACACGCAGACGAGAGCGGAAGTGAAGGCGATATTGAGGACTCCGCAGAAGACGCGTATGTGGTCGAGACGATCTTATCTCATCACATGTACGACCCGCGGACGCACGGCGCTGGACTCGGCAAAGAGTCGGTGATGCTCTACGAAGTCAAATGGAAGGGCTACGAGAAGCCTACCTGGGAGCCCCTCCACAGCTTTGACGATCTTAGCGTGGTGGACAGGTATAGGGACAGGGCCGGGCTGCTTCCGTTGGCCTCCGTGAGCAGAACGAAGGACGCTGCGGTTCAAAAGCCAGTTCGTCAACTGGTGTAGACAGGTGCCGCGGACAGTTGCTGTCGCCTCAAGGTATCGTCTACCTCAACACCAGAGTGCGGACACAAACCCGTTCTTATTGACGCTGCTTCTCGGAATGGCTCAAGAAGAAGGCAAGAAAAGTCGATGATGTACGTTGACGCATGAGATGCTAAGCATGTGCTCGTACAGGTAGTGGGATATCACGAGCGCAGACAGAGGAGTCGGCAACAGTCGTTCATTCTTCGGTGGACTCCCCCCGGCTAGAACGCGACATGGCATCAACAACAGAGCCTCGAGTGGACCCGACACGATGTACAGCAGGCTTGCCTGAGTAGTTTCGTGTGCCGTGTTGTATCAGGATCACTGCGTTTGATCAGAGGCATGTCCTCTTCCCTCTGCTGTACCATCATCCGTGGTCAGATTGTCTCGTTCGTCATAGGTAGGCATACCAAGTCCTTCGTTCATTCTGGCGTGGTCTACAGGTACTCACCTTATTTCCGCACATTGTTGAAGTAAATCCGAAGGGTCGCGTTGGAAGATCCACTTCCCCGCACACACTTCCCCATCCCCCGCAAACGGCAGGACGAATGGATGAGGCAATGTTGTTGAATGTGGCGAACAGCGGACGAAACAACGTGAGATGTAGGTGAAGCGTTCTGGCGCAAGATGCGCGTCGCCAGTCCGATTACGTCTGCTTGGTGCGCTCTCACAAACGACTTCCATTTCTTTCCAGTACATCACTCATCATCACCAACTTCCACAGCCTAGCAATATGGCGGGAGACAAGCCATGGCCACAAGCACCGGTCGGGAACCAGGACCACTCAAATGCAGCCGTCGTGATCATCGGGGCTGGCTTCAGTGGTCTATGTATGGCCATTGACCTGATCAAGCGCAACAACTGCCGCAACTTCGTCATCATTGAGAAGAGTGCTGGACTCGGTGGCACATGGTGAGCCGCGACCTGCGATGTCGGAAAAGCATGCGAACTGATAGCGCATCAGGTACGATAATAAGTATCCTGGCTGCTGTTGTGACGTCTGGTCGACGCTGTACAGCTACAGCTTCGCTCAGAACAGCGATTGGACCAGAGAATATCCGGGTCAGGAAGAGATTCTGGCCTACCTCATCACCGTCGCTCAAGACCATAAAATTTACCCCCACATCCGCTTCAACTCGGAGGTCGAGGACGCCAGGTGGGATGACAATGAGAAGAAGTGGCGCACACGGGTCACCACCGTCAAGGGCAGCAAAGAGGCAGAGTCCAATCCTGAGTATGAGATCACAAGCGACTTTCTGGTCAGTGCCGTTGGCCAGCTCAACCAGCCTAAGTGGCCAGAAATCCGAGGCTTGGACAACTTTGCTGGCAAGAAAATGCACAGTGCGAGGTGGAACTGGTCATATGATATCACCGATAAGAAGATTGCCTTGCTGGGCAATGGTGAGCTTCCTCCACGTCTATCTCTCTTTCGTCAGGAAGACTGACAGTTATTCAGGTTGCACCGCTGTTCAGGTCCTTCCCGAAATCGCTAAAGTAGCCAAGAAGGTTACGGTCTTCCAGAGGACACCGAACTGGGTCACACCGAGGATGGACGCACCGGTTTCACCCTTCATGCGCAACATATTCCGATACTTGCCACTCGTTCAATGGCGAAAGCGTGCATTGCAAATGGACTTTCGAGAATCGACATATGACGCCATTGTGGACAGCGAAAGCGATATGGCCAAGTCGTTCACGGACGCTTCTATCGAGATGATGCACAAGCAACTGCCGAACCAGCCGGAGATGTGGGAGAAGCTTACGCCGACATACAACATCGGATGCAAACGAATCATCATTTCTGATGACTATTACCCTGCACTGAATCAAGAGAACGTTTCGCTCGAAACACGCTCGATCCACAGCATCGAAGGCCATGCCGTGAAGGTAGTTGGGGCTAGCGGCGAGCCGGAAGAAGTGGAGAACGACTACGACCTCCTCGTGTGCGCCACGGGCTTCCAGACACTCGACTTTATGCATCCCATCACCATGTACGGCAAGGACGGCCGTCCACTTAGTGATGTGTGGAAAGACGGCGCACATGCCTTCAATGGCGTCACTGTCGAAGACATGCCAAACTTCTCCATTTTCTACGGGCCCAACACGAACCTTGGACACAATAGCATCATCCTGATGATCGAGGCTCAAAGTCGCTACATCAACGGTCTGATTAAGCCCGTGCTGGATGCTAGGAAGCAAGGGAAGGCTCTGAGCTTGCGTCCACGCAACGACAAGACTCAAGCCTACAACGAGAAGGTGCAGGAAGTCTTGAAGAACTCGAGCTTCAACGACCCGAACTGCAACTCATGGTACAAGAACGAGGCCGGAGTGATCACGAACAACTGGTCTGGCACGGTTGTGGAGTTCCAAAAGATGCTGAGTGACGTTCACTATGACGATTTCATCGCGGAAGGCTCGGGGAGGGATCTGGTGAAGGATAAGCCGGTCCATACGGTTGGCAGAGTGCATGAGGAGACCCAAGTCAGCGATCGCATGCTTGTGGTCATGGGCGTGCTCAGCACTGCGGCGCTGGTCGGTGGGTTCTTGATGAGGAATTCGAGATATCTCGGTGGGTTGCGGGTTAGATGACAGGTTGGCCTTGTATGATATGGAACACGTATGGTGGCAAAGATTGTGCATGGCATTTCGTGGTCACGGCTGCGAAAGGGTGCAGGTACTGAGGGATTTCGACGAACCTCGGAAGCACGATTTTGGTTAACGAAAGATACACTGATGAGCCATGAAGAGCCGATTGATAACGCAGAGAATCAAGAGGCTTCGAACAGCGAGTAGTCGGTACGAGGCTGCACGAACTCGACTTGCCCTGCGAAGTACATCTATCTCGTACATGATCCGATCTCATGATAGCGCATTCACGCTCATGGAACTCCAGCAACCCCAAACTCCGATCGCTATGCTTACATCTCGTAATGAGGTGGTATGTACACTGGTGAAGTACGGTCATCGCCCGGTTAACCTCTCCAAGTCTCCAAGTCCAACCCACAGACTTCCATCCTTTTCTGCGCAAACTGACCGTACAGCTTCGTCCACATCCAATCAGCGTCCTTGTTCCTGGGTCTCGCCGCGACTTTCTCCGACCATGGCACGTCGTACTCCGGACCGGGAAGCTTTGGATCCGAGAAGCGGACGTAAGAGACCCCAGCCAGGTAAGCCGTCTGGTTGAAACCGCGCGATGCTTCGTGCAACGTGCCGATGGATCGGATGAGGGCGTTGTCGTCTGCCGATGAGGCCAGGAGGAGAGGATTGGTAAAGAGAGAGGGGAGAAGTGTATCGTTGAAGGCCGACTGATCGGCGAGACGTTTCTGCAGCTCGACGTGTGCCGAGTTCGAGGGCTGTAGTAGAAGCAGATCCTCCGAATGTACACCGTCGCCGGCGAATGTGTCTTGCAGCATGGCGAACGGCGCGCTCTCGGTGAACGCCAGTACTGCATCGAGGGGCGTCGCGTCCATCAGCAGTCCAGGCGTCTCGACGCTGAGCACGCGGTCGAACTCCGTAAGCGCGTACGCACTCGCCAGAGAATATACGTCTGTGTCTTTGCTCTCGGCCGTCTCTTCCATGACTGGGTTGACGGGCCTCAACTCGACGTGGTAACGACGAGCAGCCATGCGCATGAGTCGCCTGCTGCTGTCCAAGAAGGGATCGCTAATGTCGCCTTTCTTGCCTTGTTTCTCCAGCGCCCAGTCCCGTGGGAATAACAGTACTCTCCTTGCCGGGCTCTTCAGCCTATGGAGCTCGGCCAGCACCATGATCGCATTGCAGACGTCGTGGTGTCTCCGCACCAGCTGCACGTGCGCCAACCTCTGCCAGTCGACGTCCGCGCTCGCTTGTTCCGCTGCCTGTAGATTTGTGTATGCCACTTTACCGCTGCCTCGGAAGAGTCGACTGGGTTGGAGACTTTCCGCAGCATCTTTTGTGTTTTGGGTTCGTAATGATGGAGGAGGAGGCGGTAACCGCGGTCTTATCTCCGCCTGCAGGCCGGTGACTGTGCGTTGTTGGAGGACGTAACCAGAGAGGAAAAGCAGAATCGTGAAGGCGAACACGACTCCGCATGAAACGACGACAGATACTTGTGATTGTGACAGTAATATCCTGCCCATCTTTGTGAACGACTGTGGAATGTATGTATTGTCGTCGTCGTTCAACTGTCTCTGTTTACATCGGGCGCCGGATAAGCGTCGCCACAGCAACAATCTCATCCGATCATGAGGTGATTCAAGATTTCTCAGGCCGATTGCACTGAATACAGCTTAATTAATGGCATCACGTTGATACATCGTTCAACGCCATACCGGCCGCCACCATGGCGCACCAAGCCGATGCGAAAAGAGCGCTCGACGAGCGAGGCTACACCGGCGCCTTAATCCGTGGCGACAACCCACTCAAGCTCTTCGAAAAGCCCGTCCGCGACCGCATCGTGGACTCCTATTACTGGAAGGAGCAGTGCTTCGGTCTGAATGCCGCCACCCTCCTCGATCGGGCGATAGAGTTGAGAAACGTCGGCGGTACATTCGGAGTCGCGCAGAAACCGACACCATTCTTGTGCCTGGCCTTCAAGATGCTGCAGATCATGCCCGAAAAGGATATCGTGCTCTACTATCTCCAGGAGGTCGGAGAGGAGTACAAATACGTTCGCGCGTTGGCGGCCTTCTATATCCGATTGGCTTGGGAAAAGGAAGAGGATGTTTATACGACGCTGGAGCTATACCTGCCGGACTACCGCAAGCTGAAGCGGAGGAGGAGAGAGTCCACCGCGTTGACTCACGTTGACGACTTCATCGATGATCTCTTGACTAAGAGTAGAGTCTGTGGCACTACGCTGCCAAAACTGAATCCGAGACAGTTTCTGGAGGATGAAGATCGCTTGGAGCCAAGAGAGAGCGCGTTGGGTGAGGAGCTCGAAGAGCTGGATAACTCGGAGCATGAGAGCGGTGATGCGGGCGACGATGAGGTCGAAGAGGTGTCCAACACGCGGACTAACGGTGATGCTCACGCCAATGGGGAGCAAGCAGAGAGGAGCGATGAGGAGATGGATGGGGATTGAACTGGCTGTCCGGAATTCTTGATTTTGCCTCAAAGACTACCAGCACGGTTCTGCTCCGTAAATGAGTATGCGCAGACGTTGACTACTCACGACCGAGCGAGCACTCGCGTACCCATGCCCCGCCTCTGGAAAGGCCTGGACGTGACGGCGGGCGTTGATCGCTGGTTGAACACCACAATGCGCACATTGCGCTAGTCACTTAAGCAAGCAGCGCCTGGGCAATCTCGGTCGACACAATGTCGCTCCAGGCCTGCGATTGTGCTGAATTGTACTCGCGCGCCGGATCGTCGCCAACGCTCCGTATGGTGGGCGCACATAGACTCAGTTTCTGCGTGTCCTGTGCTTCGTCTGAAAGCATACGAAGTGAGAGCGCCGACCAGTGCCGCAGAAGGTCGGCATCGAGTGGTAGTGCTTGGCTGGCACCTATGTCTACAGGGCATGTCACCCAAACGATCAAACACATCCTTATGCAAGACTTCTTGCCGATTTCGAGGGTCGGAGATCCAAAAGATGGTGGAGTCGAGAGTCTGGAGGCGCGTGTCGTACTGGGCCAAATGCGATCAGGTAGCCCATATACCTGCCTGTAGCTAGTTACGACGGCTGGCTTCGGAATCAATGTCGAAATACACAGCTGAACTGTCTCGCTCGTCTTCACTCTAGCAGCCCGCGTATCCTTTCCGTAGCTTGCCGGGATCAGTGTGTTTTTCACGCTTGAGTGTGGCATTCGAGTCCTGCGTTTGTGGGAGAGTCACGTGACGACATCTTTTGTCAGTGCTAAGAGCATCGACCTCGCCGGCTTTACCCTAGCCAAGCCCACGCCAGATCGTTTCCACTGCTGACTGGTTCAGCACGGGTAGTTCACGAGCCGGCGCATACTTTGCGTGAAAGGTTCGTTGCAGCTACCGCCTGGCTCGGAGACTTCGGAAGGGCGTATAAGGCGTCGAGATGGCCACCCACCTCATCGTTGCGACCGCAACCTCGCTGTTGGTGACCGCGCCGTGAGCACCTGTAGGGCTCGATGTCCAGCCCGCTACGGAAGCCGACGTGGTTCTCGAGAACAGCATCGGCGTTCCGTAGAGATGCCTTGCTCCAGCCATTTCGGCTGCTGCGACAGGATGTTTCCAACGTCACCCAGCGCTATCCCTCGGACTGGACGATCTTCAACCAACTCATCCTCGCCAGCGCCGTCTATGTCTTCTTCACTAACTTACTCCCCGGCATTACCTTTGCCAGCGACCTGTACGTCTTGACCGGGCAGAGCTGGGGCACTGTCGAGGTCGTCTTCAGCACCGGGCTATGTGGCGTCGTCTTCAGCCTTTTCTCCATTCAGCCCTTGAACATCCTGGGCGTGACGGGCCCCTTTTCGGTACTGGCTGAGAACATCTATTCGCTATGTACGGACTCGTTCGAAATCGACTTCCTCTCATTCATGGCATGGAGTCTGATACACGCGGGCTGGATGCACTGCCTGCTCGCCGTCTTCAACGCGCACGACTGGACGATGATGTACGTGACGGAATTTAGCTGCGAGATCTTCAGCCTGCTCAACAGCATCATCTACTTCCACAAAGCCGTGCAGGAGTTACAGAGAGCACACGATGACCTGAGCTTTGCAGCCTTTCTCTACGCCATCATTGGAGCTGCCGGGACGTTTCTGCTCGCGCTGTTCCTGTCATATGCCGAGAGGTGGCCACCCGTGTTTCATCGACATGTGCGCATGGGCCTGCGGGAGTACGCAGCAGCCATCAGTATCATCTTCTTCATTGGCATGCCATACATCGGAGAGCTCAAGGGCTTGGACAAGGGCACGCTGTACACCAGCAAGCATGCTTTCAGGCCGACGAAACCTGGGCGGGAGCACTTCTACGTTCGCTTCTGGGAGTTACCAGTCGCCTGGGTGTTCGCAGCTATCATCCCAGGCGCTATCATTACAGTTCTCTTCTTCTTCGATCATGAGATCAGCAGCATCATTTGTACGATTAAACGGTACGGCACCAAGAAACCGACAGGCTATGCGCTGGACATTGTGCTCCTAGGCATCACCACGGCTCTTTGCGGCATCTTGGGCATCCCGCCCGCTAATGGCCTGTTACCACAAGCACCTCTTCACTCGGAGAGCCTAATGCACGAGGTGAAAGGTGAACACGTGGAGGAAACGGTTCTCGATAGACACGGCGTAGAGCGTATAATCCAGGTCCCTGTTCGGCGTGTCTATGAGCAACGCTGGAGCGCTTTCCTTCACGCTGGGGCGATCTTCGTCTTCATCAGCCCTCCTCTACAAGCCGTCCTGGGCCTGACGCCAACCAGCGTACTCGCTGGCCTCTTCGTCTTCATGGGCGAGCAGAGTCTTAGTGTCAACCCGGTGCTGCAACGGACCTTCTGGATGCTCACGCCAGCCTCGGAGCTTCTACCTCTGCCGGAGAAACTCAAAAGTCACTGGCCCATCCATCTGTACACACTATTCGAGATCGTCATGACGGTCGTCATCTTCATCGTCACCCTCACCGTCGCCGGGCCTGCGTTTCCGCTCATCATCATCGCCCTCGTGCCCTTTCGATTACTCGCGATGAACCGCATCTGGAGCAAGGAAGTCTTGCGCTACGTGGACCGATGGGCGTGCAGAGACGGTTGTCCTGAAGATGAGCAGGCTGCGCCACGTCGTCCCTCTACTACTGAGCACGAGATGCAGGACACACCCGCGCGATTCGAGCCCGTGCTTACCGATACCCCTGAGCGTGACGTGGAGAAGGGTCTGCGTGGTGACGACAGCGCGGCTAGCACTGCCCTTGAGACTGACACTCATACTGCTGCTGAAAGGCGTTGACGCCATGTTCTATGCGTGTGCTTCAGCGAGGCGCTCGGTATGTTAATGATCTGGGTAAGACGTAGACGTGGCGCTACGAGTCATTGGGTTGTTATCCGGTTTGGTCTGAAGACATGTTTCACAAAAGACTTGTTGTCGACGTATCTCGGGAGATCAATGAAGAGCGTCGCTTGCCTCAGCCGAAGATTCGCCGATCTCTCCGAGCACCACCAACGAGGCATGTTCCTGTTTCGTTCTTCGTTTTCGACACCCATAGTATGTCCAACTATTTCCTCTGGATAGACACGTCGGCACCTCACGTGATGCGGATGGATGGACCGTCCCGTGTCTCACAGTCGATCGGCCTTAGCGCCGTCCTCGATTTCTGCTAGGCAACATCACCCCGTCTCCACCACACCATTGGACCTCATAAGTTGCTGTCCAGTATCTGTCTGTACTAGCTGTTCCCGGCGATGAGTTTTTTTCGAGGCTATAAGTACATAAATCGTCTTCTTCACCGTCCTGTTGTCTCCTCACGCTCACTTACTGATTGTTACCCTGGCCTTTCATTCGACCAAATACACATACCTTCAGGCAGCGGCTGTCTTGCACATTTCCCAGCATTCTTTCGGGAGCGAAGCCAGATCAAGTGGCGACCATGGGATCAAGTACCCAATGTCCCAGCGAAGCACGACCAGTTCATTCAGCATGTCTCAGCACATCCGGACACCCCGATGCGCGAACTGCTTGATCCCTGCAAGCAGTACGACGTGGAGCTACGCAAAATGTTCGTCCAGCACCCCGACCACCCGGCCGTGAAGCAGCCAAACATCGTCCCGGTCTTCGCGGGTTACGAGCAGGAAGTCAAGATCCGTGCTCGGAATCTGCAGACCGAAATCGACGCTGAGAGATATTCATACATCATGCCGCTGAAAGATCAGGATCGTATGCCAAATGCAGCTCCTGCCATCGTGCAGTCACTTCGGGATTTCAAAACGAACTTCTCGGTGTTTTTCGGAAAGCTCGCTCTACGACCTGGACTTTTCAAACGTGGTAGTCGCTGGCTCAGCTGTGGTGACTTCTTTACTCGCAGTTCCGGAGGAGCATGCTGGGTCGAAGCGTGCTCTCAGACAATACTACCACGAGAAACTCGCGCCGGCTTCGGATGTGGATCTTTTCTTACACGAAGTCACCGAGGAGCAGGCCGTGGACAAGATCAAACAGATCGAGCGCAACATCGGTGATGCATTACTGGTCGAGACTACTACGGTCCGTACCAAGGACGCCGTCACGATTGTCTCGCAACATCCTACACGTCACGTGCAGATCGTCCTTCTGACTTTACAGGTCTATTTCCGAGATTCTGACAGGTTTCGACGTCGATTGCAGTTGCGCTGTGTACGACGGGAAGCAAGTCTACGCCAGTCCGAGAGCCCTCGCAGCATGCATGACTCGGATCAACATCATCGACCTCACACGTCGCTCACCCAGCTACGAGAATCGCTTGCCGAAATACGCTGATCGAGGGTTGGAGGTATATTGGCCAGACTTGGACCGTAGCAAGATCGACCCAACCATTTTCGAGCGCAGTTTTGGTCGAACGGAAGGACTCGCTAGATTGTTGGTCCTGGAAAAGCTACCGAAAAGTAGTGATCGTGACGCCTACCTCGACCAGCGTCGTGCTGAGAGAGGCAGGCCTCCTGTCCATCGACGGAGGATGCGCAAAGGGCTGATCTATGGCAACACCAAGATCGGTGCCACACGTGCTCTGAATCACGTGTCCGCGTCGGGCTCCAGATGGTATCTTTGCGTATCCTGGCCACTTCTAACCGCCATTCGGGCAAGGGACAGTTTTACTGCACTGAAACTCCTATCGATTGGTGCCAAGTCGCGAGTCGAGTTTTCGGAGGACATGAAGGCAAGTCAGACCGTACTCGATCATCCCACGATCTCGAAGCAGAACCAGCGCGACTACGAGATGTCACTAGAGCAGCCAGTCGTCAGCGCGGTCAGCTGTGAGATGCCTCTTCTAGCAAAGGCGATGATAGAGCAGTACGATGTTGACCCTAAGACGTTGACCCTGGAGGGCTACCGAGTATTGCACGAAGCAAACTGGGGAAGCCACACAAAAGGCCAGAGCTTGCTCGACATGGTCAAGAAGAGGCTTAAGCATCTGCGCAAGTGGAAGCCGCAGGACTGGGAACGCAAGCCTCCCAAGCCGCTGAAAGACGACTCTGCCAATCTATCAGAATATCAAAAGTGTCCCCACGCTCTTTAGTAAGCCCAGAAGCAGTTAGAGCGGGCGAAGGCGGCCCACATACGCGTATGTGCGAATTTTAAGGATGGATTGAAGTTTTTCAATGATGGGAAGGAATTCTGTTCCAGCTTGCTCTGTTTCACAATGACCAACACCTACTCGTCTATTTGCTTAGTACCGGCCAGACTTATCTGGAGAAAGAAACACCGGGCGTGGACGATTGCGAGAAGAAGCATTCTTTTCACTGTGAGTGATTTTGACTTTCACTACGCTCTGAAAGTAGGGATGCCGGAGCTCATCGAAGAAATCATCAAGCGCACCGGCGCAGGCATACCAATCCATCAGTTGGCTATGAAGAGCGGCGTGGAGATTGAGGAGAAGACGAAATACTATCAAGGCCTCTCGGTACACGGCAAGAAACGCCGAGATTGGGCTGATGCCGGTCGCGGTCAGATGAAAGACGGACCGAGTGATAGTCTCCATCCACCACTGCTCGAGGCTGTGCGTTTCGGGTCTCTCAGAACCGTGGAGTGGCTGCTCAGTGATGCACCCATGCGGTGCTACAAACAATTTGCGCAAGTCAACAAAGGCGATGCGCGCCTTCGTCGACTATCCGAGGGGGCTGGTTTCGAAGCAACGACGTTGAACCTCTTGAACGCCTGATCTCATCTTGTCATTCATTACTGCTCGATGGGCAACGACACATCACACGACGACAGCATGTTCCGGTACCTCGGCTCTGCATTTCCTGACTTCATAGACTCGAAATCAGCCGACGGGCTGGCGCCGCTTCTCCTGGCTTTCGAGTGATTCGATGCGGCAGCGGTTAGGGATCTGACGGGAGCTGAAGCAGACCAGAGCGTCCGCGATCGAATGGAGAATAACGCCCTGCACCGCCTGCTCAAGAGGTCGGTCCATGCTCACGAGCTACCGAGGAAGCTGCCGGAGATGCTGGAGCTTGTCGACCAGCGCATCCGGCCCAGCTTGTTCCTTGAGCGTTCTACCGAGCACCCCGGTTCACTTACTCCGTTAGCGCTATGGATTAGTGCAGCAAGAGGTCCACGCTCTACGCACCATGCTTCGATACAGTCGAGGCGAGGAGCTTAACATTCTTAATGGCGAAGGTGACACGCCGTTGCACGTCTGTGCCCGCAAATGCAGCCCTCATCTCGCGGAGGTCATCCTCGCCCACGACCCGTCACTCCTCATTCGCGAGAATGCCACCGGCCGGACACCGTTTGAGATTGCCGAGGACGCGGCCATTGCCGCCGTCTGCTCGCAGCCTCCGCCGATGCCGGAGAAGTACGCCTCCTTCGTACGCCGCGAGAGACGTTTCGAGCTAACGCGTGCTTGGAACGAAGACATCCTCAGCACGGAAGCGGAGACCTTTGTCCAAGATTACGACAGGGACAGGCGTACCGAAAGCGAAAAGATCTGGGATCGAAGCAGACTTTGGATGCTGAAGGTCGGGCGAAGAGGAGGCTCGTCACGCTCAATGAAGCTAATGAGGTTGTCAGGCGCCTTGTGGCGCGGAAGGTTCGAACTCCAGAAGGTCGCAATCCCAGTAGTGAGGCCGGAGGGATGTACGACACTCTGAAGTGTGGCGATGAGGTACAAGCTTGGCTCTCCAAGACAAGCATATGTATCGGATAGCTTTGAGCTCGAGGCGGACGGAGCGTGGTCTTTGCGGACAAATCTGCTTATTTGGATGTACGCTACGATGCCGTATACATTATGGATCAGTCACGGACGGGTAGGGTGTCTTTGGTAGCTGTCGATCATGGTAGTCAGTTCTCGCTCGATGGATGACATGAGCGCGACTTCTTCCCGTATACTGACGATGAGCGAGGCGAACCTGAGAGTGGCTGACTTCGAGACGAATAAAACTAGGTGATGCAGTGTTTTGTCAGTACATATGTAGGTGCCCTCGATGGGCGGTATTTGAGGACCGACGTCGAAATGTGGGGCCAAAGTGGTGGATGGAGATAGAAATACGACTGCCAAGAGCACGAGCATCGTGAACCAAGCACACAACCACTCGTTACCCGATGATGGTGCGTGGTCAATAGTTCAAAGCATTCCCGCCAACACGCACACCTCCCTCCACCCGCCATGACTTCCTCGGTGCCGTCTCTTACCTCCCTCCTCAAACAATCCCACATCGACGACCACGAAGACATACTCAAAGCCGCCGAATCCACCTTGAAGCAATCTAAAGGCGACCTCCAAACCCAGCATGTCAAAGCTGTGGCGCTGCTGAAGCTTGATCGATATGACGATGCGCTCCGAGTGTTCGAGACAGGCGGCGACAAACTGAAGGACAAGGCGCGGTTGGAATATGCCTATACTCTATACAAGTCCGGGAAGCCGGCTGAAGCGGCGGACGTCGCGAGCCAGAGTGATGCGCGAGGGTACAAGCACGTGGAGGCGCAGGCGCGGTATCGGACGGAGGACTTCCAGCGGGCGGCCGAGCTCTATCAGGAACTAGAGGTCAGCTTAGAAGATGACGCCGAAGCCGATCTGCGCATCAACACTGGTGCCGTCGATGCGCAGTCGGAATGGGCGGGATACGGAGGGCTGATGCCGAAGAGGAGCTCGCGGCGAGAAGACATGGACTCGTTCGAGATCATGTACAATTCCGCATGTGGCAGCATTGCGAAGGGAGAGCTGGGCAAGGCGGAAGTGCTATTAACGCGCGCCAAAAATCTGTGTAGCGCCCTGGAAGATCTGTCGGAGGAAGAGAAGCGGGTCGAAATGCTTCCGATCACAGTTCAGCAGGTGTGTGTACTGGCACGGCTTGGCAGGAGGGAGGAGGCGGAGGCTTTGGCGAAGTCACTCGACACAAAGGACATACCGGATGCAAGCACGAGGCATATTGCGCTGGTCAACGAGGTCGCTGCATCTGCAGTCCCAGCGAACCCCTTTTTGGCGCAGAGACTGGTCGGCAGAGACGTGCACTCGCTCAGGCCCGACCATCCGTTTCAATTCCAATCGACATTATTACAACAGAACAAGCACGCCTCCGACCTGCAATCGCTCAAATTCGGCGGTACGGCAGAGTCGACCGCCCAAGCCATCTCGAAGCAGCCCTTGCCAAACCTGGATGCCTACTATAACTCGCTCTCAGTCGTCAACGCAGCCGCACATGCCAAGAGCCAAACTGGTAAAGAGGCTCTCAAACACATCCTCCCACTCCTCGAAAAGCGGCCCGGCGATGTTGGCTTGATCCTCACGATCGTCCAGCTGTACGTCTTAACAGGCAACTCTGGCTCAGCCATCACGCTTCTCGAGACCTTCTTTGCACGCTTAGAGCAATCGGGCAGTGCATCTGAACTTGACGTTCGCTATGCACCTGGCCTTGTCGCGGTGCTGGTTAGCTTATATCACAGCTCGAGCCGGAGAGGGCATATGCGGACAGAATTTGCCAGGGCAGCCACACATTGGCGACGCAAGTCACGAGAGCGCTCTACCGGTACTTTGCACTTGCTCAAAGCTGCTGGGAGTGCGCTGTTGGAATCGACGGAGACTGAGCACATCCAGCTCGCGAATGAGATCTTTTCACAGCTGCACGCGCAAGACGAAAGTGATCGCTACGCTGCAGCTGGCTTGCTTGCCGCCTCTCCACAATCCACCACGTCAAAACAACGGTCTAGCCTTCAACCCATCGATCGTCTGATCGCAGGCATTGACACCGACGCTCTTGAGTCCGCCGGCATAGCCCAGCCTCCATCTTCTGCCGGACCCTCCGTCACTGTGCGGAAACGGCCCGCAGAAGAGAGTAAATCTAAACCGGCGAAGAAGATCCGCAAATCGCGTTTGCCGAAGGACTACGACCCGAGCAAGCCACCAGATCCGGAGCGCTGGCTGCCGCTCAGGGATCGCAGCTCTTACCGGCCCAAGGGCAAGAAGGGCAAAGCAAGACAGAACCTGCTCAGTCAGGGCTCGGCGCCTGCGGGCGAGAGCGATGGCAGTCGACCTGCGACGCCGGGTGCGGAGGTTGTGAAGGCGAAGCAGCAGCAAGGCCCAGGCGGGGGAAAGAAGAAAAAAGGGAAGGGCGGGAAGTGGTGAGCTCGGCTTCTAGCCGCGAACGTATCTAACCTATGTACAGCTGATACAAAATAAACACACACGAACAGTCAACGAGCCCTCAATGACTATCTGGTCGCATTCTTCAGCCTCATGTCATCACTGTTTGCTAGTCAATACTTACTCGGTGACAGGGCCTTGTCCACCGCACCCTGCGTCTTTCGCCAGCTGGGCAAGGCCTCGATGTCCTTGATCCAACGCGCAAGATTGGGATGTTTGTCCAACGGCAAACGCTGGGCTTGGTGCAGATGCATCGGCGCGGCAACGGCGATATCAGCAATCGTGACGTCGTCGTCACCGCAGAGAAACTTCGTCTTTCCAAGCTGGTCGTTCAGAATGCCGGCCAGCTCGTTCCACCGTGGTGCTTGAGCGTCGATGACGGAGTGATCCGGTTCGTCCTTGAGCAGTGGTTTGACGACGAACTCGACCAGATAGACGTAATTGGACGGGAACCAGACCGAAGTCTCCCAGAACAGCCAACGGTTGACACTGGCGCGCGCCTTGAGGTCTTTGGGGTACGCGGTCGCGCCACCCTCGCTGGTATCAGCGGCGTATTGGAGGATGGCGTTGGACTCTGTGAGGGTGAGGTCGCCGTCTTTGGCCGAGGGGACGGTGCCGCATGGATCTTATAGCGATGGTCAGGAACGACTTAAGATATAGGCAACATTTAATACACCCAATCGTCCAACGTACTGATCTCCAGATACTCAGGACTTTTGTGCGCGCCGGCGAAGTAGTCGATGTGGTGGAGCTGGTACTCGGTGCCCATCAGCTCCAGGCCAGCCAGGACTTTCCGGCTGTTGACCGTACAGGGATCAAGGTAGACTTCCAGCATGTTGTCGTCTTGCAAGTGCTGCTTAACAAATCACGATTGGATACAAGTATGAGAGAGAAGATGGTCGAGCGATGGGAGCTGGTGGCTGCTGAAACGTGCTGTTTCATACACGGATTGGGCTCGAAGGTCGTGAAGCTCTAAGTCTATGGGATCATACAGAGATGGACGAACGGAAGTTACCTCTCAGCACGCACGCTGCGCTACCGTGTGTGCTTCCTCGTGCTCGCAACCATACGACCCCACATCCATTCCTGATCGGGTAATCGCTGGGGAGATCCATGAAGTTCTTGTGGAATACGTAGCCGGTCAGATGTCCCGAGTGAATCCTTCCTACAATACCGCTGTGACCATTGAAGACGCTCGCTCGACGGAACCTCTGCGCACTCCGATTGCGAGGTGTGCAGGATACACTCTTTTACAAGGACAGGCCATCACAAGACCTCCGACTTCTCCGGCTTCTGTAGGATGGGACTAGCGACACGAAGGAGATACGTCAGTGCCTCACCACTTCCGATCAGTACCCGGTCGACCATGGCCTCACTCAGACCCAGATAGTTCGCGGGATCGCAGAGTGCTTCTAGTTTCTCGGCGGAAAGACCGGCTTTCTGAATCTCTTCGTTGTGGCGGAGAAGCTCCAATAACGACTTGTCCTCGAGCCGCGCTTTACGACATAACCTACGTTGATCCGTCAGTGCTGGTCCATTGACTGGAGCTCACCGCTCGCGGTGATGCTATACTCATAAACGATGTCGTGGGCCTTCTGACGTCCGATCGTCTTCCCGAGGCCCATCATGACTGCCTCCGACGCGACTGCGCCTTTCGAGAGCGCCAGGTTCCGTTTCATGGCTTCTTCGTCGACTTCCAAGCCATCGATCAGGTAATGGGTCTGTTTGAGACAAGCATGGCTCAAACTGCAGATTTGAGGTAGCATGATCCTGCGACAGTAAGCACACATGGTAAACTGGCGATTCTCCTGTTCCCGTACCACTCGATCTCCCATGGCCCCGTGCTGCGCTCGTGGTCCGCAACCATCGCCTCGACCATCCCGCCAGACATGCTCCGGACACTGCTGGCCATTGCGCAAATGTAAGCGCTGCCGATAGGGTTGCTTTTCTGTGGCATGGTACTGCTGCTTCCTCTATGCGCCACATATGGCTCTCTGGCCTCCCCAACTTCGGTCTGCATTAGTAGCTTGAGGTCGGTGGCGAACTTCGCGCACGTCGCCGTGAGTATCGCCAAAAAATTGGAGACTTCCGCGAGGTTGTCTCGCTCGCAGTGCCACGCTATTGCCGGTACTCCGAGTCCCAGTTCCTTCGCGAGTAGATCTTGACACTTCAACCCAAGCGGTACATCGTCTAACAAAGCGTGTGCGTTATGTGACGATGCCTCGTTGAGCGTAGCCAAAGTGCCGGCAGCTCCGCCGAACTCAAGGACTAGCAATCTAGGCTTGAGTTCGGTCAAGCGCTCTTGGTGACGCTGAAAACACGCGAGTAGCCGTGCCATCTTGAAGCCGAATGAGATGGGGACTGCTTGCTGGAGGTTCGAGCGCGCTGCCATCGGTGTCGACTTGTACTTGTCAGACAGTTCGACCAGGCTTTGGATGATGGACTCCAGCAACTTCTCCACCAGCTTCAGACTCTCCCGGAGTTGCAATACTACGGCAGTATCTGTAACGTCCTGAGTCGTCGCGCCCCAGTGAACGTACTCGCCGAGACCAGGGGCGATAGCGTTGACATTTTTCACCAGCTGCTGCACCATGGGCAGCACGGGATAGCCAATCAACTCGGTCTGTCTTCGCAACTCGTCAAAGTCCAGTTGATCGACTTGACAGTGCTTCACGATCTCCTGCGCAGCATTCTGCGGGATGATGCCCAGCTCCGCCTGGACCTTGGCCAGTCCGGCTTCGAACTCGAGGAAGTAAGCTGTCCGTCGCTCGTCCGACCAGATGGCCGCCATCTCGGGCGTGGAGAAGACATTGCGGAAGACACTCGAGTCGAGAACAGTCGTCATGCTGAACAAGAAGCTCCGTGAATGTTCGATCGCACGACGTTCCTCAGGAAGGAGGGGTACATGTATCAACCGTTGGATTCTGTGGTGACGAATGTAGGACAGTAGCAGACGACCGAGTGAATCATTCGGCAATGTAGACTAGGAAGCGTTTCCCATGATCGCCTGGTATGACCATTTCTCCGTACATGTAGCTCGAGAACGTCTCTGGCGCGTATGTGCCATGGCCGTCTCCGCACACGTGAGCTTGGCTTGAGATGATCGTTGGACGATCGACGCATGTTCATATGGTAAGGTCTCGATTCTGACGCGAGACCCACGAGTATCTGTTCATATTGAACTGATGTATGCGTTGTATGTTACATGTAGGTAGTGCAAACTACTAGTACACGGCATCAACAGTTCAAGGTAGATACTACGAATCTGACTAATTGTGTCACGTGATGCCGCCACCGTAAGGGTGAGCGGCGCAAGGATCCGAAAGGACGCAGGCAGACAGTACCTCCGTCTGTTCGTTCAATGTCAACAGGGTCTTGTGGTTGCTGGTGGAGCAGGCGCACGGAGGCAGTTCCACTGGTCTTCGTTCATATCTGATGCCGCTTGCCTCAGCCCCTTGGTGGCCAACACGCGGTATCCGAGATCGCATCCTCCGATCGCGACGAGTGCATTTTTGTGCTCTACACTGGACTACTCTCTTTCACATCTTCCGGGTTCCACGTCACGCCATCGTAGGCTTGCCTCATCCCGGGGACGAACCGATACAAACCCAACCATGGCGTGTTGATCGGGCTCTCGCCCGTGAAGAGAAGGGCATCGTACAGGAAGCCACCGAACGTACAACCAAAGAACGGAGCGACCATCGGCACCCTACATCGGGATTAGCTCATGACTTGCGGGATCTTGCAGAACGGCAAACTCACCAGAAATAATAATTTCCCGCGGCCCACACGTTGTGGCCGTAGCCCAGGAAATACGACATCAACCGCGGACCGAAGTCTCGAGCCAGATTGATGGCGTATCCCGTCTCCCAGCCGAAGCATGCACCGATTCCGAAGATGACGAAGAAGAGTCCTAGTGGGGTCAACGGGCCTGCGCCAATGTTGCCGTCGTCCTTGAGGGCGTAGATGAGAAACATGAGGAGCGTGCTTGCAACTGTACACACAGTCAGCTGACGGGCGGATGTATCGTCGCAGCGTGAAAAGACCTACTGAATTCGCTGAAGAATTGACCGGTCTTGGTCAAGAACTCAGCTGGATACGTGCAGAAGATACCAGCTGATGCGTTCTCCGAATACCCAGGGACCGTGCGGATGCCGACGCCACCCTCGAAGGTGTCGATGGCGGACTTGTAGTTGGCATACACGACGCCGGAAGCACACATGGCCCCCAGGACCTGGGCGAGGACGTAGATCGGGAATTTCTTCCAAGGAAACTTCCTGAAGACGCAGTTGGCGAAGGTGACCTAGAACTGATCAGCTCAAAGCTTTGATCGTGTGCTGCAAGTGCCTCCTACCGCTGGGTTAATATGTGCTCCACTGATACCAGAGGTGTAGACACCAAGCATGACACCCAAACCCTACAGCTGAATCAGTGTTGATCTTGTTCACGACAGTAAGGTAAAGCTCACCCAGCCCCAAGAGATCGATTGATAGTCTCCTTTTGTCCCGTTACTCAACACGACCTGGGCCACTACCCCATCGCCGAACATGATCAGGATAAATGTGCCCATGAACTCCGACAAAGCCTCTCTAAAAACGTGTCGTATTCTTGGCCACCTGAGTCCTGCGTTGGCTGGTTTCTTCCTCTCGGCCGTCGCGCTGCGGTCGATGGGAGCCCCATGCTCGGCGTAGGGTTCGGACTGTGATGATGGATCGGAGTCCTCGCGCCTGTGCTCACGATGGCTGGCTCGTAGGACCGCGGGCGAGGATGGCATACCGACTGTTTTGATATCCAAAACCCCGTCCTCATATGAGCCGGACTGAGCCATGATCGAGTGCTGCAAGTCAATCGAATGATCCAGGGTCAAATTTCTCGAAGATCTAACGGGTGTAATGCGTTCGGATTGGTGATGACTGAGGCTGACTTGATATGATGGCAAAGGAGGAGGCGGATGGCGGCAGTGAGAGATGGTTTCCAGGTTGCGAACGATCAGCTCTTTCCCGCTCTTCGATGTACCGAGATACGCTCAGCCCACCCTAGAGGACCTCAACGATGGCCTACGAGGCGCGGGCTTTGGTACGGTAATGCCGAGGGTGTATCGATGGGTACCTCCGTTCTCGTGACTTATGTTTATACAAGTAGCTCGTGTAGCAAAGTCTTCCCGACAGCCTCAGTGTCAGCAGCTATCAGGACGAAGGCAACATTGTTGCCCCTTCGGACTGTGATCTGCCGGACAAAGCCAGCCCATCTGACCCCCAGCACGGCTCCGACACTGGCTATACTGTGTTTGCGACGTTCGCGTCACCCGTCTCTGAAAGACATGTCGAAAGCCGACCAGCTGGCCGGAGAAGGAGGTACAAACAGTACGTCAGACCGTGGGCGAACAAAGGAATGACTTCCGCATGCAGTTGCATTCCGCGCATTTTTCGCAACAACGCCGAGCTTTGACATCGCCATGCTGCTGCTGCAGCCGCATGCCGCGCTGTCAGAGCTCCACCGGAAACATGGCTTCCAGACATGCCTCGAATGTCCATGGGTAACGACCCACCGTCTCAACGGCCTTTGCGTGGCGATATGCTCTCCCCCACCCGCATGCTCACATGCATGCTGCGACTCTCATACTGACATGGGCAAAGAGGTACACACGGCCAGTGGTACAGTCGCGCTACTCTGAGGCGATCTGACATGTCCAGTCCAGCTTGTATAGACCGTGGTTCCGTGGTGCCGCACAATCATTGGATCCCGGAATGATGGCTTTGGTTTTGTGCAAGCATCCATCACTCAGTCAGATCCTCGAACATCACGAGCCGGGCAGTCCCAGTCGTCACCAGGGGAGCAGGTAACCGGCCTTTGAGACGTGGCGTTTCGCGATACGTACATCTCGACGATGACCTTCCTTGTGAAGAAGCTGACAGGCGTGCGCCGCTCGCCCGCCGCTGAAGTATCCCTCGTGTACCTTTCCCTGTCAACGCAATCATGTCCGCTGTTCACGTTGGTCTGACCATCCCAGGACCATCCCAATCGTGTTGACGTGCGCCTGACATACCGTTGCATACGCCCATGTGCTCCAACATGTTGTCAATGTTGTCAGCATCCAAAGTTCTTTCGACGCAAACGGGTATAACGACGTCTCACGTTTGTGGTCGCCAGAATGTTTAAAGCCGGGGGTCGACGCCCACACCGCGCTAAAACCCCGCACGCGGGGAAAACGCTTGGCGCTCATTCTAATAAATTGGCCGAGGCCTGGCCCCTTTTGAGAAGCGGAAACGGCACGATCAATGAATAACTCCTCTTCAGCCTGCGAACGTGCGGGGGAGGAAATGCTGGTTACACAATCTCTTCATTGGAATTCTGGCGTATCGGTGGGTTTGACGGTCGACTCGAGATAAGAAGAAAGATACCTGTTACCAGCCAGGACACGCGTTGTGATGAGCGACGTTTGAGAGAGAGGCAGCTGACATGCAGCGCACCGTCGCCCGATGATCACTTGCTTGCATCAGCAAGCTCGCGCGCTATTCCCCCGTCGTCCATGGAGCTCCTCGCCATGCGCCGGACTGTCACATGCGCTGGAGGTAGTACCGAAGACGCAGCTCCACGCTGTCCACTATGGACATCACCGACTCCCATCTGTTCACTTCACCAGGTGTTCAGGTATACTTAGCCAGCGACGTAGTCTTGTTTCCAGCCACCGGCGGAACTTTCCTGCCTTATCCAATCGGTCGAGTCTGGCTAGCGGCGAGCATTCACTCACGATGACTTCTTCCGACAAGGAGTTCGTCGGCAGTATAGATCAAGGGACCACCAGCTCGAGGTTCCTCATCTTCGACAAAGCAGGCGAGCCCGTGGCCGTCCATCAGGAAGAATTCAGCCAGATCTACCCGAACCCAGGGTAAGACTAAACAGACGTTCGCGCGCATGGCCGAAGCTCACGCTGACCCTCTCCTCACAGCTGGCACGAGCATGACCCAGACGAGATTGTCAAATCGGTCGAGACGTGCATAGAAGGCGCGTTGAAGCTATTCGAACAAGACGGCCACTCCAGGGACAGCATCAAAGCCATCGGCATCACCAACCAGCGTGAGACCACGGTCGTGTGGGACGTCACGTCGGGCGAGGCGTTGTACAATGCCATTGTCTGGACCGACACCCGCACCGCCGCGATCGCGCGCGAGCTCAAGGCGCGGCCGGGCAGCCACAAGCTGCTGGAGATCTGCGGGCTTCCCATCTCGACCTACCCCTCCGTGACCAAGCTCCTGTGGTTGTTGAAAACACAGGAAAAGGTGCGCAAGGCGTACGAAGCGGGCAACCTCGCGTTCGGGACCATCGATGCGTGGTTGATCTACAAGCTCAACGGCGGCCCGGACAAGAATGTCTTTGTGTCCGACCCGACCAACGCCAGCCGGACCATGTTCATGGACATCCGGACGTTGAAGTACAATGACGAGATGCTCGACTTCTTCTCCTACGAGTTCGACCTGCGCAAAGTGCACATGCCGGAGATCGTCCGCTCCGCCGACACCAAAGCGTTCGGTCAGCTGACGTCCGGCTCGCTCAAGGGCTTCCCCATCACGGGGTGCTTGGGTGATCAGTCGGCTGCACTTGTCGGGCAAAAGGGATTCGAACCGGGTAGCGCCAAGAATACCTACGGCACCGGCTGCTTTTTGCTGTACAACGTGGGTGAGAATCCTGTGATCTCCAAACACGGTCTGCTCGCGACGGTGGCCTACGACTTCGACGGCAAGCCGGTGTACGCGCTCGAGGGCAGCATCGCCGTGGCCGGCTCGGGCGTCAAGTTTCTCATGAACAATCTGGGCTTCAGTCACGCTTCGCACAAGATCACGGAGTTGGCCGAGACGGTGCCGGACAATGGAGGGTTGGTGTTTGTGACCGCGTTCAGCGGGCTGTTTGCGCCGTATTGGATCGACGATGCGCATGGGACAATGTGTACGTCGATCGCCACCGCGGGCTTGTAGGGTCGTTGCACTAACTCGTTGACAGTCGGCATCACGCACCACACCGAGCGCGGCCACATCGCGCGCGCCACGCTCGAAGCCGTGTGCTTCCAAACCAAAGCGATCCTCGACGCGATGGAGAAGGACAGCGGGCACAAACTCGCGGAGCTGAAGGTCGACGGCGGGATGTCGAATTCGGCCCTCTGCATGCAGACCCAAGCCGACCTGGTCGCGATCCCCATCATCCGCCCGAAGATGCGGGAGACGACGGCGCTAGGCGCGGCGATCGCGGCCGGGTTCGCGGTGCGGGTGTGGAAGAGTTTCGACGAGCTGAAGGAGGTGAATACGGCGGGTCAGACGATGTTTGAGCCGAAGATGCGGGCGCGGGACAGTGCGAAGTTGTTTCGGCGGTGGGAGAAGGCGGTGATGATGTGTAAGGGTTGGTTGGCGGAGGAGGAGGAGGAGGCGGAGGGGAAGGAGGATGCGGGGGAGATG
>Ga0268244_10000179_pt1 | contig 27444 bp, 34 predicted proteins | sample AgamicMgSfe_FD_200258 | JGI IMG/M metagenome (GOLD analysis project Ga0268244, IMG submission 200258) | Agave microbial communities from Guanajuato, Mexico - Mg.Sf.e (v2) (version 2) | ecosystem: Host-associated > Plants > Phyllosphere > Phylloplane/Leaf | place: Guanajuato, Mexico | collected... | reverse complement strand
GCCTTGGGCGGGTACACTCCTCGTCTCCATCCGCCTCAACGACTGGAAGATCCACGCGCCCTCGCACGACAAAACCCAGCCCGCGCCACCGGCCTTCACCACCCGACGTTCATTCCTCGCCTACTCCATCCTCTCCTTCCTCCGCGGCTATCTCGTCCTAGACCTGACAAGAGCCTACATCGACCACGACCCCTTCTTCACAAACCAAACCATACCCATCACCTCTCCACTGCCGTTCGCCATCCCCTTTCTCCCTCCACCTCTCCTCCGAACCATGCTCGTCGGCGCGCAAGCCTGGGCCCTCATCAGCCAGATGTTCTACCTCCCCTGCCTCCTGCCCGTCGGCCTGAACGCCCTCGGAGCTTTGCCCGACCAGTGGTCCCCGCACACCTGGCCGCCGTACTTTGGCCCCCCGAGCGCCATCTTCCTGCACGGCGTCAGGGGTTTCTGGGGTCAGTACTGGCATCAGACGATGCGCTGGTCGGTGTCGGGGTTGGGGTACGCGCTCGCGGATGCTGTTGGGTTGCGCAGTGGTGGTCTCGCGAGGTATGCGGTGATTTCGGGGGTTGCGTTTGGGTTGAGTGGTGCTGTGCATATGGGCTTGGTGCCCCCGGAGCCGCTGCAGGCCACGATGGACGTCAACACCGTGAGGCTGTTGGTGGCTGGATTCTTTTGGGTTCAGCCGGTGGCTATGGTGATCGAGACGGTCGTTGCTCGGACCGTGGCGAGGCTCGGCGGGCTCGCTTGGTGGCAAAGCGGTAGAGGGCGGGGGTTGAGGATGGTGGTGAACTGCGTTTGGGTGATTGCTTGGTTCTCGCTGAGTCTGTCGCTTTTGGCGGAGGCGGGGAGACAGCTTGGGTATTGGCGCGTCTGGCCGATGCCAGTGAGTTTGTGGCAAGGTTTGAGGGGCGAAGGATGGGTTGCCTGGCCCTTTTTGATATCGTAGGTCTATTGTACTTGCATCCCATGATTAACACCATGATCAGATTCACGTTGGCAAGGCACATTTTGGTGGGAACAGGTCGTCACGTCGGAGCATTGAGGACGGAGAGCTTTGGTACACTGGAAATGTAGCGTTGTGAGCACTGCCGCATGCAATGCTCCTTGACGATGAATCGCCTGACTACCACTGCCTAGATCCAAGTTCTGACGTCCGCGACGAGCGGCGTTGGTCCAGCCAAACGTCATGCGTACCATGCGGCAGGGCCGAAGGCTGCAACTTGTACTCAGACGGAGGTGTTTGACGGGGGGGGGGAAGATGGAGCAGCGTAGGGCCTCTTGAATCCGGCAGGGAACAGGTTGCGGATGGGACGATGGAAGGCTTCCTGAGAGTCTTGGAAAGCGATGAGTTCGAAAGGAGACGAACATCTTGTCATGTCCAAATATTGTCACCACACTGCAGTGCACGCCGCGCTCCGTATCTCAGTTTCAGTGTGTCGATATAGCACGAGGAAATCCACACGGACGACGATTAAAATAGGGTTCAGTCGTTGATATATTCGTCGAAACGTCCTATGTACATTTTCGCGATGATAACCTTGCCATTGCGTGGGGTACTGTGTGTGCCAGCAAGGAGTCGTTCTAGCTACGGTCGTTGCGGTCGTTGCGGTCGTTGCGCTGGTGGACGCGGCGAGTCACTGTCGCGGACAAAGTGAATGCTCCCGAAGGTCTTCGACGAGATCGACGTGGACGCCGTGTCTGCTTGAACCGCCGTTCAGGAGCGCCACCACCGGGCCGGTGATGCTGAGTGGCGGAAGCGAAGAAGCTGGTACGCCGTCCAGTCGTCCAGGTGCGTGTTCCAGGGCGGCAGACTCACAACGCCGCCAATGCAATGTAGCGTCCCTGATCCCGTGTGTCAAGGCTGTATTGGCTGTGACCACCATGGCGGCCCGCTGTCGTCGCCTGGGCCCGTGGCACGCTCGCGAGCTTGGCTCTTGCCGAAGAGTGCGTGTGGCTACCGATAGATCTTCCACCCCACCTGCTAGTCCAGCCGGTTTTCCATGACATGCTTTCGAAGAACCAACCGTTCGAAGGGCACCACTGGTGGACTCGACCGATTCCGGCGGTAGGCGGTTGGCCAGGCGTATCCTCGTGGTACGGTCGTGGAGCTTCTGCACCTCCTTGAACGGGGAGTTGTATTTGAGTGCGACGAGGTCAAGGGCCACCTTGCGGACGTCCTCGAGGAGGTCCTCACCCATCTTCCCGGCGTCGGTGCTGGTCTGGAGATTGGAGATGCCTTCGAGATGACTTGTATGGCGTCGAGCGAGTATATACCCATGTCCTTGAATATGCCGCTGGATTTATTCGCCGACGGAACTCAGATACATCAATCCTTGTAGACGATCAAGTCTTCGATGATCTGCTGCCGGGAGACCACGACCTTGGCCATCTTCTCCATCGTGCGGCGCTTCCGGGTCTGCCAGCCGCTCATCAAAGGCACTGAACTGGAGCTCATATAGCTGTATTCGACGACGAGGGAAAAGGCAGGGACGGAGTCGGGGGAGTCGTCACTCCCAACAGTCAGCGTCCTCGCGTCCTCGACCCTCGGGATCCCCCTCGGGGACAAAAAGAACGCTGGGGTCGTCGGCTCTCATCTCTTCTGTGCGTCCAGGCGAGCAGCTGACACTTACGGAAGGAAGAGTGCGCAAGAGACGCGTGGATAACCGCGGTACATGGGAAGGTCGTGCGTATAGCGAACTTTGGACGAGGCGTTGGAACGGTTGGATCGACCTGACCGTTCCAGTCGCCAGGGATATATTCAGGGAGCCCATGACGACACCAAGGGCAATGAGGAGGATGGGCCCATGTCCAGCAGGAGTGGACGAGGACCGCGATGGTGATGCCGGATAGCACGACGCTCTCATGCCATCTTTCCAATCCGCTGGGTAGAAAAGGACACTTGGGAGTCTTGCTCTTGGTCTTCCTTGACAGGGAAGTAGCTCGCACACACAACGGCCGGACTTCCTTCGTCTTGCATGTGGTCCTCTTCCCCCGCAATCCACAGCAATCCCTCGCGATCCCCCTCAGAGAGACTGGAGTGGCTGGGTCAGATTTGATGTCGTTGCTTCGTCGCGAGGCGATTGCTCGAGAGAGGGTGAGAGAAGGATGACATCGAGCAGAGCATGCCGTCATCTTGTATAAAGTGTGAAAATGCGGGTGGTATATACGGATGAGAAAAGGTAACGCAGGAAAGAGACTGGGGGTTGCCAGAAGACATCCTGTGCTGTTGGATGGTTGGAGTGCTGGTCGTCGTGTCATATACAATCACTTGCAAAGGACGTCCGTGTTTGCTCCGCACGGGTATGCGTGTGTTTGCCCATGGTTTTACGACAAGGGCTTGAATGAGCGTTGTTTGCTCGCGAAGGGGTTGCAGGATAGACGTTGGAAAAGATGAGTGATGCTCGAATCTTTGTCCGTGTCAGTAGGTATTGCATGTCTTTGAAAGTAACGACGCCTTTCCGCCCGACACGGGCCTGAATGAGCGCTGTTTGCTACGGAAGCAGACGTGGAAATGGTCCGGAACCAGTAGGCGTTGGAGCAAGGAAGTTTTTGGTCCGAAAGAAATGGAATGAGCGCTGTTTGCTTGAGTAAGACTGCAAGCCACGTATGGAAATGTGAGGTATGCATTTCTGTCTGTCAGTGGATCTGCATGAACGAAACCAAGGAAGCCTCTCCATCCCATCACGCCAGCGCCAACATCGCAATGTCCGGGCACGGATGGAGCTCCACTGTACCTCGGGCGTACCACACCCTTCATCCAACGTTATCTGCCTCTTGATAGTCTACTTCAACTCGAAAGTAGCCCGCCTGTGCTTGTCGGCGTCCTCGGACTCGTCGTAGTCCACCTCCTCCAGAACACCGCTACCCAGGTTGTAGACCGCCCCGTGAACCTGCAGGCCTCTGTCACGGATCGCATCCACGATGACCGGGATCCTCCTGAGCACGTTCACGCCCGCCTGGACATTGAGCTTGGTCAACATGTTGACCTTCTCCGCGCCCTCCAACCTGCCCAGCTCGTTGGCATGCTTTTCTCGTAGCGCCCGCATAGGCTGCAGCCAGACGTCGATCACGCCCAGGGAGTCATTGCCCAGAGTCGCGTTGACGCCGCCGCAGGAGGTGTGGCCGCAGACGACGACGTGCTGGACGCCGAGGTGCTTGACGCTGTACTGCACGACGCTGAGCAGGCTGATGTCGGTCTGGTTGACGATGTTGGCGATGTTGCGGTGGGTGAAGACGTCGCCGGGCTTGAGGCCGAGGACGGTGGTCTCAGGGATGCGGGAGTCGGAGCAGCCGATCCAGAGGATCTTGGGCGCCTGGCCTTGACTGCATTTGGGAAAGAAGTCGGAGTCTTCCTTGGCCGTTTGCTCGGCCCAACGTTGGTTGGACTCGAGGGCCTTTTTGAACGCGGAGTCTGCGATGGGTGATGGTTAGCTGTCTTGCTCCGCTGATGATCACGCTCATGACTCAAGTTTGTACATGGGTGTCGTGCGTACGGTGTCGGGCCGAGGACGTGTATAGTCGGGATGCCGGAGTGGGCGCGATAGTGGTGCGCGCAATGATGCTGGGCCGGTACAGGCGACAGAGAGTGTACCGGCGGGTGAGACAGGCGCGCATGGTATGTGTTTGTGTGTTGTGGTATGCAAGGGGGGGCGGAAGACGAACGGAATGGAAATGGACCTTCACATACCAGCCATAACTGCTTTTCTTTTCCTGGCCCCTTTGTTCGTTGGATATGGGTGTCTGTTTGCTGGTCGAGGCTCAGTGAGGATATAACAACCACGACCGGACACACGACAGGCTCGACGCCAGGTGCTTCTACATATATGGTCACCACCACCAACCGTCGTGCTGACGATGACTTCTCAACGTCCCGACCTCGGGCCTTCGATTTTCGTCGGTTTCCGAATTCCGGCAAAAGGGCCAGCGGGGATTCCGTCCGTGGCACTCACCTCTCGACTTTGACCAAGAACACACTTCGCAAGACGATGCGTTTGTTGTGAGATCGGATGTCTTGGAAATCTTGGAGTTGCTGGTTACATGTGTACAGCCACGCTGTCATGTGAAAGACGATGCATGGGGTGTGGGTACACTCAATATATAATACCTCTAGCTCTCAGCCGTCTCGTCCCGGCAGCTGCCCCTTGCCGACACGAGTCCACGATTCCTTTCTCGCCCGATTCTCACTCAGGAATCAGGATGCTTCTGCTTGCACATGCCGCATGCCCAGCGTCTTACATACCTACGCAGGACTGAGAAGGCTCGCTTTGCCGTGTTCGACCAGCACATCAGCCTTGGCCTCCCCTCGCGTGTGTGACAGACCATTGTGGCCATTGGGTCAGACGACAGGATAGAGCTGGCGAAGCCGCCACTATTCTGGACGATCAAGTGCTTGAGACTTCGTTGCTGGCCCACTGACACGGAGCAAGAGTCCACCCAAGTATATATGTAATCAGAGGCCCGTCACAGCTGTCGCTGAGCGCTTATACAGGACATACCGGAAGCGCATGGTTCATGCCTTGAGACTTGACCGGCGTTTGTTGTCCAATCCAGAACTTGGTGCGAGGCCGAATCCCAACAGGATATATACTCCACGAGATCCCTCGGGGATATTCAGACATGTTCGAGTAGTCAACGTTCCACAATGTGGTCGTGACTCCGATACCGAACGATGCGAGCCCTGATATCATGGTGAAGCTCCTTCACGACCACTCCTTCCTCATCACGATGTCCCCAATCGTGACTCGCCACGCGGAAGCAGGCAAAGATCCCCAGACGGGAACGGTGGTATACGACGTCTGGGAGAACATCACCATCATCCCTTTCGGGCTGTGGACTCATGAGCTTCAATTCCGCGCTTCATTCCAGGATCACGCCGACGGCGTCACCAGCTGGATCCAGGCGCCTTTGGGGTTCCATTCGGAGGCAAAATATACAATCCGAGCCGCCAAAGCAGGCGAGGCGGACGCTGCGTCCATGGTCCTGGAGGAGAGCATCCAGACCACATGTCCGATCTTCTTCAGGCCATTCGTGGAGATGACTATGGTGCCCGTCAGGCAGAAGATGCATGCCAGGATCATCGAGCGGGCGCAGGAGTTGCAGAGCACTGGTGCTGAGGCGTCATTGCACTGAGTACATCTCGCGCTGACGTGTGTCGCTCGCGTTCATCGGTGTTCATTCCGGGAGAAAAGCTTGCGCAAAACGAAGGCGAGGGGCGGGTCTTTCTTCCGGCAAGGCGTTGGCTGCGAACAGTGGCGGTTGCTGGGGTGCCTGACGCGGTCGCTAGGAGGCTGATGACGGCACGGTCGAGGAAACTACCCAGCACCATCACTAGAGCGTGACAATCGACGAGGTGAGTGCATGGAGACCAAGAGGCGAGAGCCAGCCTGGGTGTGCATTGCGATCGAGAGTTTGGCGACGTGAAAGCACGTTACTTGCACCCGCACGATTATTGTCACCACGCGCACTAGCGTCAACAAGGCACGCCCCCCCTTTCCGGCCGCTTCTCGCACTCACATGTCGAACGTGACAGACACCACCTCCTTCCACCGTGTGCTTCGCTTCTCGCTCACTCACATCCAACCGCGCTCCAGACGCTGGCATGGTATCTTCCTCATCGTCCATTCAAGAATCCATCAGTGCCAGCGAAGCGGCAAGTATCCTCGTCGCCATGTCTCTCACCTTCTATGCCGCTGAAGCGTCGGATGAGGCCTTCTACCAATACGTAAGTCGTCCGTAGTGATGGCGGTCACCGTCATCTCGCACACCCCCCTCATAGCCTCGCTAATCATGAGATAGCTCCCGCCATCGCAGTATCCACCAGAAGACGACAGCATGTATCTCTGGGAACAGCGGCCCACCACGCCCTCGAACGATCACGCTCTGACTCAGGAGAACCTCCCCTCCGCTCAAGCCCATGTAAGCTTCTTCACATCCTGAGAGCCCAGCCACACGATAGTAACAAGTCTGACAGATGCGTACCAGTGCACCATCGAGCACGTGCGTCGAACCACCTTCGCGACCGGCACGTCAACCACCACGAAACGCGCGAGCGCAGCCGGAACCGAGCACCCGAGTCCTCCGCTCCTCAAGCAAGCGCGATCAACAACGCCCTCGAGCTACCTACACCGGTCCCAAACTGGCGAAAGACCCACTCCCCGCCTCCTACACCCACATCCGCCGCGACCCAGCCGACAAGCACCACCGCGGCAGCACCGAGGACCCCGCGCACGAGCACACACGACGCTTCTCCCACATCGACAACAACGACAATGACGACGACGACACCCCCGTCCCGCAGCGGCCCCTGACCAGCTGGGAGCGCGAGGAGATCCGCAAAGCGCAACAACTCGAGCGGCGCAACCTGCGCCAGAGCGCCGAGGCCAAGCTGACGACGGCGAAGCAGCTGATCGACACCTTTTTCAAGCACGGCCGCGACGACCTCATCCTTTCGCTGGCGGGGAAGCTGGAGGTCGCTGTGGACGAGGTGGTGCAGGAGCGGATGCGCGAGTGAGTGAGAGAGAGCGGCGTCGTAGGGGTGGTTTTGCTGAAGGATGGGTCGATTCGTTACGAATTTATGATGAGCGCATGTGGATGGGAGACGATGGCAAGGCAAGACGCAGGGGTGTTTTGCGCGTAATGGCTTATGTTTCAGGTGGCGATTTTCTCAAGTGAAATGGACAAAGGGGAGGGAACGCTTTGGGATCCTTCAATGGTGGTTGATACTGGAGGCCTCTTTGTTCCCGATCAGGATTACAGTATCGAGTGCCGAACCATGGCACCTACGCAGGCTTTGTACTCGCTCGCCTGGACAATTCTTTCCTTCGAGCTCACCGTATGTGCACGTGAGAAACCTCGCTGGTGGGAGCAACTTTTCGACGAGTCCTCCTCGAGTAAGCTCGAAAGATTTCCCTTGAGAACTGTTGAATGCATGTGGCGGTAGTATTCACGACATCACCAGTGCATAACCGCCTATTCTATTCGTCCCTGGCCACGCCCTAGCGTCATGTCAACATACATTACCTCGGACTTGTCGACAGATGCAAAAGAACGAGAGAAATACCCTAAGGACGAGGGCAAAGACGATCACACACCAACCTCGGTCTCTACCCGCACGAGGAAGGCTAATGAATGGCAGCAGTCGAAAGAGCGGATCTGTAAGGTCAGGTATGTCGTGGTGCTGATATTTTTGATAAGGAGTTCCTTTACATGCGCAGGTGTATGTCAAAGACGATAATCGAATCTTCCAACCGCTCAGGATCAAATGACTGATGACTGGCAGCACGGCGTCGACGGGCTTGAAGAGATTGTGCCAGTTTTCACGTCAGGAGAGATATCGGAAAGAGAACCAGTGCCGGGTCGATGCGATCCTGCACCCACACTGATTCTCCCTAGAGGCATTTTACTCCCTTCATCTCAGAGTTACTCCCACTCTTATCAAGAACGACATCCAAATGGTGTGGACAAAGCTCTACCAGACAGCTCTCCTGTCCTGACCCGCAGGAGGCTTCCATCCCATCTAGGTACTCAAGCGACGTACCTAGAGGCTAGGGCACAACACCAGTCGGAAGCAGAAAACGTGGGTGTACACCTCGCGTGATGAACGAGTCGTCAAGGCAGATGCTGTGCGACACCGAGTGAACCTGCTCCGCGGCCTTGCTTGCGATCCCTCACGCCCGGTTTGTGCAGGTTGGTAGTACGTCGTTACGAAACGGGTTTCTGTAACCATACATGTGTAGAGTATATCTTGACCCGTGTCGGGCCTTTGAGGAAGGATTGCTGGCAAGTCTTTGCTGCGGAAATCCGTACTTACCCGTGCTCGGTAATACATTCTTGTTCCTTGTCCATCGGGATCCGAGTCTTGCTTGCAGGAGATTGAGGGGTGTAAGCGAGATATCGAGTCGTCCATGACGAAGGGTACCTAGGTGGTTACTGTATGTACATGCCTACACTCTACAGTAGTAAGCATCGTCTTTCGACGGCACGTTAAAGATTGGTGTTCCCCTCGGTTAGAAGCAGCATTTGTTGGACTTTTGTACTTTCGGTTTTTTGGTTTTTCGGATGCAGCTTGTCAGAGTCGCTGCATGATGAAAGGAGGAGAGGTACATACGGGATTCACGACGTACATGCAGTACATGCATCGTGCCCACGTGGGCATCAGTCGTGCGTGTGGGGCACCCTCCCTCATCATCACAGAAGCACCACTGCAGCTGCTTTTTATCTCGACCGTGGCGAGGTGTCGCCCGAAGTAGTCGTCGGCTGTAGCTAGTCGGACGACAGAGGTTCTCTTCATTGCGGTATGTATTGTGACAAGAAGCGTACTCCGCCGTGGAAACGGGCGTGAGTGGACACGGGCGTGATTGACCAATTTGAGGATACGGTAAACGCTCAATGCTTGTGGATCTCTGGGCAAAACTGAAAAACGTGAAATCGACGGCACTTGTATCTGTACATGCACTCCGCCTTGAGTCGGAGAGGAAAGGAAGTGCGATCACCAACCACGCCGGTCTGATGAACCGTGGATGAGAAGATGTGGTTGGAACCTGGCTAGACATCCTCGACCCTCGCGTGGCCGACCAACATTCGCGACATTCATGATCACCAGCGGCTACATATACAGTATGAGGATGTCCACTCTTCGTGATGACACAGGATCGCATAACCCTGCCTTGAGGACCGGCCAGAAGTCCTTTCGTACTGTCCATTTTCGACGATCTCGCCGAACGTCGCACCAATTGACAGCGACAGACTCGGCACGGGAAGAGGATTTGCGTGACGGGCGATGTCGAAGCGAGGTGGGTAGTCGAAGTATGACAAAGGGCGCTTGCGCGGTGCCTCCGTCCTTCAAATTGATCATCAGGGCGCACACGGCAGGGTCACAGTTGTCCGGAGTCCCTAGTGAAATCAATCGGTCCGTCACAAGCTCAACGGTCGGTCGCTTGGTATGCGAACTTTCCGAAGCGTGCAGGAACAGGATAGGGAGGTACCTGAGGTACATGTGTGTTGGTTCCTTGGCGACGCGGTGACTGCTCACTGCTCACTGTTTGTCGAGCATCTCCTACCGAGGCCGCTCGACCATCGCTGCCCTTGCAACATCGTGCAGTCATCAAAGTGGCGTAACAAGACGGTTGTCGGTGTGTAGATGATAGCACTCAAGAGTACTACTTGTAGGAGTCCACGCGGGTCCAAGAGTGCCACCCGTCATGTCACTCATGTGGCCTCGTGGATTGATGATGATAATGATGGTGGGTACAGTACGGTCTAACTCCACGGATACCTGTGTTTGTCCCGGCGGGCTTGATGTATGCCGTGCGCGCCGGACTGTGCTGTACAATGTACATCGGGTGATTACCAGGTTTGCCGCAATTTACTGCAGGACTGCAGGAGTCCGAAGCCAGGCGTCTGTAGGAGTCGAAGAAGAACACTGTCGGGGTGGCGGCGATGTTGCGGATTACACATTTTTGTCACTGGACTTGGTCATTACAGTGCTGGTGTGATTCCTTGACATCGGTGGCCGAGTGGTGAAGGTGGGGATGTTGTTGGAGGATGTTGAGGATGTTGAGGTTGTTGAGAGGATGGAGAGGAGAAAGATGGAATTGATCTCAACCCTGCGCTCGCGTGCGCCGATCGGTCGGATTGACAGGCGCGCTAGGCCGCTTCTAGACGCTTGGCGGACACGGTGGCTGCCGAAAAGGGAAATGGAAGAAGTGGTCCCCTCGCTTCACCACTTGTAGTTGTGTCACCTCCGACGCGTCTTTGTCCTGTCCCGCACGAAGGACTACATGTATCTCTGTACCTCACCACCCTCTCCCACCCGCCACGCGACGTACACAAAGCCGGCTGACGCCCGCCGCAACGTGGCATGTGGCACTTGTGATTGTGATGCACCGCTGCCACGCTGTCCGAGTCGGACAGGATGCGGGAAGCAGCAGCAGCAGCAGCAGCAACAGTCAAGTTGTGCCGCTGTGATAGCAGCTTGGAGGCCAGTAGTGCAGGCTCGCTTGAAGCCATCTGGCGTGGCGCGCAACGTCTGTGCATGCTGCTCCTGCTGCTGTCTCGCGCGACGACGACAACGGTGGCTGTCCGCGCCCGTTGGCCTCCCACCCACCCACCACGACAAGGTTCCGATCGAGCAGCCATGGCGCAACAATCATGCGATATCAGGGCTCTCATCAGCGATGGCTTGGTGGTGATGAGATGAGTGGTGGCGGAGTCTAGAAATAAGACAGACAGACAGAGTCATGAGTCTATCCGAGCGCGGGCTATACCACCCTCCGCCGCGGGTCTATAGCAGCCAATATCTCGACCAACCCCGACCGAGCAAGGGCTCGCCCGGCCTGCTCCTTCTTGATGAGTCTTGACCGTGACCGACCTGGTTGCGAAGGCTCCACTTACCCGCCGGGTTGCACGGATTGCAAGACTAACATGCACACCTTTGCTCACCCCCCGCCAGGGTTATACCGTATGTACAGTACATGTAGCTTGCGGGACTTGCGGGTGAGTACATGCTGATGGTAAAGGCGAGGACGGAAAGGAGCAGAGGCCGGCATGCAAGCGACCACGCGCCATGACACTCCGAGACAATAGATATAGCTTGACTGATGACCATCTCCGTGCGCCGACCTCATCGCTCGTCCTTCACACTGGCGACTCGGCTCGTTTCCTGTGGCCATCCCACCAGAGCGCTGGGCCCCGAAGCCCGCTATAGCCTATCGCTCCATCGAACATCTGTCTCGCTTAGCTGCCGGCTGCTTCCATCCATACATTGACCCTAAAGGATTGTGAAAGTCTGGATACAGTGCGCTCTAGCACCTTACATTCTCGATATCTCCATCCATCAGTCAATCCCCACGCCCCAGAGAAAACAGACCATTCCATCACAAGGCAGAGACTGCGGGGTGGTGGGAATCTCGATCCCGGCGCTTGGCTAGTACTGTAGCAGCGACGACGTCGATGTCCGGTCGGCGTCCAACTGTGGTACCGAGCGGGAAGGCTACGAACCTTCAGCGGACGCCCGTCCAATCCCCAATCGACAATGCTCTTGACCAGCACGAGCATTATCCAGGCGTGATAAAGGGCTGAGAGCAATACCGACCCTCACACTCTCACGCTCTGCCGAGTACGCGAGCCATCAGAACCGCATCGAGTGTCCTCTTCAAACGCCGAATTCAACGGACCGGCCATCTCGACTCACAAGCCACTGGCGGTGGTGCAGCGTCAACGACGACGACGACCAACTCTCACAGCGAGGACGACGACGACGAAGGTGAACCGATCTGACCCAAAAACGGCCACCCTCTGAGCCAGACCTCGACCCTTCCCGGACGATCGTGGGTCCCTTGCCCTCCCCATCGTCCCTCGTTCGACACTCCACCACCCACTCCCATCAGTCGGCACCGTCCGCCTAGCCGGACTCCGAGGACAGCTCTGGAGCTATTGCGTCTGGGGCTGCTGCATGTGTCATAAAGTACAATAGCACACACACTCTCTCTCGCCGTCGCACGCATCCCCCGTCCTCCAATCCCCCCTAACGCAACCCCTTCGTCGATCAACACCAGCCTCAGGCCGTTCGGTTGACCAAACCAGTCGGAACTGTCCAGGTCATTCGGATGCGGATATCCCTTCATCCCACCTGAGTGCAGTGACAGCTCCACCCCAGCCCAGGCAAAGTCTTCCACTGGGTATCGCGACATCTCGACATCTTCATACCACCTCGGTCTCTCCCGAACTGGAGATCCTTTAGGCATCACCTGCTTTGACCACGGACCAATTGAGCTGCCCGGACTGGAAGGAGCAACCCATGCTCGTGCCCACTCCACATTAAAGCAGGCAGTACCACCACCACCACCACCTCCGACAGCGACTTCTTCATCCTTGCACCCGATCGCCAAAGACACAACAACGATCGTTAACCGAGATTCTCTCCACCGAACTTGCCCCAATGCTCGATGTCGCATATCCATAATCACACGGCATCGAAAATACACGCGCACTCACCCCAACGACGGCGTCACTTGCAGTACTATATACACTCAGCTGGGTTCGTGCTGACCAATGCGTGCGCGCTGATTCCTCGGATCTCTACAACGTCGACCTCCCCACTCCAGCCAGCCGGTTGCGGTGACACGTCTGGCATCTGACTGTAAATCGGACCCAGCCCATCGGACAGCGCACAGTACATTGATATTCACTGGCACGCCGCTCCTCCTGGTTTTTTCCTAACCCACAAACGCCGGGACTCTTAAACCACGGTCACATCATCCCTATTCTTACCAAAGGTCACCGTCCAGCCCTACCCGTCAAACCGCACGTCGGCGACTCTTTCGTACCACGGCACACGCAAGGGCTGTGTCGTGGACGTGAAGGCGGCCGGCATCGCAGACGACGCCACGCTCGATGTCGATGCCTTATCTCGGCGCACCTCGACCAAGTCATCAGCCCGTGGTGCTTGATAGGTAAGCCGGCCGGATGGGCTCACGAGGAGGTCGCTTCGTAAGGATCTCCTCGACAACGTCGATCAAGGCTGACAACTTTGCTTCACAGCGGGAATGTCGCTCTTAGCATTCGACAGCAGCCTTCGCAGGCGCTTGTCACGTTGGAAAACAAGGAGAAGGGTATTTTTGATATGTGCCAGCCCTTGGTTGATCATGCTGACCCGCAGAACAGTGCGGAAGCCCATCGACCCACCTCCGATCGTCGAGATGAAAGTGCTGCCGGAGCAGAATGAGTGTGTCACTCATTTTCTTGATTGTGAGCGCAATCGTGCATAGTAGCTGATGTCTTCGAGCAGCCAGTGGCTCGTAAGCCCATACTTGTTCATGATCGCGACATTACTGGAAGGCAAGACCGGCGACAGCATGGTAGCAGGGCGGAACTTGATCGGTGGCATGACATCGTCTCTGCATCGTCTGAAAGACGTCACAAATACGGGTACGTGTGCGGGATTAACGAGCAACTTCTGACTGAGCAGGCTGGCTGATGATGTCGACAGACGGCGGCTTCTTCATCTTTGGTGATATCTCCGTTCGGATACCCGGCACCTTTAGACTCAGATTCAACCTCTTCAACACGGACAAGTACGATCGATCGTACATCACAATAGCGAGAAACGTATGCGCTAACATGTTCAGGGACACGGGTTTCGTCACATTCCTTACGTCCATCGATTCGGACCCCTTCGACGGTATGACCTGCACGATCACGCTTGCAATCGTGCTTATCGTTGACGTACCTGTAGTCGTTACCAACAAGGAGTTCCGTGGTTTAGCGGAGTCAACCCATCTCTCACGAACGTTCTCCGATCAAGGCGTTCGACTTCGTCTGAGGAAAGAGGCGCGATCTCTGGGCGGGTGCGTATTGGCAGCCCATGACATCAGATGTACAGGTGTTGACGAAGATGGCAGTAACACTTCGAGTCTCAAGCGCGCCCACGGTGGCATCAACAGCCCGCCGGAGTCTTATGCGCAGTCGGCTGGATTCGGTGGGCCTGTAGGCGACACCTCCTACTCGACATCTTACATCACACCTTCCAAACGCCAGCGATCCGACAGCGGTACCAACAGTTCCAACACGTACTCGTCATACGTCGGCAATAGCACCCCATATTACACCAACAGTTCCCTCGTGGGTCGACCGTATTCGAACCAAAGTCACCAAAGCTTTCTCTCTGGACATGACTTCATGTCAACGTTCAATCTTCCGCCATCCAGCGCCGGCTCGACGTTGCCGCCGTCGACGGGCGCAGTCTCTGGATCATCAATCGCCGACAACACAGCCTGGTCAAGGCCCGTCCAACCAGGCGCCGGCTCTCTGTTCCCGTTCGGAAGGTCGACGACCGCGCCGCGTGCCAACTATTTCGACCCGCAGCAGTCTAGGATGCAGCAGCCGTCTCAAGGTCAGACGGACACTAGCTTTGGCTACGGGCTGGCTACTCCCACGTCCAACCCTGACAACGCTCTCGGACAGAACCAAGGATATTCACAGACCCAAGGCGAATACGGCACGCACGCGGCGAACTCGACAGTCGGACAGGCACAATACCACCAAGACGTGACCGGCGACTTCGGCTCCTACGACAACCGCTCCACCACCGGCGACCCCGCCACATCCAACCTCCACCCGACCGCCCAACCCACCGCCTCCGGCCTCTCCTTCGACCACCTCCCGCAAGCGACCTCGGGCCAACAATACCAAACCCACCAACCCGCATCCACGACGCAGAGCAGCCTCGGCGGCCTGAGCAACCTCTTCGACGTCTCGGGCGCCTATTCCACGTCCGGCGGCTTCGAGCCGAGCGGGCTGCCGAACGCCGGCTCGATGAGCACGTTGAACAGCGAGTGGTCCGGCGCCCCGCCGTACGGGACGCAGACGCCCGGGCCCGGCCAACCGCCACGCTTGCCGCAGCAGCAGGGTAGCGCCATCGAGGGCTTCGGGGGCGATCACCATTCTTCTGGCTATCCTACGCCGCAGACGAATACTAAGTGGTCTCACTGATGGACGGACGGACACTGCGAAGGCCTGTCGATTTACGGATCTAGACTGGTCTCGGTTCTTCGCATGCATGCGGCTTCAACCTCTCGATACGGACTGGATGGCTCTCAGCTAATGAAGACGCCGCCTTGACCTCATCCGGGCGAATTGAGCACGCGCACCCATTCTTCTGGCCTGAGTCAAGAAAGTCACGACCAAAAATAACGTATAAGTGCTGGCCACGAATATTACAGTCGGGCTTGAACGAGAAGGCATTTGCAGGCATTTTAGCGAAGGCGTTTGGCGGGAAAGGTATTTTCCTCTTCCCCAATATCACCACCAGGAAAAACTCGCGGGGTGCGAAGAGGGGCTACAGTATCTTCATTGTCCATTCTTCTTCTTCTTCCTTCTTCATCATGTCCGACAGGAGACGAGCAAAACGGAGTTCCGGGCGCATGCATGATCGAGAAGGGACCATAAGAAAAAAACAACCAGGGGAATATGGTTGCGCTCATCACTCTCGGTCGAACAAGATTCCAACTCGTGTAATGGGGAAGGTGGCATTGGACTGGTTGATAGAGCCATCAGCAGCATTAATTTGGCGCAGCAGACTGCGTCGATCTCGATCGATGACTCTGCTTTCTTCTTTGGTTGCTCCTCTTGAATTTCCCTCTTTCTGAACTGTTGTACATACTCCTTAAGTTCTCCAGAAAACCCCCTTTCCTCACATCCCATCCCAGGCGAATCCCACTTCTTCCGCGATCCCGTCTGTCGTTGAATCTCGATCAAAGTCACGGCGAGATACACTGACGAGACTCGCCTTCGTCAAGCAATCCACCTTCCCTTCCCCATTTCCCGGTCAGATCTCCCTCCTCATCAACCCATGTCCAACCATCCTCTCCAGAAAACCACGCCGCGCGCCGCAGTCACTTCCATTCGTCACACCGCCACCATCTATCTAGTCAGCTAGCTAGTGCCATCAATTCACATGTGGGTCGATACGATCCTTCTTCCTCCCCATTCATATCCAACCAAATCCAGATCCAGATCCACCGGCCATTTCACAACCGATCGACGAGATGTGATTTGCTAACAATAGAAAGGGATCATTCAAGTCGCAGAATCCGGTTGGGAGGGATCAAACCCGCTTGGGCGGAACCGTACATTCGTGATATAGCTCTTGGCGCGACGAAGACAGCCTTATGATCAACAATTAAGAAAACGGTCACATATCCCCTCGAAAGGCGGCCGCGCGCCGGCTACCGTGTCCGAGGGGGAAGATAAGGGTCAGAGGTTAAGTGAGTGGGCAGCCAATATGCCGTCACTTATATGCACGATGCGGGTACCTTGCTGTAGGTTGAGTCGGACTGCAGCATGTGCACGAGCAGGGTGAAGGAAAGATCAGTTGTGAGTTTTAATGATACGAAGGGAAGACGTCGACCGTTAGGATCTACCGAAGTGATGTGTTCACGATTCAATTCATTCTCGTTGTATAAGAAGGAGATGACAGATCCCAAATTGAGACCGTTCACTGCACGGGGCGTCTCTAGCATGCTAGCGTACAGACCGCGAGTTTTTTGGCGTCCATTATATCGATATCATAACGATCCTTAACACGACGCCGGGTTCCCTTCCGTTTGGCGTTGGGGGTATCATATCAAGCATCCAACGTATCCAACCAACCCAGACCCTAGGAAAAACAGCAAGGACAGACCTGGGAGGGGAGGTGGTGAGGATGCGAAAGGGCGACATTTCGGTACTTGGGATGCGCCGACCGCCGGCCGTACCTGCATTTGCCCCAAACTCTAGCCCCAGCGCTAGTTCCAATCGCTTCGACCCTGCGTGCGTTGCTTGCCCTGTGCGACAGAGCCCAGACGCACGATGAGAGAGGAAGAGAGAGAGCCGCCCGGTGCACACCCTCAATGGGGAGACTTCGTCGCCGACCCCACTACTCATATTGGATTTGATCGTCCTCCTCATCAACGCCAACATCGTCCTGACGGCGATTGCCGCCGACAGGAGGACCGTCATCGAGATCGCCCTCTTCCACCGCCAGCTCGGCGTCTACATCGGCGTCGGCAACGGCGGCGGCGGCGTCTCCCATGTCCTCATCTTCACCGGGCTCGATGGCAGACAGCGCGAGATCCCCGAGCCTGCTGCGCGTGCGCCGCAGCGTCCCCGACGTCGCGGTCGGAGAGCCTCGGTGTCGGGCGCCTGCAGTCGATCGCCTCGCGGGCGTCCCGTATGTGCTCCGACGACCGCCGCTGCGTGCTGGTCGGCCGGGTCGTCGCTTGCCGGTCGTCGCCATGCCGGGCACGGGCGGGAAGACCTCGAACCGGGTCGGCGGGATCGGTCCGGCTGATGTAGGCTGCGAGCCGGAGAAGGCGGACTGGGTCGGACTCGCGCTGCGTTGGCTGTGCGTGCCGTTCGGCGTCTTGCGTGGTGAACGACGGGTGGGCGAGCCGCTTTGCTTCTCTGTATACGACGGTTGCGGGGTAAGGGCGAGGCCAGCTGGAGGCGTCTTCCTCCGCGAGCTGGGTGAGAGGCCGTTGGCCTGCCCGACATGTGATTCAGTGGTCTCGCTGGCCTCGACGGTGGCTTCTCGGTTGCGAGCATGTGCCTCGTCGTTCGCTTTCATGGCTTGCTGTACGCCTTCTTCAGGCTCCGCAGGGAGCGCGACAGCCTCTTCGCGTGGAGCAACTGTCTGCATGGGTTGATTGGCCTCCTCGCCCATGGCGAAGAGGTTCGTTGGCCGACCCATCACGTACGGAGTCCAGCAGAGTCGGTCCGGATCGAGCTTGATATGCGCCTTCCTCTCATGCTTGTCGACGTACTCCTTCATGTAATCAAAGTCCAGTCGCAAGGCGTAAGTCTTCGTGACGGGGTCTCTGACCAAGAAGCGCAGCGCTTCGAGCGTGGAGATTATATCGTCAGGAGTCATGCCAGTCTCCTTGGCGATTTGCGCTACAGACAGTTGGTCTGCGTCGGCCTTGCCGTCGCTTTTGTCCTGGTAACGCAAGAGCAAAGTACACAACACGGAACGCCAGTATGAGCGGTATGAGACCAGACCCATGTCGGAGAGCGGCTTCTCCGGGGACCCAGTGCGGCCTTCGACCTTGGTCAGCAAATACGAGAAGTCAATCAAGACCTTCCCAAAGCCGCGTCGCATGTGCACCGGCAGCACAAGAATGCAAGAAACATTGTTGCCAGGATTGCTCAGAGCGATGTCGAGCGACGTGTCTCCGTGACCGCTGTCCGCGCCGCCGTTCGCTTGCATGTCCTGAGTCTTTTCAAAGGAGGTGTGCGGGTTCATGGGTGGTGGTGGGCCGCAGCCGCGCTTCTCTTTGGAGAAGTACCCTACGAAGTGACAGCCAAACTCGTCATTCTCCGTCATGATGTAGAACAAAAAAGGTTCGACGTCGTAGTAGAGGGTTTTCGAGCCCAGAAATAGCTTGGCCAACAAGCAGAGGTTCTGGCAGTAGAGCGGATTGCGTCGCCCGTCCACCTCGAAGAAGGACAGTGTCGTTTCGGCGCCAGTCTCGGGATGGGTGATGTTGCTGCGATAGATCTCGTCGCCTGGCGGACACTTTGTGTAGCACTTGAGCTTATGACGCCAGGCCACGTAGTCAGACGACATGTACTTGAGGCAGAACTCGCAGATGTAGAGATGCTTGTTGCGACTGTACTCCTCTGGGTAGGGTGCAGCATGCCAGGTGTCAATCTCAAATTGCCCAAAGTTGATGCATTTGATCTTGCTTGGTGGACCGGATGACTTGGAGCGCGCAGGCGTCTCCCCGTTGAGCGTCGCAATCTTCTCCTTCCATCGCTCTTCGGCCTTGTTCCGCGCGTCTTGGAATATCTGCCGGTCTGCATCTTGCGGATACGTACGACTGGTGTCCGCTTCGACGTCGGTTAGGATACCACCATATGGCTTGCCTTTGGCCTCGTCCGTCTCGCGGTCCGGAAAGGCATAAAACGGATTCGAGTAGACGGTAGTCTGCACAGCTGGGAAGTGCTGGGGCTCTTCAGGCTCAACAGTTGCCGTGTGATGGTTGGTGCGAGCGCGACGCATCCGATCTCGTTCGCGACGTTTCTGCTTCTTCTGTACCTCGAGCTCGATCTTATCAAATTGTGCAGCACTGCAAGGTATCGCGACGACAAGACTCTTCGGTTCATCCAGGCGTGACAGGATTCTGGAACCCTTTTTGCGCGACTTGAGATGTCGCTGGGGTCGTCCAGAACGCGATTTGGGCGAACCAGGGTCGTCAGTGCCTTCAAAACCAATGACGACATGATCGTGGTCGATTGCTAGCTCATCGACCCCTTCGACCTCTTCAGCTTCTTCTTCCTCGTCGTCGTTCGTCTTCCTGCGTTTTCGTATTGCAAGACGTGGTGGTTCATCGTCATCCCCAGACGGCGTCTTACGCTTGCGTAGTGATCGCGACCCATCCATCGGGTCTTCATCTAGTATGAGTATGTTGAAAACAGAATGAGAGTCTGGCTTGATGCCACCTCTTGCAGCGGGAAGTAGGTCTCGAGCCATCTTGGGCGCCGACGAGCGGCGGCGGGAGGTGAAAGTGGTCGGAACATCTCTTGAGTCGGCCTCGAGGCCGTTCGCGACACAGTCTCTGCATCGCCATTGTGCAGCGTCTTAAGACATTGAGTTAGTAAGTTGTACACGAGTCTTTGCGCGGGCATCGTTTGGTAGAGGAGCAAGTTGATGGACGTACCTTCGTCGGAAGCTAGTGAACCTGCGTCTCTAGCACATTGCCGATGCGCTGCAGGAACGGAAGTCAGCGCTTGGACCCTGGAAATCGAGACATCGTTTTATGTTTCTTGCACATGGCTTGTCTCTGCATGTCTGTTCTCACGATCTCATGGGTAGACTTACAGTTGTCACCGCAAACAGCACATGCAAGGTATTCTTCATACTCATCCGACGGATCGTCTTCTTCACTTTGTCCGCAAAACCTGACACATGTTAGCCGATGCGACGTGGGAGAGCTCGCCGAGGAGTCGACATACACGCAGCGGTTTCCAGCATTACCAGCCTCCATATCCTCACCGGCGTCATCGTCGACAGCTTCCCAATCCTCCTCTTCGACATCGGATTTTGAACTCTCGTCGTCCTCGTCTTCGTCCTCTCCTCCTGCATCAGCCTCCGACTCGTCCTCCTCCACCCTCTTTCTCCGGGAGCGCGTAGCTCGTGTCTTGACCGCGCCCACAATCTCTCCTTCATCCTCATCATCGTGCTCTTCTTCCGCAACCTCGGCATCCGCGTCTGAACCCTCATCTTCCGCCTCTGCCTCCGGCTTCCTCACCTCGCCCTCATCCAACTCTTCCGCAACTTCGGCGTCTTGCTCGTCATCATGTGCCATCTCATGCGCTCTGTAATGAACCCCGCGCCCACGCAGTCTCGTTGGCGTAGGCGCAGAGCGCGTCAACGCGACCGTCGCCAGCTTAGCTAGGACAGCCTACGGCCAGCGCTACATGAGTATGTGGCTTCGTCGGCCACCGTTCCGCAATGCTGTAGGTAACCTGCCAGTGCTTCTCCGTGCCGCTTGTGCTTGACGATCTGGCGGTTGGCGTGTTCGAATATGCCACGCCACCGCCCTTTCACGCGTCTTCCAAACTTTATAGTTTCACGAGGACTTACTCGGATATATGCGCGCCGTCTCGATCGCGGAGCTGGGGGCCGTAGGCGTGTGGTCCAGGCGTGGTGCTGGTCTTTGCAATGGCGGCGCTCGATCGCTTCGTAGCGCCTTTGGTCGCGCCACGAACAGTTCGGGTCTGGAAGGAAGTTGTCGCCGTAGCTGTGGGATCGACTGTGAATGCGCTGATGAGCCGGTCGCGTAGTCGCGAACTAGGTAGGCCTCACCTGCGGGTACGCTCGTCGACCGTGAATGCGAGTCAGTGTCACAACTCATGTGGGGACGCCCTGATCAATTAGCCGACTCTAGCGTACCAGGACTTATGCTCGCCAGTCTTGCACTTTCGCTGGACGACATTGGATCTCTCCATACAACTTCACGACGACATCACGAGTATACCTTGACCTCACGCCAAAGTCTGCACAGAACGCATTCCGACTGCGCGCGCCGCGCTTGACACTGAGCACGAGAAGCAAACATGGTGCGCATCAAACATTCTTCTCGCATGTCGCGAATGCGGTTTGCTCACGCACCACACAGGGTGTACCTTTCGAAGCGTTGCTGCCCTATGCCATCTGCATCGGCTTCTTCGGGCTCTCAGGCGCAGGACTTTCCAAGATCAGACACATGCAGAACGGTGGCAAGAGACCGAGATACTCGATGGACCAGTGGGACAGACAGAGTACGTGATGACGGACTGCTACGGGTGCATATGTTGCTTTAAGAGAGTGCAGGATAGTCTACAACCCCTGGAGGAATGCTGACCTCGGTGTCTCTTGCAGTGATGGACCGAGACAGGCGGCTCACGGGCTTCCTGCGAGGTCAGACGGACACTGTGCAAGCGCCAGCAGGCTTCGAGCTCAGCAACCCCTGGAGAGTGAGTGCTTGCCAAGATACTCTTCAAGAGGGAACTGGACTTGAACTAACGCACCATCCAGCTCGAGAGGGCCATCGTTTAGAACCACTTGGCGGCATTTGTTTTCTTGTGCAGATAAGCAGTCACGCAGTTCTATGGTCTATGTTTCCGTCCTTTTATATCATCTCGAACGTCCTACACACCAAGAACCTCGAATATCCTTCTAAACCCTTCCCGAACGACCCGCTCCTCGTGAGAGAAGATGATGCGCCAGAAACCCGGCTCCTCCGCGTTCAACATCTTGCCATTCGTGACGAGCACTTTGGCGTCGATGAAGCGTTTCATCAACTCTTCTTCCGCTTCCCAGCCTTCTTTGCCCGTCATCGACAAATACGGCCTGAAATCCGCCCAAACGAAGAATCCCGCATTGGCATCAGTGTGATATTCGATATTTTTGCTACCCAACAGCTCCCGCGTCAACGCATTGCGCTCCCCCAACCGTTGCCTCGACGTCTGGAAGAATTCATCCAGCCACGCATCATCCTCCAGTATCTCGCACGCCACCAGCTGGTCGGCAATGCCCGGCCAATTGAACTGGTTCATGACCGAAAAGGCCTTCCACAGCGCCTCGTTCCGCGTGTACAAACATCCAATCCTCAGTCCTCCTGCCGCAAAGTCCTTACTCATGCCGTACATCACGTGTAGATAGTCCGGGTCTATGTACTCCGAGCTATCGAACGCCAACACGCTCTCGAACGGCACGGCGTGCGGATCCGGCACTTCGAACACCGACATGGCATAGATCTCGTCCGAAAGCAAATGGATCTTGTACTTGGCGCACAGTCTCATTATCTCGATGATTGTCTCGCGAGGATAGCACTGCCCGAGCGGATTATGGGGATGACAAAGCAACAACGCGCAAACGTTCGTGCCGTCTTCCTCCCGTGCTCGCTTCAGTGCCTGTTCGTAGCACGCCACCGCCGCGGGAGAGAACTGATCCACGTCGTCGCCGAATGGCACCAGCACAGGCTTGACTTTGGCTTTGGTCCCGAAGTCCGGCACGAAGGCTTGGTACAGCGGTTGGCCCATGAGGATGCCATCGCCGGGCTCGGCGAGGGAGAAGCCGAGCATGTCGCACACGGCCGTGACGCCGTTGGCGAGCAAGAGGTCGCGCTCGCTAACGGGGTGGACGGGATGGAAGCGGCGGTTGATGTGCTGCGCCATCGCGGAGCGCAGGCGGCGGGTGCCCCACGGTCCGTCGTTGTAGGAGAAGTCGTCGACGGTCATTTGGAGAGGGTGGGAGGCTGTGAAGGAGGCCATTTCGGGGAACATGATATAGTTTTCTGCCGCGCCCATGTTGATGAAGCCGGTGGGGTTAGCGGTGGCGGAGTAGGTGTCGGTGGCCATGGTCGTGAGGAGGGAGCGGAACAGAGGACCTTGGGCGAGCTCGTCGCCACGGGGAGAGAGGGTCGACATGATTGAGGATGTGTTGTGCTGGTTGTGACCTTGTACAGTCTTCTCGCGTGCACTTGTGAATGTTCGCAAGTCGGATTGTTCTTGCGGAGACGAAAGACAGGATGCAGCTCAGCAAATGAGAAAATACATATTTACTGTACTTGATCTTTGCTTGTGCAAGGACAAGGTCAGGCACGGATCCGTAGCCTTGTCGAGCTAGGACGAGAACACACACCCACGAGAGAAAGTACAATATCTGTGTTATCACATGAGCACAAGATGGATTGGGGAGTGAAGAAAGTCTTTCAGATCACGTTACAACGTCTCTCTCTCCCCCGACTCTGTTCGACCAATCGGCCATCGACGCCTCGCGAAAGCGTGGGATCCCTTGAGAGCGCGCTCGAGTCCTACCTTCCTGCAATAAACTCCCCTGTTTCATGGCGGGCAGTTGTACATGTGCTTCACATGTATAGATTCGTCGCTCCTAAGACCTAGAAAGCCAGCAATCGTATATACTACAGATACCGATCACGACTGGCCCGTCCCTCTCCCAACTCCCGAATCATCACCCCCGCCTGATCTCCCACTAGGAGCGATCTACACCAGCCACTCTCTCTAATTCTACATCGCATCCTTATTCTGGAGATCCCTTAATGAACTTGAGAGCCTCGCGATCCACCCAGGGTCGTCCTCCCTCGATGCCTGGTGCTTCGTGAAGTGCTCAATGCCAAAAGCCGCGGTCAAAATGCAAAACGCTCCAAGCAGGACTCGGTGGATCCTCACCCAGCACGAGACGGATACTCCGAACCGCGAGGCCGACGAGGCTGCCGAGTCCACTATGCAAGCCAGAAATCAATACTTCGATCTCCACGATCCGCGCTTGCCGAGATACGAAAGCCCCAACCGCAGTCGGTACGGTGTGCCGTCCCTCGACCGGAAGACTTCGAGCGCGCGGAAAGGGGGCAGTGCGGCGAACGGACATCAGCATGACTACGACTACAACACGCCGCTGGAGGAACGTGCGAGCCACCAGATCGGTTTGAGCACGCACACGCGGGCGCAGAGTCACGATGTGGTGGGAGACCATCTCTTATATGAGACGGCGAGGATGGATGCGCATGACTACGAGGTGTTGGATATGGCCGAGGTGGATGCGCTGAAAAAGGAGCACGCGCGGCTGAGTTCGCGCATCGAGGCGACGAATCGGAAAGTGGCGCTCGAGAGCAAGGTCAAAGACGCCGCGCAGAATTTGCACCGGTTGTATTCGGTCAGCAAGAGGCCGGCCACGCCGCAGAATCCGGACTCTCCACTCAGAAGGAAGGCCAGCTTATTGGTCGGTCGGAGCCCGAGCGGCAATGGAGCGCCGTCAATACAGGCCGACGAGGAGTTGGCAGCGAGCAAGCAAAAGGTGGAGGAGCTCAACCAGGTTATCAAAATTTTGCTTGATAGGCGGCAGCTTGTGGAGACGAAGCTACTGAAGCACACGGCGGCGGTGTTGAGCGCACAGGCATCTCGCTCGCAGGAGCGCAAACCGGGTAATTGCCCGGCAAACGTGGAGTACGATGCCGAGCAACACGACGAAGACGACGCGTTGAGCGCATACTCGCCGGACGACTTTGATGGTATACGAGATATCCTGCGGGGTGCGCCACTGGGGTCGAGTATGTCGCAAAAGTCAGGCAATGTGCACAAGATGCAGCAGGAGCACGAGCAGCAGATGACGAATGTGCAAAGCCGGTTAGAGCAGCTGAACAGTCAGCTGCGGCATGTCATTAGCGAAGCGAGCCGCACGCGTGGTATACCTGTCGAAGCCGAACCCCACTTCGACGATGAATACGACGATACCCGAGGGCGATTAGATCAGCGCTTCGCCCGACTCGAAGACAACCTGCAGATTCTTGAGCGGGAGCAACATGGGACGAAGCGTATGCAAGATAGCGTGGATACGACAAGGAACGCGGTCGAGGAGCAGTTGGCGGAGGTAAACCAGCGGGTGCATCACACTCTGCTTCTCGGGGCGGACATGTCGAACTTGGAAAGTCTGCGTCAACCGCCTCAAGCTACGGGCCACGGCTACCAGCAACAGCTTCGGTATCTTGAGGGAAGCCTAAATACTATGGAAGAGCTTCTCCGACAGCATGGCACGAAGGCGGTTGAAGACGCCCAGGCGGAGGCATCGGTGCATCGACGTAAAGCGGACGAGTATGAAGCTACGCTCGGCAGCCTCTGGGAGATTATGCAGCTCGGTATCGCGTCGCACCAGGCCAGTATACATGACCGCGAAGTGGATGACGAGGATCGGCCACCGAGTCCAGGCCCGCTGCTTAGGGAGGACTTCTCATTACAAGCTCTCAGCGCCCGTGTGCAGCATCTTTCCGACCGCGCACAATCTGCCAAGGAGCAACAGGATACCCTCCGGCGCCAGGTCCAGCAACAGCGCGAGCTGAACGGGAAGTCGGATGCCGAGAAGGACCGGCAATTGGTGGAACTGCAGACGAGACACGAGGAACTGAGCGCAGAGCATAGTGCGGTGCAGGAGAAACTCTCGAGGTCTGTGGCGCAGCACGCACAGGCGGAGGACGATGCCAGCCAATCGAGATCCGAGCTCTTGAACATCATGAACGAGTTTGACAGCCTCAAACGTACGACCGATGCCCGGCAGAAGGAGCGCGACGAGACGAAACTCCAAGTGCAAACGCATCAGGAGCGCGCGGCAAGCCTGCAGGATCAGAATGATGCGCTCGAAGCGCAGGTCTCGGACCTCACGGACGATGCTCGTCTCTCCACACTGGAAGCTGAAGGCAAAGCGAAAGAAGCTGATTCGAAGCTGAAGGGTCTCACTGACCAGCTGGCCACTGCCGTGACCGCACAGGAGGAAGCCGAGCAACGACACGCGGATTTGCAGAAAGAGATGCAGGGCCTGGAGTCGGAAATTGTGCGCCTGACGACCGAGCTCACGATGGCCAAGGCGGAGCTCGAAGGCGCGTACGGGAGTCGAGCGGAGCGCGCGAGGGAAGCTCAAGCCGCGGAGGTGGCGGGCCTGACCGAGCGGAACCAGCAGATGACGCAGGAGTTGCTCACTCTCCGCAACGATTACGATAGCGCTCTCGCGCAGATGAAAGGTGCGAGATCCCAACCCGCCACGGACTCCTCGACGGACCGCGCGAAGGAGCTGGAACGAGAGCTGGACGACATGGCCGCCGACTTCAACGAGCTCGCGAAAGAATCCGTGCGGCTGGAGAAGGAGCGCGGACAGCTGGAGGATCTGATCGACGGGCTCCGCGACCGCTCCGATATGCTCGAGACGCAGTTGAATGACGAGAAGGTGCGGTGGCTCGGGGTCAAGAGCCCGCAGGCGGACGGGACAGGGGCGCAGGAGACGACGAGCACGATGGTGTTGAGGCAGGAGTTTAAGAAGATGATGCGGGAGACGAGGGCGGAGGGGGTGAAGGCTTTGCGGGTGAGTTTTGCTCCATATTAATCCAAATATACCCGTCCGCTAATCAATACGTTTTCCACCATGGCAGGCCGAACAGGAACAACGACGGCAAGTGGAGACGGAACTCCGACGGCTGCGACAACAGGCGAACGGCGCGAAAACTCCCAATGGAACCGGTAGTGAGATCTCTGGCAGCACGCCTGCATAGTTCAAACACTACATAACCAAATCGCACATCACCTCACCTCACCTCATCACCGCTCCATCATCATATTCCCCCAACCCATATCCCCCGAATGAATTTAAGTCAAGGCTAAAACTTCTCTCGAACCCACAGCCTTCTTCTCCCTCTCTTTCCACCCCCAACACCGTCGCACGCTATACGGGATCTGCGCCGCTCACCGGGCCCGTTGGCGCTTCGACCTCGCTGTCGTCGGGGTGTTGGTTGGGTATGGAGTCTGCGGAAAAGGGATGAGGGGCAGGATTGACGGGGTTGTGAGGGCGCTGAGGGCGTTGGAGCCGGTTGGGGGGACGTTGGAGGGGGATTGTTGTTTGTATTGTTCTGGGGAGGTGGAGGA
>Ga0268244_10000178_pt1 | contig 27506 bp, 29 predicted proteins | sample AgamicMgSfe_FD_200258 | JGI IMG/M metagenome (GOLD analysis project Ga0268244, IMG submission 200258) | Agave microbial communities from Guanajuato, Mexico - Mg.Sf.e (v2) (version 2) | ecosystem: Host-associated > Plants > Phyllosphere > Phylloplane/Leaf | place: Guanajuato, Mexico | collected... | reverse complement strand
GGGTGGGGATTGGAGGGTGGGTGTTACCTTCTTTGTGGTTGTCTCGTCGGACTTTGTGCCATTCGTCTGAACCGACGGTCGGCTTGCGCGGGTCGAGACCTGTACTGAGACCGCGTGGGGGCGACGTGTCCTCGTTGGGCGAGGATTGGCCGTCTTTGGAGGCGTCCGCGGCGAGGTCGCCAAAGCTGGAGGTCCGCTGCGGCGCACTTGGGCCGCCCTGGTCTTTCGAAGTATTCTGCTGCTGGTCTGCGGTGTTCTCAGCTGCGGTCTGGGTCATGAAGACCTGCTCGGTCGAGGGTGGGACGGTCATGGTATGATAGTGTGCCATGGTCGAGGTAGCGTTGTTGTTATTGTTCGTGCTCGGTGGGTTGCCTCCAGTCGCATGTGAGAGCGCGTGAGATTGCTCGACCGCGACGTCGACCTCGGCCTCCTCTTCTTCTTGGTCCAGCGGATCGTGGGGACCGGCGTTGTGCTGGGCCAGCACGGCCGCGAAGTCCATGCTTGCGTCGGTGCTGTCGATCGGATCGTCGGTATGTAGGTAACGTGCGTCGAAGTCGTGGCCAGCGTGTAGGGTGGGTGCAGCGCGCATGCTCCCCATGTCTTGGGATTCACGCTTCCTCTTGTTCGCTACGGCAGCCATTGCATGTGGGTTGTAGTCGTGATTCTCGTGTATATCTCTCGTAGGACCGCGCTCGCTTAACCGTACTGGTCGTGTTGAGGTCAACGGCAAGCTGCTCTCTATGCTTGACAACAGGGTTGTGTTTGATATGAACTATTCACAATCATATGTCAGCAAGATCACGTGTAGACCATGTGACTTGTTGTTGTGAAGCGCGTCTCTTTGCGACGCGGAAAACCCGAGTCGCAACTTCATCGGTGCACCAGCGCAATCTGACCGACGACCAGAGCCACCGCGACCTCCGCGCGGCGCATCGCATCACACGGCGTAGAGTGGATCGTCGCGAAAGCGTCGTGCTCCTATACATAGCCGGCCGCAACCCTCAAGCGCATGATGTTCTCGTCGAGCCGACGACGACATGGCGACAAGGCCGCGAGATTGCGACCGGCGTCTCGCCCAACGCTCAGCGCATGACGGCGCTCGATGCACCTCGCACGTCTGGTTGTATGCGGTGCTTTCGCCAGCTAAAAGCTTTCATGCGACACGAGCCAAAGGAAACAGGTTCTGGGCTGATGGACTTACCCTTCCGCCTCGTCAGGTGACTCTCTCGCGCTCTCCGATAGTGATAGAGTAACCCGAGTCGGTCGTCGGCGGGGGAAGTCGAGATTCAAGGTGGCAGACGTGCAAGGCCGGGCGTGAAGTTGCGAGGAAGAGAAAGAAACGGTTGGCCTTTTTGTTTGTGTGCACGCGATGTCCGATTGTGAGTGCGAGGTTGTTGTTGTTATACCGATCGAACGAGGCCAACGAGCGTGAATCGTGATGATGGGAGTAGGAAACCACCTGATCAGGCTTCCCAGTACAAAGCGTCACATGCTCTCCATGCACGGACCAGGTGCAGCTTCGCCCCTCGACCAATCGGCGTTCAGCATGGTGAATCTAGTGCGGAACGTGCCCACTCCCGCCCTCGACCGTCGACTCCTCCTCTCCTCCGACTTCATCTTCACCCATTCGACTACATGGACTTATTATCTGAGCATTTACATCTACAAGGTACCTACGATTGTTTGGGCACGTGAGCGGACGCCAACAACGATGCCATACTTGGATGGACACCGCCGCTGCTACGAGCACACATCAATCCGCCGTTGTCGTGGCCTCACTATACTATCGCGCAAGACCGTGTTGATCATGCATACTATGTGACTGAGGCTCACCGAATCACCTTATATACGAGTAGAAACCGTGGCAAATTCATGGGCGCGCCCATATTCACGCCAGCTCGCGTAAAGTCAAGAAACGATGATAGTGGTCCTGTGCAGATTTCGGTCAGCAGTGACTGTAGCCACCCCGGGAACCCAAACCCATGATCAAATCCACACAACAATGCCACTCCAACAGATGCCCACCAAACAGCGCAAGCTCTACCCTCCATCGCCATCACCAAACCGCTCTCGCGAGCCTGTAAGAACACCATGAACCCCTCTCTCATCATCTCCCTCAGCATCCTCGCCGGAGCAGCCGCCGTGCTCGCCGCCTGGGCCATCTACCGCCTCTTCGAGGACCCGGCGGACACGCGCGGAGCGAAGACCTACGCGATCGGTGAGCGGCAAGCGGCGCACATGCGGGACGTGAGGCGGAGGAACGCCGAGCGGCTGGCGGATGTGGCGTGGGAGGCGAGAGGTGTTCATTACTAGCGAACGTGGACGGCGCAGTGGATGGAGTTCGCGAAGTGGGAGAGTGTGTAGGGCGGGCGGGATTCATGCTCGGTATCTCTTGCGAGTGTCATGCAAGAATGGCTGGCGAGAACACCATCCATAAATCGCACCATTTGGCGCGGTCAGTCCGTGTCATGGATCTCTGAACGCGGTGTGAGGACTCCGAACAACGGCCTGTCGTCGGGAGCCGACCAGATGTGCTAAGCTCGACTGCACAAAGCGGTATTCTGTGATCATTCGTATAAGGTTCGCGCTGCGGCGGCAGGGTCACGAGCCCGGTATAGCGTGCTACCCAGCACGGCTCATGTAGCTTCAACCCAGACCGTCCGCTCGGTCCGCCAAAATTCTCCTCGCGCTCTCGCAACGACTCCGACTCGCGTTTTCCCACGTGACAGCACGCAGAGCGCAAAATCTGTAATGACAGCGTCTTCCTCCGGCAGCGTCCTCAGCAGACGAGTAGGTACACCAATCACTCCGACTCTACGCTCGTCATTCGGAACTTCGAGCTGCACGAATACGGACTTTGGCGGCTTCGGACCTTGGTTCGCCAGCCTCGTGCGGATCGTCACGAAAGAGCCTGCTTTGACGGTGGCTTTGGCAGCAAGCGTGGCTCCACTGCCGCTTAGAAGCTCCACGACCATGTCGACTGGTGGCCTGCGAACAATCTCGAGGTGATCTTGACCGAGAGACATTCCTGTCAGACCCAGCTTTCCGTGACGCAGCTCACCGCAAACCGACCTCCATCGAACCGAGACACGCTCCATGAGCTGATCGCGAACCTGGACGGGGGTTTGATTACCGGTGTCCGGCGCCCACCGGTTAATGTTCAGATATGCTTGCGCAGTCTCCGCGGGTGCTATAACCTCTTCCTTGGTCGACAGGGACTCGTGTTCGAGCTCAGGGTCGAAAAGCTCACAGCGATATGACAGCGGCTCATGACACCTATTCACGATATCGAAAGAGAGGCCAAAGGTATGATCATCTTCACCCGTCGTAATCCCCGCGTTCTGGAAACTCAGTGACGGTTTGACGGTCATGGCAAGTGGCACTGGCAGGAGGCGTGCATACCCGTCCTCGCTGTCGGAGTTTGCTGGAGCGTAAAACACGTCTGCGCGAGCGTTGCTGATCCCTGTCTTTCCCAGCACGTCCAGATTAACCGTGACGGACTCGCCAGGCGCTACCTCCTGTGCCTCTTCTTCACGAAAGGAAACGACGCCTAGGGTACCCACACGTCGGAATATGCGAGCCGTCACACCCGATACATTGCGCAGCGTGACGGTGAGTTGCACGGCCTCCCCTTCGAGCAAGGTCAAGCTGGGCATCCTACTTGGCCGCTGATCGACCTTGAGTAATGCTTGAGATGGTATGGAAGATGCCAGGACTTGCGTGTTCTCGAAACTGCTGTTGTCCAGACCCGGCTTCGTATTGTCATCCGCGCATCGAGCTTCCAAGCCTTGGCTCTTCACGAGAAGTGATCGTGTCGCAGACCATGGCTGGGCAATGATGGGAAATACACGCTCGCGGCAGCCGGCGACCTTTATGCGACAGCCGGTGATGGCGAAATCGCCGCATGTAGTGGGAGATACCAAGATCGGTACTTGCTGGATGCACATTGGGCTGACTGTGGTCGGCTGGAATCTACACTTTATTTCGTGGTCCTCGCCAGTGGCGACAAGTTGCATTGTTTCGATCTCCGCGGGGATATCGAATGGGTTTTGCAACGTCACGGTGCAGCTTGTTGGCTCGTTGCGAATCAAGAGATGGCGGACTTTCTCTGCCGTGCCAGGACGACTGGCGTTGGGATCGTAAAGCAGGGGGTTTCCAGGTGTCTGGTCTACCGCAACCTCTGCCCCGCCGATTTTCGAACGGGGTAGCAGAACTCTCTCGGGATCGGGTGCTGGTATATCAACGCCACGGACAAGGAACGGGTCCCAGTATTCCGCGTGGATATCAGGAAGTCCCATCTGTCCGGACACGCCAATTGCTCGGCCGATGGTCGTGGCTAAGCGTATCTGATCTTCCCTCCATGCCGGTCTTAGCATCGCACGCTGTGCGGTATCGATCGCTGTGAATGAGTTCACCGACATCAACAAAGAGGTGGCAACCAGTAAGACACCAGCCGGATCAGGCGATGCCTCAAAGAAGCCCATCATCGACTGCAGTACTTCCGACTGCAGAGCTGTGCTACCAAAGCCTGGATATCTGGGGGTCATCTTGGTATTCATCACTTCTAACTGGGTCTGCTCAGGCGGCGTGGCTTGTTCCAGCTGCAGCTCGACGCCATATACATGAGCAAGCTCGGCCATCATACTGTTAATACCGTCACTCTCTCCAAGTACCGCGAGGATGGCATCGGCGCCGGTATCGGTCGACAGGGTCGCGGCAGGATGAATTCCCATTTCTGCAGCACCGAGCCTGCGGGCCTGGTTCAACGCCGACGTTGTCGTCTTCACCAAACGTCGAATGATGAGGCCTTTCCTGCGATGCATTGGTAAGAGGGCATACACAGAAGCCATGCCGGCGAGGATGGAAATATGGTCAGATATGTTTAGCAAGTCATCCTCTGACGGCTGCGCCTGTTTGAGGATCTCATCAATCGCGATTTTGGAGAGGCTGGTATGCCGAAAGGTGGCGTTGCGGTTCGCCTCAGCCGGAACTTTATCTTCGACGAGACTGGCTAACAGTTCTTGGGTGAGTTCACTGTTCGCATTGAATAGCATTGCCATTATCTTGCAAAAGCGGATCGTCGCTTCATACACCAACATAGATGGCAACTCGAGAACGCCTTCATGCGCACGATATAGGTCTAGTATCTGCTTGAGCATCTCTGGCAACGAGGTCGACAGCCGCCGTACTGAGACTCCTTGTGTGGCCTCCGAGGGACGGAAGTCAGACGGTGTGCCCACGGAGAACCGACTCATATGTCCTGAGCTTGTTCGATCTGTAGCGGGGTAGCAGATCGATGGGATTTGGAACTCCAGTTCGGCCCAAGAAAGCAGCAACATGCACACCACAATACCTTCCAAGCCTTTCGCGTGCCATAATCGATCGGAGAGCGAGCGGGCTTTGTTCGTGTGTCCCACAAGCATGCGGAGAGCGTCGCTCCACTGTCCCGCCATCATGTGAATGTGGCCGACCACTATTCCAACACGTGCCTTGCCTCTATCCTTCTTCTTCTCACGAGACAAGCCCTGGCCGGACGCACGATCCTGACTGGACGTGCGGTTTGCGCTGCGACTCTTGTTGCTGTCAGAACTTGTGGGGACGCTTGGCGCTCTGTTCGCGCCCTGTTTCTGCTCAAGTGTCATGACTGGCGCTGGTGAGCCGAGTCCGCGTGACGGCGGTCTTGAAGAGGTGTCGTCACCCGCCGGGCTGGAAACGTCGGTACTCTGCGTTAGCGTAGCGAACCCGGAGCCAGATTGTCGCTCGTTTTCACGGAGCGAAGATGTACGCTGCAATTTCCGGACAGCCTGTCCAGGTGTCTGTATGCTCGGCGAGGCTTGCATAGCTTTAGTGTACGTCGCCAGCTCCCTGAGAAAGCGACTTGCGACCTTGCACATTGCTGCCCTGAGCAGCTCCCCACTAACCTCTCCATCGATGCTCACAATGACTATGTCGTCCGCAACAAGCGCTCCAGTGTTCTTTGTTCCTTGACAGAGTAGCAATTGCCGGTGAATGACACGTGGATGTCGCTCGCGTAGATACGCTGCGGCGTGGCCCAGCGTTTCCGCCTGGCTTTCCTCTTCGCCATCCAGACCATCCACCACACCTATAACGAGCAAGGGATCTCGGAAGAGCTCGTACGGCGCCAGCTGCTTCTGCTGCTCACTCGGCTCGGACGTGGTATAGTTGAAGAGGATGTGACCATTTGGGTAAGTCTTCGGTGACAGCAGCTCTACAGCATCACTCTCGACCTCGGAGAGTTTGATGACTGAGGCGTCATGTTGTAGCCTACGCAAGATATCCAGATATCGCGTACGCCCAACTCGTCCGACTGGCAGTATCTGGACTCGGACAGCCGCTGGCGCGACTGGTGAATACCGATCCATGCTGGGGCATGGCGGCGTTATGGGAGCCTAGCTGCAGGTACCGAACCTCTGGTCATGTTACTCGTCGACCAAGGTCGGAGGTGTCCATAGTATTGAGCCCGCGGTGCACTGGTGGCTGGATCGAAGCAAAGGACGATACCCAATGTTGAAGTGAAGTCCGCGAGCGACCCGAAGCGGCGCGTGGTCGGCCCGACGGAAGGCAGACCCCGCTGCCAGCGAGTCCACAAACCCTGCCGTGCCTGCATTCATGTACAGGACCAAGTTGAAGACAACATCCGGTATCTCTTGCACTTCACCTATCCGCTTATCACTGCTTTCAACGAAATACGTGCGGGGCTCTCTTGTACACGATGTACACCGCTGTAGGCTGTCACGAGGACTGATGGAGGGCCGGAAGATGACAGAGTCGCTGTCCTTCGCGCCCCATCAAGGCATCGGCATCGCCACCAACCATGGTCTCGACACACGAGGAAGTCGTTGACCAGCCCTCGCGCTGGCACGGACTGCATGGACACGTTGGACGTTCCAGGCACGCCGGAATGGGGTCGTGCTGCCGGTCTCTCCGACGAAACCCCTTCTATGTCGACATCAAGGTATGTGCAACACCACTTCGAGCTGCGCTGCTCGCTGCCAGCTCCGCCACGTCAGACACTTTCCTGCCGGAGGGAAGCGATATGATAGCGTTACCGAAGCGTGGAAGAAGTTCACTTGCTTGTTTGGCCGTTTCAACCTGCACCGAATACGCTAGCACCATGTACATCACTTACTTCACAGGGTCTCGGTTGTCACTGTGGGATTAAACATCTGGGACCGATAAATATACAGAGCAAACATCGTGCCATATGCACTGTGACATTGGTCCTTGAAAGGACATTTACTAAGAACTTTGTATGCTAACGCGCCCAAACAGCAATCGAATCCATCCCCCGTCCAGTCCCAATCCCTCGCCACGCAGTCACGCTACCGAAGCAGCCAGCAGCGAAACCAGTATGGCAACATCTGGCATCGATGGCTCGATTGACCCCAGCCACAGCATCATCCCCTTCGAAACCAGCGAGTGCGAGCGCCTAACGGTCGAGCTTCGTTCGTGCCTTCAAGTTCATGACAGCAGCGACGTACCACCGAGCGGCCTATCTGCTGCACGCCAGTCAGATACTCTGAAAGCCGCATTAGATCGAGCCTCCAGCGCCATCAAGAACAATGCAAAGTGGTTCCTGACACCTGCTGTGGGTGTTCTGCTCAACGTTGCGTTGCAAGCTGCCTCCCGTTCGTCGTCGTCCGCGGTCCTGTACGCTTCTTTGGAGCTCATCGACACCATTGGAACATACTCTCTCCTACCGTCCCGTGACTGTCTTGTTCCTTCTGTTCAGTTCATCGCCGCAACATATTACAGCGCCTCCCGAGCCAACAAAACCAAGAAACTTGCTGATAAAGCCTGGACATCGCTACAGCGGATATTGGCATCGCACCTGGGCAAACAGTGTGTCGTGGCCCTCCTCGCAATCATCGCAGACGACAACGTACAATCCCGGACACGAATAGGCTATGCGCAAGTAACAGGCGTGATGATGCTCATAACAGACCACTTTCTGTTCAAAGAAGGGCCAAATCACCTACCAACAGTGTCCGCATCGGAAGTACTTCGTCAAGTCAGATTTGCGGCGCTCAAGGGCGGTGAGCACACACGAGAATACATAATGCAGCTTATCACCAAAATTATGGCGGAACCGCACAGTATGGACAAAATGGCCAATGAAGCGGGGCTGGACGACATGATCGACATTATCCGTGTCTGTGTCGCTCATGCGCCGAGCACCAGAGCGTCTCAAGCCGTTGTCGAAAGCATGCAGCAATGGATCCCACGACTGGAGCCCCGGCATGTAGCCATGGTTGCACGCCTATGCGTCGAGGTCGACCTGCCACTCACGCCTCAGCTTCACAAGGAGATTGTCAGCTTGTGGCAAAGCCAGCTCCTGGATGACCGATGGTTGCAAAACCTCGATGGCTTCATGCGTAGGCTCTGCACGTCGCCACACTATCCAAGTGAGGTCGCTTCACTGACCGGGCGAAGCCTCGATGTCTTCTTGGCCTCGGAGGATAGTGGGGCGCTCAAGATGATGTTGGGTAGATATCAGCGGATTATGAGCGCCACGGAGACAGATCCACATGCTGCGGCTGTTATAGGCAAAGAGCTCGTCGGAGTTTTCAAGCGCTGCGCCAGCGAAGACGTCTCGTTGTGGAAGCACCGCTTGTTGTTCGAGACGCTATGCGATATAGCCAATCGCAGTGTAGACGCCGCGAAATTGCTCCTGAGACTCCGTGCTGATGTCAGGGGGACTGTATATTTCCGGGCGGACTATGCTTCTCCTGACCCCAAGTCGCAACGGGACACTGGACTGCTCTACAACACCACAGGGCTTCCCATCGAAAAGTGGCACACAGTCCTCTTGAGTGTGTACTCAGAAGGTGCACCTGACTGGGCGACGTACGATTGCTATCTGACGAGCTTCACTTCACTTCTCAGCAATCATAAGTTGTTCGAAGCTACCAAATTCATCAAGGATTTATTCAGAGGTCTCTGCGATCAGTTCGCGAGACGAGTCGCTGAGCCACCTGCAGCATCAGGCTTGACTAAGACTTACGTCGTCTTTCAGCATATCCAGATGCTGACGGTTATGATCAGCTATCATCGCAATCTCTCAAAGGTGGAACTGACCCACCTCATTTCCATCTTCCTCTCCACTGCCGGCTCTGGCGACCACGTCGTTAGCATTCACTGCATACATGCGCTCACCATTTGCTGCTACGAAATACCAGGGACCATCACCAGCTACATAGACGACATCATCGACAAGATGTCGAAGATAGTGACTCAACGGTTCCTAGCCATACACGTGCTGCAGTTCATCGCTGGCCTTTCACGACTGCCAGACTTGCACCGTAACTTCACTGTGGTCGATTACAAGAGGATATTCGGGGTTTGCCAGAGTTACTTGCAACCAACGCGAGGTACCACATCCGTTAAAACGCGGAAGGAAACGCCTACGAGTGACCGTAGCTCCGGTAACCGTAAAGAGGAGGCATTGCCGGAATACGTTTACGCACTGGCACACCACGTCATTACTTTCTGGTATCTCTCTCTGAACCACGAGGCCCGAGCAGGACTGAAGCCATTCATCACCAGCTGTCTCACATGTCGGGGCCCCGATGGAGAGGATGTTCTCGAGGACCAGGGCATGGTGACGATTGACATGATGGACCGCACAGATGCGGAGGCGGTAGACGAGATGCTGGCGTAAGTCTTCTTCCGTTTGCGGCCATCACGTGGCGTATTTACTGATCTTTCGTAGACACGATGGCGCCGTATTCGATGAGACCGATGGTCGTCTGGTTGAACGACATAGGCTAGTTGGTCTACTGCTGATATCGACGCAGACGGCTCTACGTACTGGTAGAACACTGGTCACGGTCCGCCGGCCTTCAGGCACTTCACAACGTCTGATCACAAAAGGCAAAGCCACCATCACTGTCGAAGCTGGAGATACAGACCTGATGGCTATCATGGATGATACTGCGCATGGGAAATCATACGGTTGTGTAGCCATACCCAGGTCGAGCTCGGTTTTGGGCTCGCCCCAAATCCTCACCCTGGATGGTGATGATGCTGTGAAGCGAGCCATCCAGTCATTTGACAGGACCTCGGGCCTAGACTCGCACAAGGCTGGCGTCATTTACATCGGCGAACGTCAAGTGGATGAAGATCGCATCCTCCGGAACATATCAGGCTCTCCAGACTACCGCGAGTTCCTCAGAGGTCTTGGCATGCTACAGCCGCTGAAGGGGGCCACCTTCAACACACAAGGTCTGGATCGCGCGGAGAACGCGGACGGCGAACACACCATCGTATGGAATAACGACGTCACCGAGGTCGTTTTCCACGTGACGACGATGATGCCGAACGTGGAGGACGTCCGCCTGAACACGGCGAACAAGAAACGTCATATCGGCAACGACCACGTCAACATTGTCTTCAACAACTCTGGCGAATCACTCGACTTCACTGCACTTCACAACATGTTCCCGGGTCAATTGACCTTCGTCTACATCCTGATCGCCCCTTCGGCGCGCACCAGCTTCGTCGAAGCCCGAACGGAGAACGTGACCATGGACAAAAAGGACAGGTTCTACCGCGTCAAAGTCGTCGCGCGCCCGGATTACCCCAACGTCTCTCCCGCGGAGCAGGACAAGGTCGTCTCGGGCGCCTCTCTGCCAGGGTTTGTGCGGAGCTTGGTGCTGAACGATTGTATCATTTCGCTCATGTGGTCTCCGCGGAACGACTCGTCGGAGTACCCATCGTCTTGGCGTTATAGGATGGATCAGTTGAAACGGATGGGACAACGGTATGGAAAAGCGTGATTTCAAGCGGGATACCCATGGGAAAAGCGAGCTTCTTGGGTGGGATTGTGGAGTCTCAAAGGCTGGGGTGAAGCATGACAAAGTGTTATATTCAAAAGTATGTACAGGGTTGAGGCCGAACCGGATGATCGTACTTTTCACGCCTAGAGACGCTTTCTTCTCTGTCATCTTCACGCTCCAATGATCGTCCGTACAAAGGCTACGGGCCATCATGTCCGATCGACGACACATCACATCGCATGCGAAGTGTGACAGGCATGAAACGTATCTCCTGCGATGGGCGGGCGAAAGCAAGGTATTTCCCATGTGCTTTAGAAAGCATGCAGACTGCCCTGCCAGCCAAACCGGTACCGAACATCGTGGAGAGATGCCGGCAACGCATTCGCGACCTCGCCGAGCTCGCTCCATGGACATGCCATTTGTCGTCGCGTGGGATCGTCAAAATTTCCGGGAAGAGCATACTGCCCAAAGATTCGATCGCGTGTGAGGCGTCTATCATGTATACCGCCGTGACGCCCGCTAGCATACGAACAGTGCTCGGTGACTTTGCACATCAGATGCTGACTTCATGGAAGCCAGTCGATGAGGGTGCATAAGTCTCCCGCCCCGCCAGCACCGTCGACTGCCTCATCTTGGAGTACAGGACGATAAATATAGCAAACCCGTGCGGGTGAACTAAAGCTCCGTACGCTTTCCTCGGGGTCCGCCAGGGATATCACGAACGGAGCTCAAGGCACGATGTATGACTCCCTGTGCTTGTGCTATCCATCCGGTCGTCGCACCAATGTCGCTTGGAATGCCTGTGGAGTCGATCACATCAGCATGGAAGAGATCATCTCAACCAGCTAGGCTTTTCGGCGCTCGCATCGGCAAGCGTAGCTGGCGCTCTCTCCCATGGTTTCTTGCGTGACTGACTCTGACTTTCCGATGCTTGGCCCTCGAGAATCGTATCTGGAATGTCCTTGATACCAGGGATCGGCTTGCCTTCAGCAATCATGTCGCAGATCTCTGCGAAACTGGCTGGTTTGGGGGCGTCGGCCATGCCCCCAGCACCTGCTCCATCATGAGGGTGCTCAAGCACACTGTTACCATGTCGGTCTGGAACGATAGAGGACTCAGCAAGTGGTTCACCATGGCCACCCTCAACCCAGCGCTTGTAGCCGTCGAAGTCGACGTGCGTGCCAGCCTTGCGAGCGTAGAAGTAACATTTTGCTCGCAAGGTCAAGTGGTCTACTTGGGCCGGATCTTGCACAGAGCCTAGAATTGCCCGCAGGCCGCCTTGAAACTCCTGGTCCTCGTCCCATGGGTAGCCATCAAGCTGATGGAAGAGATAGATGCTGTCCAAATCACCTGCCTGATGCTCTTCAGTAGCCATGATGGTAGGCAATATTCGCGTGCCTCGTTCGACAGCCGCGATCAGTCTTTTGGTTGTCTCGTCGTATGGCAATTGGGCTGTACAGTGAATACTACCTGTATCGATACACGATAGTACATATACATGTGTAACTACATGTAGCAAGTAGTGGAGGTTCACTTGAAGTTGAACGGATCGTCCCGCCACTTCATCTTCCCAAGCTCGCCATCTTCTGTCTCAGGCTTGGCATCAGAGCTCGCGTCTTCGCGCACCGCGACACTACACCACTTCATCTCCGTCGACCTTCTTCCTCCGTCATCTCTCCCTCCTTTCAAGTCACAGAAGCGCCATGTCGGAGTACATTGGCTCGCGCATCTCGCTGGTCTCCAAGTCCGACATTCGGTACGTACGGCCTTCGACTTAAGACCTCTCTGCTCAAGCTAACCGAAAACCCAGATATGTCGGTGTCCTCCACGAGATCAACAGCGAGAACCACACCGTCGCGCTCGAGACGGTGACATCTTTCGGCACAGAAGACCGGAAACCGGCTGCCGAGACCATCGCAGGCTCGGATCTGGTCTACGAATACATCGTCTTCCGTGGAAGTGACGTGAAAGAGTTGAACATTGTCGCACCGCCCACTGTACCGAAGGAGAACGAGCAGCCACAGGTGCCAAACGATCCCGCTATCCTAGGAGTACGTATGAGCGGAATTTTCCTATCTGACGTCAAGTCGTTGTTCTGATGAAGCATTTTGGATGTTAAACACATATTCCGTCTAAGTGCGCAAAACCATGCGGATACTTTCCATGTTGCCTTCCTTCTGATAGCACCACTCATTACGCCTGCTATACTCCTCGTACTGGATGGCTTGGGACGCTAATCAAGTTCTCAGTCGGCGCGACCAGCACCACCAGCGCAGCCACAACCTCCACCTCCACAACAGCATAATCAGTTTCGCGGGCCTCCACCCTCTTTTCAACAGCAGCAACAGTTCGGCGGCTATCCGCCAGGCCCACCGCCAAATCACTTCCAAAACCAGCCTCGTTTCCAAGGTCCAGGTGGTCCTCATGGCTTCCCTGGTAGTCCTGGAGCCGTGCCGGGCTACGGAATGGGTTATGGCCCTCCACCAGGCTACTACGGTCCATCGCCTGGGCAAAACTTCCCACCTCCACCCCCAGGCGCCTTTTCCCCTCAGCAACAGATGCCAATTGGCCCACCTCCACCTATGAACCAGCAACGACCGCCTTCCCAAATGCCACAGCAGCAGCAGCCGACCGGCAGAAATCAGGCTACGCCACAGCCCAGTGCTCCGCAATCGCACCCACCACCGGGACTCCAGGCCCAACACAACCCAGTTGAGATGTCCACCACACCCGCACCTGCACCAATGCCCACCACCACCGGTCCTCCCCCACCCATGAACTCGAAGCCGCCGACTTCAGCAGCGACTACGCCATCTATTCCGATTCAGGCACAGCAAGCGACTGCCCCGAAACCGTCCCAGAGAACAAACACCAGCCGTGTCGCAGTGCCCAATATGGCGGCGAAGCCACCGCAGAAACCAGCTGCTGCTACTCAGCACACACCGTCGGCTCCTGCTCAGCCACAATCAATACAAGATGCCACACAAGCCGCTACTGCGGCAGTGGCAGCAGCCATGGCTAAGCTGGGGCCTGTCAACACCAATCAAGCGCCAGCGCAAGTTGAAGGCATAGACAATCTGACTCAGAAAGTCAACCAGATGAGAATGCAAGACGGTCAACGAGGCCGTGGGCGTGGGCGTGGTGCACCGCGTGGCGGGAGAAGAGAGAGCGCACAGCAGAACATTGACGTGCCAAAGGAGGACTACGACTTTGAGGGCGCAAATGCGAAATTCAATAAGCAGGATTTGGTGAAAGAGGCAATTGCATCCGGAAGCCCAATCAATTCACCCGTCAACGGAGCCACATCGGATCCGCCAACGGCGGTGAATGGACAGGCAGACAATGACGCTGCTGACATCGTCATCCCAGCGAAGGCTGGAGCGGACAAGGGATACGACAAGAAGTCTTCCTTCTTCGACAACATCAGTAGCGATTTGAGAGATCGTGTGGAGCTGCAAAGCGGCGAGCAGTTTGTCGATGGACGCGCTATGAGGCGAGAGGAGCGTAGCAAGAACATGGAGACTTTCGGCCAAGGTTCCGTTGACGGTGGCTTCCGCGGAGGGTTCCGAGGCCGTGGCAGAGGACGTGGCGGATTTGGCAGGGGTGGTGGAAGAGGGTACGGTGGGCCTAGAGGTGGGTTTGAGGGCCGAGGCGGCGCCTACAGAGGACGTGGACGCGGCGAAGGCGCGGAGACCTCGACGACTGTTTAGGGAGCTGCCTCAGATCGCCCGACTTGGGTTCGGAGGCTTTGGGCAATGGATGGGTTTGCTTGATGAGTGTCGCGGAGCATGTGTCCCAGCACGGACTCGAAGCTCTTCTTGAGCCGGGTGCTTGCTATCGTGAACGGCAGAGTTCTGCATGAGGTGTGATATAATTCTAAGATCGGGCAACGACAGCAGTAGACGAGCAAGCTGGCGTGCGTTATCCGGTATGAACCATCATTGCCGCTCTCTGCATGGCTTTCTATCCGTACATCATCGTCGCACACCTCGTAGAGGCCTAGAATACGGCCTCATCGTTAACCGCTATCCATACATTGACAGTCTTCGACCGGCCCCCGTCGACCCAGCAACCCGCTCATAAGGCTGGGGCATCTCCGCGCCACTCGCACTTCCGAACACTGCATCATCGCGCCCCACATGCGCTCCAGCGTGAAGCCGAACACAGGCTCGTTTAAGCTGTCGACACGGTGGCGGTACCACGGTTTCCGCCAGTACGCCGGCTGATGCTTGTCGCTCGCGGGGCTCACGAGCTCCCGCAAGAGGCGGACGTACATCTGCTTCGCGTTGCCGCGGATGCGCGCCGCGGACGCGATGAACTGGCCTTTGTAGGTGAGGACGAGGTCGTGGCAGGGGGTGCCGCCGTTCGCGGCGCGGTAGATTTCGTGCAGGGTTCGGGGGTCTTCGACCCAGCCGGCGCGGTCGCCGCAGCTGCTGCAGTTCGGGCAGATGTCGCCGAGGAAGGAGAGCGAGAGGAAGCCCGAGGTCGGGAGGAAGTAGTCTGCCACGCGGCGTTGGAGGGACCAGGGGTTGTGGACGTCGGCTTGCATGAAGATGGTGTGGTTGGCTAGCGAGTCCCAGTGCTCGACGATGTGGTTGAGGTAGGTTTCGCCCTCGCGGCCGATGTTCGGGCGGGTTTCGAGGACGAGGTCGACGGGGGCGGAGAGCAGGCGGTGGAATTCTGATGTGAAGGTGGTGTCGTCGGCCCGGTCGTCCTTGTTGTAGAGGACGACTCGGGGTTGGAGTGATGCTATGTTAGGGAGGCGAAGGAGTGTGTTCACCAGGGAAGCGACGTGCTCGGCTGGCTCGTCGTAACGGGCGATGACAAGGTCTAGGGTTCTCGGTGCATTGAAAGAAGTGTCCAGTACTGGGTGCGAACCCCCGGGCAGGGTTGAGGGGGTCACGAAGCAAGCGCTTAACAACAGCAGTGCCCAAGAAGCAAAGGCCAGTATCTGGAAGAAAGTAGAGGAGACCCGCTCATCACTGCTCATACCATCACTTCCCAAGCTCACCGAAGAGCCTCCCATTGACTGCGCAATGTTCGTCGTTATGAGCTTGATACTAGACGGTGAATTCGTTGTCCAGCCATTGGATGTGCGAGCCGGGTGGCTGCCGGTTTCAAGCGCTACCTTATTGTAATCCCATTGAGCTATGGTAGCGGCGGCAAATCCAGCGTACTGCCAAAGAGAGGTGCGCGACTGTCCCAGCAGAGAGTCGCTGGCTAGAACGATGCCGGTAAGCGCAATTGACTTATCGGTACCCCTTGCAGAGGTGCAGTAGGAGGCGCCTCTCCGGCGTTCGCCCTCTTCGGTGACACGCCTGAAGACGTAAGACCCAGTATCCAGTGCTACGGCACCTGCACAGGTGCTGATGAGCAGAGCAATCGGGTCCTGAAAGGCGTTGAAAGCACTGTGAAATGGATTCTCATAGATCCACAGAAGAGCTATGGTTGGGATGAGAGTACCAAGCATTGTCAGCGTCGTTAAGTCAAGCTGGCGCACTGAGATGGATCTGCGCGACGTTCGCACATCTTCCAATGCCCAACGATGGACCAGCCTTCCGACGCCCGCGAAGCCCGCGGCCAGAAGCGAAAAGGCGACTCCGTTAGGATAGAGCTGGATGTCCGCCAGATAAATGGTTGCCACGCCGACGGTAAAGGCCGTCAAGCCAGATATCCAGCGGACATTCACCCCTTCCCGCAGGCTTTTACGCAGGCCTTGAAAGAGTTCCTCCGGCCGCCAGTCCAGGGTGAGGACCATAAGCAGGGTGGAAAGTGTTGGCACATGGAGCAACGACTGATAACTGCAGATCAGCGCGCCCGCGACGCAGGTGATCATGAGAAGGATTCGGAATCGCCCATCCCATGGTAGGCGGCCAAGCTCCAGCCATGGTGTCTTTGTAGCTTTGTTGTTGGTAGCAGATGACTGCAGTACCCATCCAAAGGATCTCAGGACCAGAGTCGCAACTATGTGCAGCAGTAGAAGATGGTATGGATGTTGTCCCTTGACCTCCAACACGAGATATCTCGTCGATACGATTGTAACCGTGGCGGATACTAGCCACACAGTTGATGAGCACACGGCGGTATCGCGTGTTCCTGCATTGTCGATGTCGCTCTCCGCAATTATCGACCCGCTCTCGTCTAGCTGAGCGTCTGTGGCCTCTGTGGTGTCCACTCCGTGCATGCTGCCTCCTAAAAAGTACTGTCGTCGGTCATCTGATCGATGCCATCGAAAGGCCGAAAAGCCTCAGCGTGAGTTGTCCCTCGAGCGCGGTCGACGTAGCGACTGAGGAAGCAAGGAGAACATCTCAACTTCTCAAGCCGCACCAAATATGAGACTTTGGGCCGCAACCTGCTGCGCCACTGATCACAACTTCTTAGCCTCTACTGCCTCTCAGGAGAATTCCGCAAGCGTGACCTTTGCCGTGCCGCGTGGCCTCGGCCGCCTGGCAGATTGTTCTCACGAGAGAGCATTCGACGCCGGTCCATCATTGAGTTTGTTCGAAGCTGATGCAGACGGGCAGCAGGCCTTCAAACCCCTAGACCCGGCGGGTGCGCCTTTTAGCCTGCTATGTCGTGTACTGACCGTGGAGCACTCTTGCCACGCTTGCTGTCGCGGGCTTCCGATTTCATAAAGAGGCAATGCTTGGGAGTTAACTCCAAGTCACTGCGTCAAGATGCGCAATACTCTCTGAGAAGAAGTACGCGAAACAATGGTAGAAATACCTCGTCTACAGGTCCACGCAATACATCGACAGTCTTCGGTATCAATCCTTTCGCAAACTACGCCACCCTGATCCCAATCTTGCCAACATGGCTCCCGCTCTCCAGATATCTGTACGCTTCCACGACCCCCTCGCGACTGAACGGGAACTCCTTCTCCACCGGCATCTGGATACCTTTGCCGCAGACAAAAGCGACCAGCTCCTCCGTCAGCTGCTTCGCGCCCACGTTGATGCCTCGCACCACACAACCCTTGCCCAATACCAAACTTGCCACGTCCGGCATCTCCTGCGCCGGAGACAGGAACCCAATGACAGAAATGACGCCGCCTCGCGCGATGCATTCGATACTCTGCGCAATCGTCCCTGACCCGCCGTTCTCGATAATGAAATCGACACCGCGGCCGTTGGTAACCTTGTTCGCTTCTTCCGCCCAGTGGGGGGTTTTCTTGTAGTTGATCAAATGGTCGGCGCCGTACTTCTCCTTCGCCATGCGAAGCTTCTCGTCCGACGACGAAGTGATGATCGTGATGGCTCCCGCCGCTTTCGCCAGGATCAAAGTCGTCATCGAGACTCCCCCCGTCCCCTGCAGCAGCACCGTCTGACCCGGTTTGAGCGCCAGATTGCCATACAGCGAGTTCCACGCCGTCGTGCCTGTGCAGACCAACCCGGCGAGTTGCGTCCAGCTGAGCTGGGTCGTCTGCGGGATCTTGACGATGGCGCTGGCGGGGATGACGACGTATTGCCGTAGCATGCCGTCGATGGGGCCCCCGAGGCCATTTTCCCAGTCTGGGAAAGAAGTTAGCGGGTGTAGTCGAGACGAGGTCGCGCAGATATCATACTCTGCTGAGGACCGTAGAGGTTCGTGACATCGAAGTTCGCGATCGCCCAATCGCCACTCTTGAGATCCCTCACGCCTTCACCGACTCGCTCGATCATACCGGCTCCATCGGAGAGCGGTACGACTTGGTCTTTGACCGTGAAAGGGTAGCCGCCCTTGGCGATTGCCAGATCACGATAGTTGAGCGTCGTGGCATGGACTTTCAGCAGGACTTCGTGCGATTGCACTTCTGGGATCGGCTCGGTCTTTTCCTCGAGCTTGTCGAAGCCTGCTCCTGCCGAAGGTAGTCGATAAACTGTCTGTTGTGGCATGTTGTCCTACTCTGCGTCTAAAATATGCAATTATTTGCGTGGAACTACCTCTATGGTGCTACATCTATTTGATGAACACAGGAAGTGAAAGATATACCTGCATGCAGCTTTGGATGTCATCATAATTGAACGTTACGGAGCTTCCACTTCGGACTGACGGAGAGTTGTACTTCATTTCACGTGCGTTCAACCTTGCGAAACAAAACCGCATCTCTCTTCAATTGGTATCACAAACTCCTCCCATCATGTAGAATACGACTCCGCCGAGCATGCTCAGTCGAACACGACATCGCGAAGCATCTCCTTCGCCTCCCTCGCACCAGCAGTAGCCAGACGATCCGCCGCAACGTTCCCCTCGTCGTTCGCATGCCCCTTGATCCACACGAACTTCACGCCCGCCGCACCATGATCCCAGTATCCCCGCTGAGCGCGTCCATCCGCATCATCCTCCCACGCCCGATGTTCATTCATCCTGCGTCGATCATCCAGCATATCCACAATCTTCTGGATCAGATCCCGATTCTCCACCGGCTTCTTGCTCGCATTCACCCAGCCGTTCCGGCGCCAGTTCTGGAACCATTCCTCCACGCATTTGATCGAATAGTTGCTGTCGCTGCGGATGACGATGCGTCGGTCACACGGGGCGACCTCGAGGGCGCGGTAGATGGCCGTGAGTTCGGCGCGCTGGTTCGTTTGCTTCGTGCCGGGTAGTGCTTCGCTGATGTTGAGCTTGTTCTGGGGACCGAAGTAGACGCCTATCCCGCCTACGGCACCCGCTTGCCCATTCGCAAGGGAGGACCCATCGGTGCAGATGACGATTGGCGCGTCGTGGGCGGGAGCAGATGCCTGGTATCTTGTGCGCGTGCGCTCGGATGCGTTCTTGTAGCGGAGCGAACCTGTGGACTGGTCGAGGGTAATGGTCGTGTCGAAGTTGTCTTCCGCGTCCTCTGCTAGGGGCGCCTCGCCAGGCTCGTACTCTCCATCACCTTGTTGCTCCGGCAATACTTCATCTTTGATCTTCTTGCTCTTGCTCACTTTGGCTCTCTTCTGGCCGGCGATGTCCGCTATCTCACCGCCCTCTGTCGGTCCGTCCGCTGCGACAGTGTACCCATCCGGCACCTTCTGACCCTCCGCCACGAACATCTCTGCCTCTGTCCGCGTCTTGAACGCCCTATGCTTCGGCAGCTTCCACCCCACGATCTGATCTTGCACGTCTTGGTAGTTCGTATACACCCCAGGCACCCTGCCGCTTTGCACCCCATACCATTTCTGTGCTCCGCCCGTTCCTCCACTCCTCCCGCTCGCTACTGTCTCCCCATTAACGTATTGGCTGGCGTCGGTGAGAGAAGCAAAAGACTTGAACTGCGCTCTGGAAACGCCTTTGACTTGCTCCAAGCACTCGTCCCACGTGTTGTATATACCTGGGTTCTTGCCGACACGCACGGCATAGAACTTCAGTTGCGACTCTCGTTTACGTTTCACGCCGCTGGTTGGGCCCAGGTTCACGGAAAGGGAACTCATGTCGGCGAGGTTCGCATCTAGCAATGCGTTGGATTCTGGTCGCAGGTTTGGTACGACGAAGAAGTCGCTTTCCAGCTTCCTCTGTGAGCGAACGATGCACGGGAGACCTGGGGTTTTCCCCTTGAAGCCCTGGAGTTTCAAAAGCCCTTCATAAGGGCGTAGCAGTCGATACAGATTGAAGGTCGTGGAAAGCACGTACTGGCGGTATAGGCTGGAGAGTCAATACATGTAGCTCGGTTATGTATGTCGAGAGAGCGTGCTTCTGGTGGGAGAGTGTCACGAGACGAAGCGCGGAGACGATCCACCCACCCTCGCTCTCTCTCCTCGACTCCAAATCCTAGGTACCTCCTACACATATATATCACGTACTCAACCGATATATCACACACCGCTGCATGATAGATGAGATTGCGAAGTCACGCGTGTCATATCAGGTTACGTCGACGACAACAACTACGACAACAGCTCGTCCTTTCCGGCCATTCGCATTCGTCTCGAAAGTCATAACAATTGGACCACAGCACGATATTACCGACAGTGAGCTCTGCCGTCGAAGGTTGTGGCTGTAAGGGTGTCTGCGTGCAACAATGCTATGGTTACGATAGCGATAGAGCAACATGTTTGAGGTACGGCACGCCATCCTGTCCCTACTTGCCACAGACGACTCGCTTTGAGCACTCACTCTGTGATTACAAGTCAGCGAAACTGACATTGGTGATCTTGATTCTACCGACATCATGCTGACATTGACTTCTAGACTCGCCACGCCTCAAACCAGTACCGCCTACGTCTCCACCGCGCCCAGTCCGTCATCCTCTCGCCAGAAGAACTCGTCGAGATCCGCGCCGCGCAACGGACGTTCGAGGGCGCCTACATCCGCACCAGCCTGTCCCAGTTCAGCTTCGCTCTCGTCGTATTGAAGATCTTCACGTCGGAGTTCTACAGCATTGGTGCGCCTCCCTTCAGCGGAACACGATACTGCCAGCAAGCCGAGCTGTACACGCTGACGAGACGTTATAGGCGCCTTGTTTGCCATATATGGCGCTGGTGTCTTGGGCGTCAGTGCTTATCGTCGGGCGCAGGGGAATCGGCAGTTTTTCAGCGAGGTTGGGGACGACGGGTTGAGCAGGAAACGGTAAGACATTGTACTCTGGACTCGAGAGGTCATCCCTTCGCACCACCAACCCAAACCAGGTCTTGGCTGACAAAAACATAGATTTCGGACTAGTGGTAACGTTGTCGTTGTACTGACGAGTCTGAGCGTTGCAGCATATGTTTGCTTGCTGGCACTGACGCTACGGTTGAAATGATCAGGCTGATCGTCACGGTGGCATTCAAGGCTTAGTCCTCGGCGGGAGGATCGCTGAGCGAGGCGTGCAGTGGCATCATTATCAACTTGGGTCTCGCTTGAAGCTGACTGGATTTTCGAGGGGAGTGTCCAGCTTGCCATGTACAGCAAGTGGAAAACAACCAACCCTCCATATCATACATGCCACTGAAATGAACGCACCCAAACCGACCGACCCGATATGCCCAGTGACAGTTCCGGTCAGCACTGCAGGCTCACGAAGTCGCCTTCGTCTCATGTTTGCGAGTTGTCGTGTACCTAATGAAGGACATTGTGGATGGATGTACCTCGAAGGACGAGCGGTATCGGCATACCAAAGTCGACCGATTGGGTTAGTCCTTAACGACAAAGCATGCATTAATCAAATAATTCGGAAGTCGTTTTTCATGCGATCATCCTACTCATCTACCTGTAATCGGACAGTCCCGGTGCCCAGTATTGTTTGGAATGATTGCGTGTGAAGTCGGAAGACTTCACTACATGCGTACCTGTATAGAAAGACGTATTGGTGCACGTGCTACCGTGTCGAAGCCAGGCAAGCGCGTCGCGAGGCGCGATCCTGCCTGTGCCGCAGCATTGCTGCCTTCAGCCCTCCCGACTTGAGATAAGTTCACTTCACTTCACTGTCTATAAATCAATCCTCACAACGTCCTTCTTTGCACATACTGCCGCATACACACTCTTGTTCAGCCCACATCGATCTTTGCAACAGAACCGCGTTTATCAACAGCAAACTCCGCCACGATGCCGCCAAAACAACAGCAGGTTTACATGCTTGTGGACCCTAATAAGTTCGACGCTGACGGCGTGGTCGGTGTTTACGGAAGCAAGAAGTCCGCGGGAGCTGCTCTGTCCGCAGAAGGTGCGGGCCTCGAGATTCAGAGCATGGATGTGAAGGAGTTTGTCGCTACGGAGACCAAGGGCAGCAAGACCAAAGCGTACGCCATCCACATCTCGCAACCTCACAAGTCTTTGCTAACATTACACCCAGTACCGCCAACACCAAGGCCAAAGCAACCAAGAAGACCAAGGAGGCGGAGCCGGACGAGGATGACGACCATGAAGACGAGGCGGCTGACCAAGACGAAGCGCCACCCGCCAAGAAGGCCGCAAACAAGCAGCAGACCAAGCCAAAGGACGACAGCCGGAAGCACATCCCGGAAGGCAAGCCCGGTGCCCTCGAAGGAGTGAAGCTTTTGTTCACCGGCACCTTTGACGCCATGGACCGCGACACCAGCAAAGCCACTGCCGTCAAGTACGGCGCCAAGGTGATCACGAAGCTGGAGGACACCGACTACATCGTCCTGGGCGTCAAGGCCGGCCAGAAGAAACTCGACGAGATCGAGGCGAAGGGCCTCGAGACCGTTGATGAAGCGGGCTTCTACGAGCTGCTGCAGAACGGAATCCCAGATGAGAAGCGTGAGCGCATGGAAGCCAAAGCCGAGGCTGAGCCGGCGAAGAAGAAGCAGAAGAAATGATCGCAGCTCGATGGGGAGATGGGGCCACCGTGTCGCTTGCTTTTGCGCAATACGACATACGGCTCGCGATTTGCCTGCAAATCTACCCATGATGTCTGTACCGTTCTGATATTTTGCACAGAGTCTGTGGTCTTGCGTGGCTGATGGAGCGATGGCGTTCAAAGGTGTACCAACGAGGACGTCCTCGATAGCGCTATGTTACTTGCATCAATGTACAGTAACTTTCCATGCATAGCTCGAAGGCCAGCTTTGATGAATCGATTGCCGAGCGGCGACGGTATCCTCCTTGATGTTTCATTTCGCCGGGTTAATACTCGCAGATGCAGGTAAATCACTTCCAGCAGCAACAGTCGCTCCTGCGTCGACAGGTAAGATGACTCCGGTCATCCACCGGGCTTCATCGCCAGCCAAGAAGCGCACGGCAGCACCGACGTCCCACCCAGTCCCCTCGGTCTTCAGCAAGCTTCGATTCTTGCGGGCGTCCCGTGCCTCCTCGCTCATGCCGGGGCTGTACATCATGGGAGTGTAGACCATGCTTATTAGCAAGTCAGCGATGAATGATCGCCACGTGGACCATTCGATGACTTCGATGACTATACTTACCCCGGACATACGCAGTTGACTCGGATACCTTGTGGAGCGTGATGCGACGCCATTGCCCTCGTCATATTCTAGGATCTCAGTCAGTGGACCTTTCTTGATCCCCTGATATCGCCGGATTGGAGTCGCACTCACCACAATCGCTCCCTTGCTCGTAGGGTAGAGAAGATGAGGATTGCCACCTCTCAGCCCAGCAACGGACGAAATGTTAACAATACTCCCCCGCCACTGACCCTCATTCTTCACCATCTCGGGAATCGAATACTTGGCCATAATCACCATACTCGCGACATTGATCTCCATCGACTTGGCCCACTCCTTCATATCAACATCGACCGCCGTGCCCGTCGCACCCCCAACGCCAACGACATTGACCAAAATGTCCAGCCGACCGAAGCGCCTCACGGCCGCTTCCACGACCGTTTTGCAGTCGTCCTCGTCCGTGACGTCGGCCCGCACGGCCAACCCTTTGCCCAAGCCGTCCTGGTGGATCATGTCGACCGTGCGCTCCGCGAGTTCGATCTTCACGTCGACGCAGACGACGGAGCAGCCGGCTTCGGCGAGTAGTAAGGCCGTCGCTCGTCCGTTGCCGATGCCGTTACCTGCGGCGCCGGCGCCGGAGACGATGGCTACTCGGCCGGCTAGAGACCGTGTTGGTCGTGAGGACGCTTCGCTCATGATGTTCGGTCGAGGGATTGAAGCGGGGTGAAAGGGATGTCTTTTGGTGATCCGTTGGCAGATGTGGATCTGTGGAGTACCCAATGTACCTAGGTAGGTAGCTACATGGTCACGGAGCTCTATGAGGGGTTGGACATGTCTTGAACCCGAGCAGTGGATTCTATCGACGGGTTGTTTGATTGGTCGAATCAGTGGACAGACCGGGTAGGGTCGGTCTCTCACAGAAGAGATAGTCCATACCTGTATCCAACAACGATGAGAATAGGGATAAGTAGAAGGATGGTGTTATGAACGGTGAGTAGCCCCGCCAAGAGACGGACCGCGGTCCGTCTCTCTCTCTCTCGCAATCCATGACACAATCGCACTGACGTAGAATGCGACTTCGTCTACCTCCTCTCGCAGCCTTTTGCTCCCATCTTTTGCCTAGCTGTGCGACAAGAAACCTACTCCCCAACTTGCTGCTCTCCCACGAATCTCTGGTCGAACAAAGTGGTGGTCTCTACCATTGCTATAAGTCGAGAGGATGACTTTCCTCCTGGCGCAATAACACACGCCCTCGTTCCCGGCGAATCCGGGAGGCACGATCTGAGAAGAAGAGGTAGAAGAGCGCGATAACATCTCTTCCAAGACCAAGGATCTTCACTTCCGCATCAACAACCTATGATATACCTACCTGAGATATCATCCATCGATCTGCTGGCCTGGGAAGCTCGTGCACAGGATCTCCGCACATGCCTACGACCATGCCTACGCTCAGCATCGTCAACTTCAATATCGTTTGCGCGACCCTCGGTGGCTTCATTACCGTCTTCGGCCTTGTTTCGTACCTTCTGAAAGAGAAGTTTTACCTATCGGAAGCACTCATCAGCACCATTGCTGGGATCGTCTTCTCGCCGCATGCCACAAACTTCATTAAACCGCTGCAATACGCCAACGACTCGGAAATCGACTTGGAGACGATCACGTTGTACTTCACGAGACTGGTGCTCGGGGTGCAGTTGGTCCTGGCGGGCGTGCAGCTGCCTAGCAAGTACCTGCGGACGGAATGGAAGAGCTTGAGCTTGCTGTTGGGACCGGGGATGTGCTGCATGTGGATCTCGACGAGTTTGCTGGTCTGGGCGCTGGTGCCGGATATCAACATCCTGTTTGCGCTCGCGGTGGGAGCCAGCGTTACGCCAACGGACCCCGTGCTGTCGAACAGCATTGTTAAGGGCAAGTTTGCGGACAAGAATATCCCGCCGAAGTTGCAGAAGATCATCATTGCCGAGTCTGGGGCCAATGACGGGTTGGGATATCCGTTTCTCTTCCTGGCGCTGTATCTGATAAAGTATACCGGGTACGACGGCGTGCTTCCGCTCGGGGTGACTGGAGGGGGTGGGAAAGCTATCGCCTTGTGGTTCTACGAGACGTGGTGCTACACCATCATCCTCTCCGTCGTGTACGGCGCCGTGATTGGGTGGATCGCGAAAGAACTGCTGCACTGGGCTGAAGAACGCCGGTACGTCGATCGAGAATCCTTTCTCGTCTTCGCTATCACGCTTGCGGTATGCTACTGTATATACACGTCCTCCTTACGCATTCCTGAGCTGATGATCTTCGTAGCTCTTCATTGTCGGCACGGTAGGCATGATCGGCTCCGATGACGTTCTCGCCTGCTTCATCGCCGGGAACGCATTTACCTGGGACGACTGGTTTCGACTAGAGACCATGGACGACAGCTTGCAGCCGACCATCGACATGCTGTTGAACGTTAGTATCTTCATCTGGTTCGGTGCCGTCTGCCCGTGGCACCAATTCGTCTCGAACGACGTGGTCCCCATCTACCGGCTGATCCCGCTGGGGATTCTGGTGCTGCTACTCCGACGTCTGCCTATGGTCCTCGCGTTTCACAAGAAGATCCATCAAATCGAGGCCATCCAGCACGCAGCCTTTGTTGGCTTCTTCGGCCCCATCGGCGTCAGCGCCATCTTCTACCTCTACATTTCCCGGGAGTTCCTTCGCGACATCGAGGTCGATGGCGTGCAACGACGCGACGCGGCCCGTTTGGCTGACATTATGAACGTCGTCATATGGTTCTTGGCCGTCTGCTCCATCTTCGTCCATGGACTATCCGTGCCGCTCGGCAAGCTAGGCTTCTATCTACCGCGCACGATCAGTTCGGCCATTTCCTCCGAACGAGCTTCGGCCAGCCAGTCCATGGCGAGACTGGATGATGCCGAGGAGCCACGGACGTACAATCTCACGGGACGCGCGGTCGACGAGGAGCACCACCTCGCCCGAGTCTTTCGCCGTCGCCATACTACATCCAATCGTACGGGTGAGGCATCTCCGGGAAATTCTGTAACCTGGGTTCCTATGAGTCTCCTGCGAGCCGGCAAGCACATACTCTCGGACATTCGAGGGTCTCCAGAAGACCCGGGGCGTGAAAAGCCAGGCGAGCCCAACGGTAGTCCTCTTTCTGAAAGCCGCAGCTCGGTCTCAGGAGGACCATCTGGTGGAAGCGCACGCCCGAATATCTCTGCGCCGAGGGATGCAAGGTTGATAGGTCATGCGATCAACATCGATAACCCGGACGTGCAAGCCAACGCGGCTAGTGTTGGGCAACAGGATGGGCCGAGGGTGAACGCGACGTCGCCTGATGGCTCGAGAGTACAGAGCCCGAGTAGGTCGAGAGGGCAGAGCCCCGCGAGGATGGTCAACGGTGTCACGTCCTCGTCTACGGGTGACCTGGGGATGGGATGGCAGAGGAGCATTCGTTTCCCCGATGAAGCACCGCGGGCGGGAGGAGAGTAGATTCGTAGAGATATTATAAAATGAATGTCACGAACTACATGTACGAACACGTTATCTCATGAAATACACCCGACACACAACGATTTTACATGTGCGTTGTCGGTTTGCACTCGATACGTGTAACCATGGTATCTTCAGCAACGCCCCCAAGGAACCTTTCAAGCCTTAATGTTAGCCTTGTCTAACAGCCAATCACGTGCCCGTCCTCTGTGCTGACCAGCGTTCCCCGCCCCCACCATCACTGCTCCAGTTTCACACCATATCAACCACATCTTCCTCCATCTCCATCTCTTCCTTCCACCACCTCCTCCCTTAAACCAACGCCCACTACCCAACCACCCCAAACTCCCATCCACGCACCAAAACCCACCACCATGGCCTCCGCAACCCCAACCGTCTGCCCAGTCGTCGGCAC
>Ga0268244_10000176_pt1 | contig 27667 bp, 15 predicted proteins | sample AgamicMgSfe_FD_200258 | JGI IMG/M metagenome (GOLD analysis project Ga0268244, IMG submission 200258) | Agave microbial communities from Guanajuato, Mexico - Mg.Sf.e (v2) (version 2) | ecosystem: Host-associated > Plants > Phyllosphere > Phylloplane/Leaf | place: Guanajuato, Mexico | collected... | reverse complement strand
GTTGTTGTTGTTGTTGTTGTTGTTGTTGTTGTTGTTGTTGTTGTTGTTGTTGTTGTTGTTGTTGTTGTTGTTGTTGTTGTTGTTGTTGTTGTTGTTGTTGTTGTTGTTGTAAACTTGCATGTCGACTTTGAGCATTTGTAAACCGGGGAAGGGCTCGTTGATGCCGGTTTCTCGGCGGCGTTTGTTGTACCAGGGCGTGTCGATCGCGGGACACTCTTCGAAGTCTTGCGGGGATTTGCCCGCGAGGACGGGGTGGTTCCAGATGGAAGGGGTTTGGTCTTGGACGTCGAGGAGGCTGGTTTCGGGGAGTTTGAAGGAACAGGTGCAGGTGAAGCAGATGCCTTTGCCTTTGGCTTGGGTCACGTTGACGATGCGGGTGCAGTAGGAGCGGCCGTCGCGGATGAGGTGGACTTTGTAGATGAAGGGGACGTCGAGGAGGCCGCCGAGGAGGAAGTTGCCTGTGACGTTCTAGGGAGGAGTGGAGGGAGGCGATCAGCGGGTGAGGGGAGATGGATGGGTTCGATGGGAAAGTGGCAGGCGATTGGTAATGAGATACAGGTGGAAGTCACTTACATGCAGCAGGAAGCCCTTGGGTACCGTGTGGCAAGCGGCCCAGGCAGCTTGCATGAAGACATGCCCGCCGTATGCTCGCTGGGAGCCCACGGAACCGCCAGGGGAGAAGGGAGGCGCGGTGGATCGGTAGGTGCGCTCGTCGATCTGTTCGAGCTCGATGAGTTTTACGAAGCTCAGATATGTGTTGCCTGGGTATTGAGGCGGCATGATCGCTGTGCCCGGGTTTATCGGGGTGGTGCTGTTAAAGGCACATCAACACGTCTGACACGGCCTCTCGGATCGAGAACGTTTTTCGACCTTGTTTGACATTGTTGATGTCGATGTGAGGTAAGGTGAGGTGAAGTAAGGTGGTAATTACAGCTATTGTGCTGGACCTCGGCATGTCCTTTGCCGAGGTTTGCCCTGTCGATCACCCACAAGCCCCGACAGGACAGCCGGCGGTGGGATTCCCATCTCTTCACCTGCATGCACTCTCCAGCTGGTAGACAGGTACGCCGCGATGGACGGTTTGCCGAACGAAAGCCTCACGGGGAACGCTTCCCGAAAGAGGACCAACGAAGAAGAGGGAAAGGGGAGAAGGATCAGCTTTGACGGTTCGGATATGTGCGAACGTGCCGACGGAAAAGGCTACTAGCATGCTTCCGCCAGTGGAAGTTGGGCGGACTACACGCTCATGCAAGGCCGTACCGTCCATTGTACGTCAATCTTGGGCAAAGGGGGGATATCACTAAAGAGGCATTCAACCACGCTCTGGTGAAGATTCAGCCACGAACCTGGATGTCCAACGGATTGTCGAAAGAGGGTCGGGAACAGACCTGACTTGAGTTGTGGTGTGTGTGTCGATCCGAGCGTCTTGTGGCCCCCAACATCCCGAGCTAGAAGGGTAGTGTGCACGGGGGGAAAAGGAATGCAGCGTGACGGCCCGGCTGGCTACGGACATTGGTTGTGGATGAGATGGATGGCTTGCACGAGGCCCGACGTGGTACAGAGATACGAGGGAATGATACGTCGGCGATGCCCCGTGAGGAGCTGTGTCAATGACGGAGCTTTCCTCGACCCGAGTCCAGATGGCCGCTTGTGGAGTACTAGTAGTAGTAGAATGTAGGAACCAGTTGTACTAAATTTTCTCCGTCGATGGGTGGATTGTACTAGTAAGAAAATGTAGCTTTCGGGCGACTGAGGCGGGAAAGTCTGTTGGATCTTGAAGCCGTCGCGCGCCAACAATTCCCTTTGGCTTTCACCCCAACCTGGCCCTGTGACAATCATGTGGCTTCTTGGGTATGTACCTGTACCGACTACATGCACCTAGTCAAAGTACCGTGACCACCATGTACCCTGCGTTGCTCGTGGGACTCGACTCTCAAACTCTCTCGAGGTAAGTCAGAAGCCAAGATCGCGAAGAAATGCGCAATCAACTCCTCTTCCTCTTCGTCACCTCCACCATCCTCTTCTCTCTTCACACTTCGAGCGCCGTGGGCAGGATGGTGGCAGTCACGAGATCGGCCTTTCGCACGTCTACCTAACAGCACCCGGATCGCTCCGACGAGGGCTGCCGGCTGAGAAGATGGCCATGCCCGCCATGTCCTCTCAACGCATCGAGGCGCCGGTGACGTTCAAGGTGAGTGGCATTTCATCAATATACATGCCAAGAGCAAACCCGATCTCACACATCCTCACAGGCCTACTCCATGTGTGCCTTCGCCGCCTTCGCCGGAATAATCCTGGGATATGACGCGGGCTACATATCCAGCGTTCTCGGCATGGACGAGTTCAAACGGGTCTACGGCCACCCCATCACCACGCTCGTCGCCGGCGTCGAGGTCCACGATTACACCTACTCGACCTGGCAGAAGAGCCTGATCGTCTCCATCCTGTCCGTGGGGACCTTCTTCGGCGCCCTGCTGAGCGGCGCGCTGGCGGACTGGTTCGGTCGGCGCACGACCATCATCGCCGGCTGTGGCGTCTTCTCCGCCGGGGTCATCGTCCAGGTGGCCGCGCTCAGCATCCCGGCCCTCGTCGTCGGCCGCTTGATCGCGGGCTTCGGCGTGGGCTTCGTCTCCGCCGTCAACATCATGTACATGTCCGAAGTGGCGCCCCGGCACGTCCGCGGCGCCATCGTGTCCTGCTACCAATTCGCCATCACCGTCGGCATCATGTTGGCCAGCTGCGTGGGCTACGCGACCTCGACCCGCACCGACACGGGAGCCTTCCGGATCCCGATCGCAATGCAGTTCCTATGGGCCCTCATCCTCACGGGAGGGTTATTGATGCTGCCCGAAAGCCCCCGTTTCTACGTGAAAAAGGGCCGCCTAGACAAAGCCATGACAGCTCTCGCGCGCGTGCGCGGCCAACCGCACGACTCGGAGTACGTCCTGCAAGAGCTCGCCGAGATCCAAGCGAACTACGAGTACGAGAAGTCGATCGGCGAGGTGACGTGGCTGGGCTGCTTCGCGGGCGCCAACCTCCGCAAGACCCTCATCGGCACGGCCTTGCAGATGTTCCAGCAGTTCACGGGCATCAACTTCATCTTCTACTACAACACGACCTTTTTCCAGCAGATCGGCATGGACAACGCCTTCCTCATCTCCCTCATCACCACCGTCGTCAACGTCGTCAGCACGCCCATCTCCTTCTACATCATCGAGCGCTTCGGCCGCCGGCCCTTGCTCATCTACGGCGCGCTCGCCATGGCCGTCACCGAGCTCGTCGTCGCCGTCGTCGGCACCGCCGACCCGGCCTCCCCAGCCGCCAACTACACCCTCATCGTCTTCGTCTCCTTCTTCATCCTCTTCTTCGCCTCAACCTGGGGTCCCGCCGCCTGGGTCGTGACGGGGGAGATCTTCCAACTGCCCATGCGCTCCAAGGGCGTCGCCCTCTCCACGGCATCCAACTGGCTCTTCAACGCCCTCATCGCCATCCTAACCCCCTACCTCGTCGACCCGGACGCCGGCGCGTTGGGGGTCAAAGTCTTCTTCATCTGGGCCGCGCTATGCGCGACCTGCGCCCTGTTCGCCTACGCCGTGGTGCCCGAGACGAAAGGCCTGACGCTCGAGCAGGTCGATCGCATGATGGAGGAGGTCGGGGCGCGGGGCAGTGGGCGCTGGCGGGCGCAGGAGCATTGGTCGGGTCGGAGAGAGTGGGGGTCCATGGAGGATCTGTCGGCGAAGAAGATGGGCGAGGTCGGGTGTAGTAGTAGTGTGCGGACGACGGATGTCACGTAAATCTCCTCTTTCTGCTTTTTTTGGATGTATACAATTTTTTTACGATTGAAACGTTCTTCCTGGTTCTTTGCATGCGCAGATTTTGAATTGGGCTGTGCACGTGTATAGATATGTACCTTTACCGTCAAGCCGCGTGTTTTCGTCTTTGAGATTGGTCAGAGGGTGAAATGCTTCGGGTGCGGACACCGATGTGTTTTCTAGCTATGATGGACTGTAATCCATCTTGCGAGAGCATGCTTTGCTCGGATCTCGTTGTCTGGGGGTAAAGAGTTGGCGTGCTTGCCAGAACCAGGAGATCCGCCTGTCTGTTTGCGATCTCGTAAATGACAGCAAACTTCTTCGCGATATAGAAAGAACGCAAGCTCTGCTCAGTCAAGCCATCCCATCAGCTCCAACAACCGCTTCTTCGCAGACCTTTGCCTTCGGGAGAAAGAAAAGCCATGTCGTCCCAAATCGACAAGTCGGAGGACGAGCACAAACGCACGCAGTCCGAATCGAAGAAACACGCCGCCATGCTCCTCAGCCTCGCCGCCGCCTACTTCCAGAAAGCCGACGAGGCGGACGACAGCGCCCGGATGCTGGAACAACTCACGCTCCTGACCGCAGATGATCAAGACTGGTACAACCACGTCCGGGCAATTGCGTCCACTGGGACCGAGTTGGCTTTGCGGGGTCGAAGCGGTCAAGACGAAAGCGGTATGAAGAAGCAATGTGTTGAGATGGCGCAGACTCATGTCCGAAGAGTTAACGCCATCCTTCAGCAGCTTCCGGATGATGCTGCGGTCAAGCTGGAGGAGGGCCTCAAGAAGTACATTGCGAGAAGTGCAGAGAGTCCGGCGGGCGAGGCTTCGACGCGGTCCTAGGCGGGAGTGAAGTGGCAGGCGATTGCAGGTTTGGTATCTGCGTCCTAGGTCAGTTTGGATGTTGATGAAGGGAAGGACGTCAACGATTAGGATTCAGGGATGCAGATCAGCCAACCAAGCGCGTATGCTATGTTCCTCACTCTCCGCTTTTGAGGGCGGATGTAGGACAGCTCCAATATAAATAAGAGTATCATCATTGCAGGTGTTGAATAAAGGAGAGATAACTCACAAATACAGTGGTAATCCTCGTTCACAGCCGGCATGGCGGCCATGTTCATGTTGATTGCCCGCAACCTACGAAGTATCGATGCTGCCGCCTCAGTTACCTCAATCATCGTCAAACGCGAGCTTTATCGGCTTTGTTTTCTTCTTGAGCTTTTTCGCCGGCTTCGTTGCTTTCTCTTCACCTTCCTGACCGTCTTCCTCTCCTTCCTGCTCATCGCCGACAATCCTGCCGGCCTTACGCTTCTTCTGAACAGTCCCGTCAGTAAGAATCTCCTCTACCCGCTTGGCCTCGTGCTTGTCGTCGATCCCTTCCGTGTCCGGTCGAGCACCAGAACCCCCGAGTTCGCCATTGCCACTTGCAGTCTCTGTAGCACCGGCATCGCCACTACTATCGTTGGTATTGCTGGTGAGCTTGTCAACCTCGTCCTTCGTCAGTGTCTCGCCGCTCGCGTCCACGACCGTTGGCCCATCCTCATCATTAGGATCTTTCGCCCGTCTGGGTCTGGCTATCTCGCGCTCGTGGCGGTCGGTATCACCTCGTCCGGCTTTTTGTGCGTGCAGCCTCTGCAGGAAGGGCGGGAGCGAAGAATCGTAGCTTAAATCCTTCGATTTGATCTTCCCACTCATCGTGGCAGTTTGTCGTTGCAGTACACGCGTGACATGTCCTGGACCTCAGATGGACCGTCACGGTGATGTGAGCTCGAGTTCTCTGGTTGAAGACGTCGCCAGCGACATGCTAAACAGGTACATAATCGTGCACATGGCTAGCGGTGAGAGACGTGTGTGGACGAGCAAAATTGGTTGTCCCAATAGGAGGTAATGAACGCGCCAAGACGCGTACGCAAGCTTCGTATGCTCCTTCGCCATTCGCATTTGGTTGTTGGGTGATGAGGTTCATACAGTAACAACAACAGTTAACTTTAGCTGTAGTTGTAACCAGTTGATTTGTTGATCTCCCATCAAACCTCAATCAAATCGGTCAATCAATCAGTCTTGTATTGAGTGATGAGAGGTGGAATCTGAGCCTTGGGCAAGCTCGAGCAAAGTGTTCGTCTGGACTTGCAGGGGGGGGGAAGGGACTGGCTTCTGAGATCTTTAACGACGAACACACACGCACACTCCCACCCATCTCCCACCTACAACACCCTCCCCTCGTACCATAATCTCCGGAATATCTCGATGCGATCCTCCCGACCGTAACCCTCTTCGCCGCAGCGCCTACTCACCCTTCAGTCGCTCGTTACCGATCAGCATCCCCGCGCCCGCCAACCAGCACGTCCAGGCGCATCGCCCGTGGCCTTGCTCTACTCTGCACCAACTCGCAGCGTATCATCAGTAGACCTTCCGCCGACTGACGACACACGTACCTTCTGGCCCTTGGTGGCCTGACGAGCGACAAATGGATATGCTTCAGTCGCTGCAGAAGCGCATCTCCTCCACCGCAGACAACCTCCCGACCCTCAAATCATTACAGAACGTCTCGCTCAGGGACGTTCCGGAGAAACTCACCCCCCGGCTAGCCTTCTTCCGACGGCGGATACGAATACGCGGCAACAGCAAGATCAGCGTCCCGCTGTACCTCGTCCTGCTATTCCCGATCTTGGTCCTCATCGTCATCCTCCTCCTCTTCGTCCGACATCCGAACAGCCCCGGCGGGCGACTCATACCGAGCGGCGCACCCCCCAGCATACGAAAGATCAGCGAGAAACACGACAAGGTCTTCGTCACCGGCTGCTTGGACCCGGAAGTGCAACGGGATGCTCCGCGCGCGAACGCGGCGTTCGTCGTGCTGGCCCGGAACAAAGAGCTGGATGGGGTGATTGAGAGCATCAAGAGCGTGGAGCGGCACTTCAATCGCTGGTTTCACTACCCGTACGTCTTCCTCAACGATGGAGACTTCAACTCGACGTTCAAGGAGACCATCTTAAACTATACGTCTTCGACGGTGGAGTTTGGCAAGATCGGGCCCGAGCACTGGGGATACCCGGATTGGGTGAACGGCAATGTCGCGAAGGAGGGCATCCGGAAACAGGGGGACCAGGCGATCATGTACGGTGGCATGGAGTCGTACCACCACATGTGTCGCTTCTACTCCGGCTTCTTCTACAAGCACGAGCTGCTGCAGAAGTACGAGTGGTATTGGCGCGTGGAACCCGAGATCAAGTACTTCTGCGACATCACCTACGACCCCTTCCTCCACATGGCGCGGTCGAACAAGACGTATGGGTTCACGATTGCCGTCAAGGAGTTGAAGGAGACCGTGCCGAACATCTTCAGGTACGCGTCCGCATACAAGCGCGTCAACAATCTGACGTCCCAAGGGCTCTGGGAAATGTTCGTCGAGCCCAAAGAGGGCTATAACCAAGACGGTACGCCCAAGGAGGGCGTGATCCCACCCGACCGGTTGCCGAAGGAAGATCCCAAGTACGCCAGCGACAAGCAGAAGCCGTTGCCCGAGGACATCCTCAACACGCAGCCTGGAGCCGGCACGCTGCCGGATATTGACCCGGAAGCGATGGAGGGCGAGATCTACAACATGTGCCATTTCTGGTCCAACTTCGAGATCGCTCGGCTTGACTTCTTCCGTAGCAAAGAGTACGAGGAGTTCTTCGAGATGATGGACCGATCGGGAGGGTTCTGGATGGAACGGGTATGCCTTCTCTACCATCCCCACCCAAAGACTCCCCTGTTGCTAACAAGTTTGAATCCACAGTGGGGCGACGCCCCCATCCACTCCCTCGCCGCCGGCGCCCTGCTCGCGCCCCGCGACATCCACTACTTCCGGGACTTCGGCTACCGGCACACGACGATCCAGCACTGTCCCGCCAACGCCAAAGCCCGGCAGCTCCCGCGCCAGCCCTTCCTCGAACGCACGACGCTCGACGACAAGGCGCGCAAGGAGGAGGACGATTACTGGGCCAAGTGGGACCCGGAGATGGAGAACGGGGTCGGGTGCCGGTGTCGGTGCGACACCGACGTCGTGGACGTCGAGGGCAAGGAGGGCAGTTGTATCCCCGAGTGGGTGGAGATTGCGGGGGGGTTTATTACGCCTCAGGGGCCGGGGTGAGGGTTCTTTTCATGCGAATAACAACAGGACGATGAGGGGGTGTGTCTGGCTTCCCTTGTGCTCTGGGTTGTTTTCCTCTTGAAGCGACGTTTTTCGAATGTTCTCTCTCGCATCAGGCTCGGCGCTTCTTCTTCCTCCTTCACTCCGGTCTGGCTGATGGCCGGGGCTCGGAAGGTGAATGTATGTGTATATGTCTGGCGAGACAAGCAGCTATACACGGAAAGACAAGCAAAGTCAATGGTATTGGTATCTGTGTCCATTCCGCTTCATCTAGGCTCGGACGGACATTGTTGTGAGTAACGAGGGAGTCGTGTTGCCGTAACTGTCGCGTTGTAGGGATGATGGTCACGTGACCCATCGCTTGTCGGAGCAGCTTGCGACGTCGCAAGCAGGTACCGTACCTTGAGCTTGACGAAGCGGTGCAGCTGCAAAGGTGATCATCCGCATTCCTATCGATCAAGCTGAACCTCATCTCGTCTCTACAGTACTACTTGTGACCGTTTGCACTGTTGAATCTGCTGATCAAAACAACAACATCCACAGGGCTACAATGTTCATGCCTCTTGAATCATGAGCAATGCGTCGTCTCTTCCTATCCTCTATCGCGATAAACCGGGTGGGTCACGTATCAAGCCACACCGCGCACCGCGCTGTGCCTCGCTCATCCCGTCTCTCAACGGCATGGTCGCATACCTGGGGAGACTATAGGCAGACGGCTGATGAGATGAGATAAGAATGAAAAGAGACTCTCCCGTCCCTCTCTCCCTTTTTCCCTTCTCTTGTCGTTTGAGACGCGTGTTGCTCACCAGTCCGTCGTTCAAAAGAAGGTCTCTCTTTTTCTCTCAATACCTTGAGTTGGGGCGAAAAAGACGCGTCTCCAACAATGCCCCAAGCGCCGCATTCCGCTCCCTCGCCCCACGCGCCCGACAACAACGCGCACGAGAACATCCCAGCGTCACCCCATCACGACACAGCGGCAGCTGACGATGACGGTGCTTCGGACGAGAAGAAAAGGAGAGTGTCGGCCAGGAGGGCGGGCGTCTTCTCCCGCGCGTGGATGCTTGGGCCCGTGAAGAGGGACCACGGCGACGTGCCGTTGCTGGTGTGTTCGTTCGTCAGTGGGTTGGTGGACGGCGCCAGTTTTCGGAATTGGGGCATGTTTGTGAGTATGCAGACGGGTGAGTTTCTGGCCGCCAATTCTACCTTCCTTTTCTACCCGTGTGCGGGGAGGGGCAAACTATCACATGACTTCGATGTACATATACCCTACAAGCATGACAAGGACCCTGACAATATCGTACAAGGCAACACCGTCATCCTCGGCCTCTCAACCGCCGGCCTCCCCGCCAACCCTCACGCCTGGCTCACTACCCTGATCTCCATCGCCGCCTTCCTCCTCGGCGCCTTCGTCTGCTTCCGCACCTCCAAACTCCTGACCCCGGAGGGACCCACCCGCTCCCGCCTCTGGACCAGCGTGCTCTTCCTAACCCAAGCCCTACTCCTGCTCCTCTCCGCCGCGCTCGCCACCCCCCCAACGCTCATCCCGCAGAACCCGCGCGCGACCTGGCGCGCGACCCCGGACCCGGAGGACGTGATCGGGAACATCCGCATCGTCTCGCTGATCCCGCCGCTGGCCTTCCAGAGCGGCGTCCAAATCGCCACGTCCCGGCTTCTGGGTTTCAACGAGCTGCCCGTGAATGTGCTGACGAGCACGTACTGTGACCTGATGGGGGATTTCAAGCTGTTCGCGACGAACAACGTCCGGCGGGATCGGCGGGCGGCGTCGGTGGGGTTGTTGCTGCTGGGGGCGATTGTCAGTGGGTGGATGTTGCGGAGCGGAGGGGGGTTGATGGGTGTGCTTTGGTTGGGAGGTGGGCTTAAGGTCGTGGTGGCTGTGGCGGTGTTTTGTTTCATGCCTGCGGTGAAGGAGGATTTGCCTTAGAGGGTTATGGATTGCGTTAGATAGTAGATTCTATATATAGATACATTGGTGGTTAGGGTATTAAGAGACACCGTAATGGGTATGTGATGAGTATGTGATGAGTATGTGATGAGTATGTGATATCCAAAGCCGACTAAAGAAGCCATATGTTGGACGTTGGCTGCGTTGTAACTTATAGATCGATTTGAAAGACATACTGATCGATATGTCTATACACTACCGCCTGTGCTCCAAGTCCTCAGCAGCAGCTCAGCCAGCGGGCACTCGTCTGAAATAAACACACTTAACGCTGAGAGACCAACGATGTTGATCCGACAGTTACCACGAAAACTCCCACTTCACCACAGTCTGCCACCCGTGCTGTCGCCTAGCCATCCGCTCAATATTCCTTCGCGCAGCCCTTGAGTCCTCGTTCGCCTTCATCGCTGTCAAAAACAATCAGCCACGCCACGACCGAAAAATGCTGGAAAGAAACCTACCTTTCCGTCCATCGCCAAGGGACATCGGACCACTGGAGTCATGGTCCGCAGGAAATGGCTGCATGTCGTCGAATAAACGCATTCGCTCCACCACGACCGCCGATGTGAAGCGCTCTAGCATCTTTCGGTCTTCGAACTGCGCTGGTGCGGGATCCGCGATGATGTTCTCGGATCGTTCGATCGTTGTGATCCAGTCTTTGACTTCTGGCAGTACCTTGAATTGATTGGGGCAGTTCGCTCGAGACGGATTTGAGATGGAGATGCTTTGCTGTGTGCACTCGTCGATCACGTCGTCGAAGAACTCCTGGTCCTTGTTGAGCATCCCCTCAGGAGCCTGCTGCGCAACAAGGTGGCGTCCTACGCTGTGAGGGCTTTTCTCCTGCAAGCTCAGCGCGATGGTGCTGTGTCGGGAGGATGGCCGAAGTTGGCGCAGCGAGCTGTGTCAAGGCTTGCTGGAGAAGGATCTCGGACCTGGGCACGGCAGCGTCGAGCCGCGCGTCAAAGGCCATCAATTCGGGCAGCGGCGTTGAGGGTGGTGAAGGCAGCTTGCTTTCTGCTAGGACTCTTGCGGTGAGCTCGGGATGGTGAGAATACTTGGCTCGGGCTTGTACCATGCAGTGGTCTAGATAGCTTGTGCTTGGTAGTGGAGAGGACGGCATGGAGTCAGAGTGTTGCATGGTGGGTTGACGGGATTGAGGGAGGATAGCACGAGTTTGCTGGACAGGAGCTTGGGGTTTTCGATTGATTGCTTTGGGGTGCGTTTTTTGTTCAGAAAGGACGTTCCAACAGGCTCAGATGCAGCAGGGTGGTTTTGTATGAAGGTAAGATGCGCGTGGAAGATACTTAACTGTTGGGTTGTGCCATGAGGCGAACAGAAGACATTATGCTTATTGTCTTCAGTGTGCCGATGAGCGGCTTTGTTTTGTGATACTGAGACTGTGACTCTGGTCCACAAGGTGAAGGGTAGAATGTCTTCAGCCGTTACTGTCTTCGGAAAAAGAACGACATGTGGCATCACGAAGAGGGATTCACACCGTACTCAGGCCGTCTTTCGGAGCCTCAGCACCATTGTATGCATCCTTCTGGGATGTACGTCGAATGTTTCGAGACTCAACGTGGGATGTCGCTCAGACTGGCCCTCAACAAGGTAGAGGGGCACCCGCTCGCTGTTGAAGGAAGAGATGTCGATGCGAGGACGTGACGGTGTTGTATGTTCAATCATGTGTTGTTACCTAGGGATGAAGCCAACACGGCGAAAAGAAGCTTTCTGGTTGGTAAGATCGGCGGCAAGGATCACTCGGAATGTTCTGTTCTGTCTCGTCTCACGTCAGCCACTGAAGCCACGCACCGACGGGATGCCGAACTCAGTACGTCCTGTATCATCAAACTGTACGATGTTTGCGCTACCCGTTTGATCACCAACCTTCATCTTTCCTTCTCCTTCACACTTCCTATTACCAGTCACTACCAACTCCTCTCAATCAACCCAGCCACGACATTCGCCGCTCCTTCACCTCACAGCAGCAGCCGCTCAGACCCAGCAACTTCACATCACCATCGCTGTAGACCTGCCAGCTGCCAACTGCACACTTCCAACTTCGCCGACGTATGGTCGTACACGGTGTCATCGATCACTCCATCTTCCAGGCGCGCCGAAGGACCACTCCGTCTTGAGAACAACACCACCACTCAACAGCCGGTTATGGCTGTCAACGATTACGACCGTCATCCCCATTACCGCTCCGATCCCTACCGCGACCAGTCTCCTCTACACCGTTACGACACACGGCAAGAGGCTGCACTTCCGCCACTACCCTCACAATCACCTCTCGACGACCACACACGACCGTACTCGCAGGCGTCACCTTCACATGCCTATTCCGGCTCGGGTGGGCGAATCCACGGTGACGCGGATCCTTTCGAGGACGACTACGCGATCCCGATGAGCGGACGAAGAGCGAAGCATGATTCAACCGCCACACTCACTCCGATCCTACCGCAGCAGGGGGACGACCCGTTCGTAAGAGATGCAGATCCGAGGAAAGCGAGGCGACGGAAGAGCAAAGATGGCTGGTTCACGGGGCGCGTTACGTGGGTGGTGTACGTCCTGACCGTCGTACAACTCATTGTCTTCATCGCAGAGATTGGCAGGAATGGTGAGCAATCTATGCCGAGCGCCGGTTCAAGTATGCTAACCTGAGAAACAGCCGTCCTCACCAAAACCCCCATCGAACTCCACCCTTCCTTCAACCCCATGATCGGTCCATCGCCATACGTCATGATCAACATGGGCGCCCGATACCAGCCGTGCATGCACAACATGCCCAACGTCCAAAACTCCACCACCCCCATCTCCTGGCCCTGTGCGAACGCCACCTCCACGACCGGCGCCAGCGTCTCCTGCTCCCTCTCCGATCTCTGCGGTTTCAACGGCGTGCCAGACCCTCACGTCGGCGGCAGCACCCACGACTACCCGGCGCCGAACCAGTGGTGGCGCTTCATCGTGCCCATCTTCTTGCACGCCGGCATCATCCACATCGGCTTCAACCTCCTCCTCCAAATGACCCTGGGCCGTGACGTCGAGAAGCTGATCGGCAGCGTGCGCTTCGCCATCGTCTACTTCGCCGCCGGCATCTTCGGCTTCATCCTCGGCGGCAACTTCGCGGCGACGGGGATAGCGTCCTGCGGCTGCTCGGGGAGCTTGTTCGGCATCCTGGCCATCACCCTGATCGACCTCCTCTACACCTGGAAGCAGCGGCCGGGACCCATCAAAGACCTGCTCTTCATCCTCATCGACGTGGCCATCGCCTTCGTCCTCGGCCTGCTTCCCGGTCTCGACAACTTCTCCCACATCGGCGGCTTCCTCATGGGTCTCGTCCTCGGCATCTGCATCCTCCACTCCCCGACAGCCATCGCCCGCCGAACATCCGAAGACAACGACGCCCAACACCCCACCACCACCACCACGACGGCCCCGGACAACACCGCCCTCAAATCCTTCCTCCGCGCCCCGCTGTCCTTCTTCCGCTCCCGCCGCGGCCTCTGGTGGGCCTGGTGGCTCGTGCGCGCCTGCGCGCTCGTCGGCTGCCTTGTCGCCTTCATCCTCCTGCTCAAGAACTTCTACCAGTGGGGCGCCACGTGCCGGTGGTGCAAGTACCTCTCCTGCCTCGACGTGCGGGTCGGCGGGGAGAATTGGTGCGATGTGGGGAATCTGAACTTCACGCCGACGTGAGGGACATGATACGTTTTTCGATGGACATCAAAGGTCCCGGGTCATGATTTTTCGTGTTTTCTTTTGGGGTGTTGGGTCCACGGACGGAAAGGGATATATTATAGATGCTTGCGTTACACTCTGATGATACCATTGACGTTGACATTGCACATGGGGCATTTGCTTTTGTTCATTGATGAGCGTGGGGATGTTTCGACTTTTTTTGTATCGTTAGCGAGCATTAAAGGGGTTGACTGTTTTTGAGCGGGAGTTTTAGATTTGCAGGCTGCAGTGGTTTCTGGCGTTCGTCCTTCAATGTGTTCTCGCAGAAGCAGGTACGAAACTTGCTCGCGAACACATAGCCGAAGCCAGATTTTCGGATTCAAGTGGAATTCCATGTTGCACGGGATCAAACGCTACAAATTTCTAGTCATCCACCCGACCGTTGCTCAAGGTCTCGATATTGTGGTTTCGTTTGTTACTCGAATGTATAGACTTGCGAGGCTTGCGATCCTTCCAAGGTTTTTTTCATTTTGCCAGGAGGTTTCTGAAGATTTCGATCGCTTCGCACATGGGGCGGGCAGATTCGTTCGTGGATGCGCGTGATGTCCATGCCTGAGTTCTTGCGCGGGACCTAGTAAGGATAGGAGCTGCCAAACTTGGTTTCGCCTCGAGGTTGCCGGGACCTCCAAGAAGTCACTGGAGATCGACCTTGTGGAGCAGACAAGGAATGCTGCGTCCAGTCCTAGCCGAGAGAAGTAGCATGAAAATTGACATTTGTAGAAATGTATGAGTCCCACATCCATCTAACATCCACCCATGCCAATAACAATGAAAAGAAGGCTCACAAAGCCGGCAACGTCTCCCGACAGATTGGACACTGCAGCCGATACTTCATCCAGCCCTCCAGACAGGCCGTGTGGAAGATGTGTCGGCACGGCGTGACCATGTAATTCCGCCTCGCCAGCAGGCCTCCCCCCAGGGTACTAGCAGCAGCAGCGGCAGCGTCGCTCGACCCATCTCCACCGGCTTCGATGACGGTGGCTTCGAGATCTTGGAAGCAGATGGCGCAGTCGAAGGTTCGTTTGCCCTTTTCCGTCTTTGCTTTCGTTCCGGCGGAGAGAGAAGGTCTGCGCTCGAGGGAGGGGGAGGTCGGCTGGGAGGACATACCGAGGGGTCCGCCTTCTTCGTCTTCGCGGAGGACGGGATGGTAGTCGTATGCGGGCGGCGCCCAGTCCTTGCAGATGAACCAGCGGGGCCCGATGAGTTCCTGCGACCCGAGGACGACGACTTGGATCCAGAGCCAGACGACGAGGAGCGCGAGGCTGGGGTAATCTGGTTTCGTCAGGAGGACGTTGTCTGCGTAGCCGTAGATGTACGCGAAGGGCGCGAGGCGCAGGAGGCTGGACCCCATGACGAATTCCCAGTTCAGCGCGTGGCGGCAGTTGCGCTGGATGTTGCGGTGGATTTGGGGTAGCCAGAAGGAGAGGTAGGAGAGGGACAGGAGGGTGAAGTAGAGGCGCCGGATTGGTTGGGGCCAGGAGGAGGCGTTGAGGCTAAGGAAGAGGGTGGCGAGGAGGAGGAGGTAGAAGCGGGTGTAGAGGGAGGCGAAGCTGGTGGTTTGCGGTTCGACGGTGATGGGTTGGGTGGTGGTGGGTAGGGGTTGGGTGATGGGTTCTAGGCCTTCTTGGTCTGAAGGCATGAAGACGGGGGTGGCGCCTGTGTCGGTTGGTCGTTGGGTGGTGACGGGAAGCGGTAATGTACTGGGAGGAGTCTGCTCTGCTGCGGAGGGTGCTACCGGGACAACGGTGGTGTCACCAGGAGTGTCAGACGGCGGCTCGCCCGTTGGTGGTTCGGACACACCTGCTGCAGCCCGCCTTTCCGCCCGCACACGTTCCATAGCAGCCACGAGGCGCTCCCGCCGTTGACGCTCCTCTTCAGCCTCCTCGCGTGCGCGTCTGTCTCGCTCGGGAGCCTGCACGGTCCAGATATCCAATAAGAAGCGCATGCCGAAGAACGACACGCTGGTGAAAGAGAGGAAAGCGATCCCGATCAGATTCACCCACAAGCCGGCAATGAACAGACTGATCAGCAGGAACGTCATGGTCGCGAAACCGTCACCCAGCGCCATCAAGGCGATGGTGTAGAAGCTGATGCGGCTTCGGGTGGAAGGCGTGCTGGCTTCTGTCATCTGCCGTTTGAGCAGGACCATTTGCAGGAGGATAGCCACTGCGAAGAGCAGGAGATGGTGTCGGCCTTTCTTGTACAACGACTCGATCTTTGGGCCCGTGAGATGCTCGCCGTCCTGCGGGATATGATCCGGTGGACCTTTTGATTCTAAAACGTAGCCACAGTCAGGGGAGAAGGCCAGCATGGAGAATTTCATCTCGGGCGCCCGCGGCAGGATGGCGCCGGTGGGGAAACGAAGCTCTCGCTCCAAGAAGTTGAGTACAGGGGATGAGTACGCAGCTGTACTCGCGACAGGCGTAAGCTGCTGCAGCCAGACGATAAGTTCACAGTCCGGCGCATCGAAGGGCGAGCGGGCTGTGTTCTCCGACGCTGAAGACCATGGGTTGAGCGATTCGATCTCGACATCGATTTGCCGCTGTATGACCTTCGAGAGCGAAACGTTCAACATCGACTTGTGTGCCTCGAAGGTATGCTGCGAGAGCGCAAACTGGGGCGCTGCGAAGATGCCGGCAAACTTCTCGCTTGTGGTGGTAAGTATGGCCTGGCCGAGATGCATGTCATAGACGCCATATGCTTGGAGCTCGTACTCTTCGGATGTTGCGTCGTCCACGTAGGCAATTTCCGCCCCGAGCTTCGTTACATTGGACGCTGTCCACCCCGTAGGAGGACCAGCTTCAAGTATCCGCTCGTGCAGACGGATCCTGATATCTCCCCCTAGTCCAGTGATGTTTCGACCAAACGATCCTACTGGAAGCACGCCAAAAGGTCCTTCAGGCGCGTATGTAGATAGGTTCAGCTGCGACACCTGCACGCTCTGCTGTACTTTCGACCGTACCCATTTGCCATGTAGAAATCCGGTCACGTTATTATACAATGGTGTCGGATTGGGCGCCTCGTCGTACCCGTCTAGTGCCTGCCTGCCCCATCCGCCCAGCGCATATTCCAGCTGCTCGAGCGCTCTCGCTTTGACGGTCGTAAGCGCTTCCCAGGCATATCCTCTATCGGGCTCGAGGCCGGTGAGGTTCAGCAGCGGCCGCACTTTGCCATCGCCACCGACGAGCTCCCCGTACGAGGAGTTCTGTAGTACGGATAGAGACCTTTGCTCTTCGGCGATTACGTCTTCGGGGCTGGGGCGATCGTCGAAGCGGCGGGCTGCCGGACGGCCGGCGTCAGGGGAGAGGAAGATGAAGGCGAGGATGATCAGAGGGACGAGGACGCCTCGACGGTCGGCCATGCATTCTTATCGCATGCAATGTGAGGGAGGGTGAATAGATCGGGCGGAAAGTCATGTCGCGATCTGTTCGCCTGGAGGCAGAAGCTCTACTAGTGTAGCCTGTGTCGGAGGTATAGTACATACCTTATATAGTACTTCTATCAGATCGCCGGCAGTGCAGATCGTTGGTCTAAGCCTGAAAGGGCGACTGCTATACATACATCTGTTCATCATACGGTTGGTTCATCATTGCTCGCTTGTCGAACTATGTATGCTATCCCGATCAGTCTGTACACAGTATATCAGTCTACAACTACATAAAATCATGTTGGATGGTCGAAGGTATCAGATTATTGGTATACCCGTATTGCACATGCATGGAGCCTAGCGTCCGTTGCCGCCCGCCCTTACATGATATCGCGGTACGTCCCTTATTATGTACATAGTATCTTGATTGCGGGGTTGGAGAGCTATCGCCTTGCCCGAACGACGACAACGTGACCACCCGACACCTGACACCGTCCACCTCTCCGGGCCGACATGTCCTACACACTCCCTGACTGAACTGCTTCGACACCTGCCTATCCCACAGCCGTATCTCTTCATCCTCGCCATCTTCATCCCTGAAGCACTCACCCACCATCGCCATCACCGCTGGCTCGGTCTGAAGCCGCCGCGTGTTGGAGCAAGGTGAAAGGTGAGTAAGCACTTGGCCCCGCGACCAGGCAGCACTCCAGCACTGGGAGCCCCGACCTTCACCAGCCTGTACATCTCTCTTTTCACCAACATCCCCTTCCTCATCCTTCTGTCTACCTCCACCTTCACGTCCCACCCCAAATCCGCCGTCTCAGAACGGCATAAACCTCTCCCCACCAACATGAGCGAGCCTGCTCCTGGCATGGCTCACTCGCTGACTGGAGAGCACAAAGCACATGAAGCAGAGCTAATCGACACTCCCCAGCCTCGTGTTCAGCACCCTGCAACAACCACCTCGAGCTGTGATACCGATCACCATCCCGTCATCACCCACCCCGCGGCCTTCAGCTTCCCAACCCTGAGCCCGGACGGCTCGGTGGACGACATTAGCACTCTCTCCCCTCGTCGCCGCCAACCCGCACCCCCAGCAGCTCTGAGCTCCCTCGCGGCTAGGATGGCCGACCGTGGCAGCATGGTCGATTCTACTTCGTCACTGGCCGACTCCACATACGATATGGTTGACGACGTCTCCGAGATCTCTAGCGATGATCACGACACCGCCAGTTTGTTGTCCGTGGAGAATGAGATCAGCAACGAAGGCCTTATCGTTACAAACGACAACGACGACGATGACGACGACAGTGTTGTGGACGTAGAGGAAATGCCTCACGAGACCCGCGAACCAATCTCGCATCCGCAAGACTTGAGTCATGCTGAAGCGGCCTGCGACAGCTTCTTGTCCGACGACCTTGACACGCCACGCCAGTCCACGGTAGACCGTAGTCTGCAACTATCGCCATTGCCTCCTCGTCCAGATCTCGCAAATGCTGGGTCGTCGTCACCAACCGACACGATCGGGGCAGACAAACACTTGCGTATGTTGTTCATCTCCGAGGGCAGCGTACCCGAAAAAGAAATGGAGACGATATGCTCCAAGATCACCACTTGCTTGGACGGCAGCGGATCGTCCTGCCAAGTTGTCAGGCTTCCAACCACACCAAGCGGAACCAACCCGTCATCCGAGACCATCTTCCGTAATGGGAAAGTACAGCTCTCGGTGCAGCAGTGTGTCGGCGGTGACTTACAAGGGACCGATCCCCTCGGCTTCCGTCTTCAGGAAGTTGCTGGGCAGCACACTTCTGTCGACGACGTCGAGCAGGTTGTCAAGGCAACGCCGAACATTCCCGACTTCGCCCTTATTTACGTCTGGGAACAATTTGGATGGCTGAAGCCTGCATGGGCGTGCACTGCACGTGAGAGGATGCGCACGCTCGGTGTGCCGGTCATGTGGGCCTGCAAGGAGAACTCTGTCCTCGTGTCGCTCACGGCTCGCTACTTAGGCCATGTCGCAATTGACGATCTGTTATTGGAGGATTCCACCCCGCTCATTGACTTGCCCAGTGTCGATGACCACCAACTGAGCCGCTTTCTTCGGACCCTGCTGCAGCGTGATCAGCCCGCCGAGGAGATCCAGCCCACCGAGAAAATCCAGCCGCCATCGCTCGTAGCGCCACCGAAGGAACCGAAGATTTCACAGCGCTCCTACCGCTGGCTCAATTCGTTCGCCTGGATGTTCGCGGTCTCAGCGGCTCTCACCTTGATTCTCCAAATAATTGCCGCGATCATGACCCCAATCACTTCTATCGCTGAGACTGCCATACGCAGAGAAGCATTGGAGATCGCACTGAACAAAGTCATCAACACTACAGATGCGTGCAGAGCCATCGACACACATCATCTACTGCCCAAACCATCCGCGACCTCGACCGGCGTCTTCGGCCAGCCACTGTACAGCACACTGACGACTGTTCCGTTCGCCCATGCATCACCGAACCACATGATCTTTTCCCTGCCAAGAGAGCGGAACTACTTCAGCTATCCCAGCATAGAGTCCGTTCGTGCGTACAAGTCCGATCGCGAGCTTGCCTTCAACTGCACAAAGTTGATTTCCGGCGTGTACGATGTGACGATCGACCCAGAGCATGCGTATGGCTTGGTCACCGTGGACCTGATCACGGCGAACCCCGTCTACAACGTGACGCATCAACACAACTTTGGCAACAAGATGCTTCGGAAGCAGACGTATCAAAGAGTCGGCACCGACTTAGCCAAGTCGATGAACAAGGAACTCTCCGTCATGACCAAAGCGGCAAGGTCCCTGGGCGAAATGCTAGGCCTCGAGCTCAGCGCCGGCGCGGCTGCGACTAAGAACGCGACCACGCAGGTAGCCTTATACGTCGCCCGTGATTTTATGGTCCTCGCCAACAGCGCCACATCAGTCATGAGCAAAGTCGGAAAAGGCTACAACGACACCGCCGCCGCCGCTGGCATCATCACGACCAAGGATCTCATGACGATAATGCAGAAAGACGTGGTCAAGTTCACCAAGCGAACCGTCCGCACGCCGCTCCAGCTCTCCATGCAGCACGCCCGTGGCCTGCGCGATAAAGTCGCCGGCCACAGCAAGCACGTGGCGAATAATCTCCGCTGCCTGCCGTGGAAGGACTTCACGGCGTGTAAAAACGCCCAAGAGAAGTCCTTGTCCGTCTTGCAGGCGCCTGGTTCGCTCTCTACAATTGCATCTGGGCGGGACTCGAACTCACCGACGACGAAGAAGACGACCGATGAGGACCGGCGCGCATGCAAGAGCACTCTCGAGATGATGGAAAATATGAGGCGGCGCGTGGCGAAATCGTCCCTCGGGGTGCCGGAGTCCGAGCTCGTGCGGAAGATCCATGAGCATCTCACGAAGCAGTGTGGAAGATCTTCTGCTTAAGGGAGTTCGATCCCTAAGATGGGGTTTGGAGTGAGGCAAGCAGACACAGTAGGGCAGGGCAGGCACTTGGCGTTTGTTATTGTTTTTCTTGCTTCCTGGGCGGAGCGCCTTTGCCCCCCCAAAGACGGATGAGTTCAACGAAGGTATGATCATGGGCTATGGGTATGGGTGGATTGGGCAGGATTGGCGTCTGAAGAGAAAGGGATATACCCTCAAACCCCCGTTGACTGGCGGAACATGGACCGCCTAGCGTTCCTATTATTTCAGTAGATCGCGGTATGCAGCGCAGCGCCCGCACGCTTGAGCACAGTCCAGACGAATGCTTCTCTCTCTTTGTGAGCCGACGCCGAAGATCAATCCATGATGATTTGACAGATCGCTTGACTTGTCTTGGAAAATTCCTCATTACTTACGCATGAGCCCTTTCTAGACATCATGGACCCACATTCGCACATCCCCTCTCCATCGCCATCGGGGGAAAAAGAAAACGCCAGAACGCCTTCGCTCACATTCCCATTCCCATTTCATGCCAAATCACCCCTCATTCGCGCCACTCTTCCTCCCTTTTCCCTTCGGTGCGTCCGGCTGTCTCACGGGCGCGCCAAGTCCACGCGCAAGAGATAGGAAGAGATGCATGCAAGACGCCCCCTTCGTCCCGATACCCGAAGCAGAAATGGGGGAGAAGATGAAAAAACACCGCGTCATGGACCGATCGACCGTGGCGCGTCACTGCCAACCCGAGAAATCAAGGGGAAAGGGCCATCTGCTGAATCACGCCGGGGCGCGCGCGCGCGTGTGGTCGACCCTCTTCAATGGGGAAAGCAAAAGGACCGCGATCCTCGTTCAAAGAAGGGAAAATCCGATCGATGCGCCGGAAGCCATGACTTCGAGTTTGGGAAACCTCGTGTCGAGAGACTTCTCCTCACGCCATCGCGCTCATGTCGACGCGTTTGTCGCAGAAGTCCCAGAGCATTTTGATCAGGGGGTCCGGGAGGGTGTAGAGGTCGACGTGGAATTCGCCGTCTAAATATCCGTCAGCGCCCGTACTATTGCACATTTTCCCTTCTGATTTTGGTTGACAAACTCACTCTCCACGTCATTCTTGGTGTACGTCTCCTCGGATTTGTTGTCGTGCACCATCTGCACGACCTGCAGCAGGTCGTCCTCCGGCAGCTGCGGCAGGGCCTCGGCGAGTTTCTCCATGTCGACGTTGCGCGAGGTCTTGGGCTTTTTCTTCTCGGGTTTGTTGGAGGCGGTGGTGCTGGCGCCGTTCAGGGCTTCGCCCGCGGGAGCGGATTCTTTGAGGATGGCTTGCAGTTCGGCTTTGGGGTTGCGGAAGGTCTGGTGTCGTAGAATTATCAGCCAACGATCCTAGTCCAGCTTCTTCTATGGTGTTTCTGTAGAGATGTCAGACGTACCACGCTATGCGTCCCCTCATACTGCTCCTTCTGGAAATTCAAATCGTGATGCAGCAAGATGTCCCCGCCCTTGGCGCCCCCGACCGGCGTGAGCGCGAGCGACATCTCGAACTCGCCCCAGCCCCGCTCCTTGATCATGAACGGCGGGTTCTTGAGCGTCTGCTTCGCGCGCTTCTCGAACGATTCGTGCAAGTGGTAGGTCACTTTCTCGAAGCAGTTGGCCGGCATGTCGTCGCCGTCCGGGCCGACGAGGTAGATGGAGATGTCCCAGGTGCGCATGGGGAAGTTGTCGACGGCGGGCTCGTCGGAGCTGGGATTTGGGAGTTAGTTGTGTTGAGGTTTCGTGCGCATGGGGGAAGGGGTTTCTCGTGGGACTTACAGCGCATGCTGCCGCGTGATGAGCTTGACGGTTCGCTTGATCTGTCGTTGATGTGTGAGCACTTCGTCGTTGTTCGCGGGTCATGTTCGCGCCAAGTGATGCGCGTTGGCAAAGATTGTATACTCACGTCTGGCATGTTGGAGGGAGGGCGCGCCTGTGGGCTCGGCGCAAACGGTGTGGTTGGTGATGTGAGGGTGTTGCGGACAGAGTAGATGTTTGGTAGTAGTCGCGACCCTGTTATTTGCGAATTGAGACGGTGGATTGGTGTGGATGAAGAGAAGTGATCGAATCGCGCAAAGTGAGAAGGTGAGGTGAAGTGGAAACGCTGTGTAGCAACGGAGCTGCGATTCAGTTTGGTGGGGTGTGATGTTGCTTTGCGGAGGCTGGATCGGCTCGAGCCACTGCAAACAATGGAGATGCAAACGACTATATGCATATACACCTAGAAGGTATATATACGGTGGCTATACGACAAAGGCGTCGTTGCGGCATAGCAAGCCATGAAACTCAGTCACGTTTCTTACAAGTACGTTGGAGGAGGGTGCAGCACGTGATTAGGATGCTTAGTGTCGATTTCTCTATCTAGCCTGCTCGAGGTGGCAAGCAACCGAAGAGAGGGCTTGCTCTTCGATTAAGAGACTCCGCTGAGGCAGTGCCATGCTTGGGGTGATGGTTGGGTATGTTGGTGGACAGGGGGTAACAATGATGCGGTGCGGAACGCCCAGAATGCATGGTAGTCATCTTCATCCTCAACATAGGTAGCTGTATCGCCACATCCTCCCGGCCTACGGCAGACCTTGGATCGCGGCTTATCGCTCCCTCGGTCGCCGCTCCTTGTTGATCATGGCCGCGCAGCTGTGAGTCACCATGCTCTGTCGGCTTCGTTGCGAAGTCAACCGTGAGGGTGGTGCTGTCATAGAGGGATACTCTACTCATCCGCCTTGGCAAAGATCTTCTCGTTCTCCTCCTGAGCCTTCATGAACGCATCCTTGAACGCGTTGGCGTTCTCCGAGTTGGCGAAGCGGATGGCGAGCGTCGATGCTTCGGGCTCGCCCTCAGACACGTCGGCGGCGGCATTCCACACCCAGCTGCGGTCGCTGCCGACGTTGGGCGAGAGCTTCATGTCCGGGACGACTGGGTACGAGGTGTCAGCACATCACACATCAAAGTAGCAGAGAAGAGTGGGGAAAATCTCACCATAGTGGTTCGCGCAAACCTTCAACGTCTTATCCCGCCTCATCACCAACCGCGTCTTCCCATTCTCCCGATGCTTCAACAACCGCACGTCACCGGTGCCCCTCTCCTTCCACTCCCTCGACTCGCGGTCGAACTTGAACAGCTTCGCGCGCATCTTGAACGTCTGCTCCTCCAGCTCCTCGTTCGTCTTCGTCTCCACCCTCTCCGTGAGGTGCACGACCGGCTCGAAATGCACATCGGCTTCCTCCTCCTCCGCCTTCTCGTCGTCCTCGTCGCCGCCTTCGGCCTTGGCCTTGTCGGCTTGGGCTTTGGCGGAGCCGGAGCGGTCGTTGTCTTCGTCTTCCGTCTTCGTCTCCTTTTTGCCGCCGCCGCCGAACATGGAGAAGACGTTGTCTTTCATCGCGGTGGCTGTTTCGGATGCTTGTTCGGTGACACTCTTGCCCTCCGTGGCAGTCATGGCGTCCTGCTTCTTGCCCTCGTCCGCCATGGTTTATCTTGTTGTGAGCTTGCTGAGTATGGTGCGCCTTCCCAACCCGGTGTAGTGCGTGGATTGCTGTTCCAAAGATCGCGGACGTGGTGAACTCTGTTGTTTGCGAACGACGGATATGTTTCAGGGGGGTCACTGGAAATCCAAACTTTGGGCGGGGCGCCCCTGCAGCCAGGGTCTTGGCAATATTTACATGTGGTGGTCACGTCACAGCAAACGGAGAGATCGTGCTATTATACCTACCTAGGTAGGTACTCACCATTAGCTATTATGGACATCCCCCTGATCACAATAGAACAGCAAAATGTTCGTCTTCGACCGAAACTTTCTGATGAAAGTCACTCACGGTGGGGTTTAGATGCACGGGTGCATTTAACGCAGAAGCTGTAGTAGTGCAGGATTGTAGGTATTGTTCGCCTGACACGTGAGATTTCTTTATATTTGGTCCGTACACCCTACAGGTACAGCCCACCCATGCCACGCCAATGCTCAATCAATTTCACGACCATGTGTGACACCGTCAGTCCTTCAAACTTCACTCCTCCATCTCCTCTCCGCCCTTCGCCTGCAAACCCTCCACATACTCCCTCGCAATCGCCTTAACCCTCTCAACGCTCTTCCCATCCCCCTCCTTCTCCTCAAACTCCAACCACCGCTTAAACACAAACTTCGCCCTTCGCTTCTTCAACTTCAGCGCCGTCATACGCGCGAACAACGCTCGCGCCTTCTCCGTCGCCTCGCGCTTCGCTTCCTCCGACTCCGCGTGCGCCAGACGTGATCGCTCCAAGTCGACCCACGTGTCCCAGCCCGTGCTCCACTTGGGCCACTCGGTGATCAGGCCCTCGAAAATGGTGCGGCCTCGCTCCGGGTCGCCGTGCGCGGAGTGGAACTCGAGCGCGGCGAACTTGGCTGTGAGAGGGCGATGCTCGTTCGTGGGGATCGACTGCAGAGCCTTCGGGAGCACGGCGCGCGCTCTCGCGGGCTCTTTGAGCGTCCCCATAAGGAAGGTAGCGTAGTTCAGCCAAATGTCTAGGCTGGCGCGGAAAGCCTTGTTGCCCACAGCTTTTTCAAAGACCTCATCTGCTTTAGCATGCTTACCGGAGTCGATGTAGACCGAAGCTAGCTTTTGGTGCATCTCGAGCGAGTCCTGCACTTGGCAAGCCTGCTTGAACACCTCGTCCACTCGCTCTTCGTTGCCGTACTCGACTTCGAGATTCAGTCGGGCAATCCAGACGTTCGCTTTCTCCTCGACTTCGCGGATGTGGATGGTCCTCAACGCACGTTCGGCGATGTCGCGAGCCTTGTCCACCTCGCTGAGCTGCAGTTGGAAAGCCATGTACTGGATCCAGAGACCAGATTCGTTAGGCTGGCCGAGCAATTGCCGCTCGAAGTCGCTCACGCTACGTGGGCCGTACTTGTCGAGGTCGCCCGTCAGATCGACTTTGATCTCTGCCTTGTTGCGCTTCTTCTTCCGGTGGGTTGATGTTTCCGCTTCCGAGTCAGACACAGCGCCATTCGTAGCTTGGTCGAAAGTATCACCAGTCCAATCGAAGCCGCTTGTCTTCAAGCCCGCCGTAGCTCTTGACACTGCATCATCATCTACATCCATCTCATCGGCTTGCCCGGTCGCTTCAACTTCGCTCTCCATATCCTCGACATCTTCCAGATCGACCCCTCCATCAAGCTCGACATCGTCGTCTTCCTCAAGCATCTCCGCATCACCGCTATCGAGGGCGACACCTTCGTCTGCACTTTCAACCTCGTCTTGCGATTCGTCCCCCTCAGCGTCGTCAACGAAATAGCTCGCTTTGAGACCCAAGCTGATCTTTCTCGCATCGATATCCACGCTCAAGATCTTCGCTTTCACCACGTCACCAGCACTATACAACTTCCTCACGTCATCGACTCTCTTAGCGGCGACCTCGCTCTTGTGGCAAAGACCAGAGAGCCTGGGCAGAGTATTGTCGATGTCGACAAACGCACCGAAATCCTCGACCTTCCGGACCTTGCCAGTGACGATCATGCCAGGCTGCAAATCGCTCAGAGTGACTGACGGTACGTAGTCCTTGTCGACGTGAGACGCCTTCAGACTAAGCTGGATGCTTTTGGCATTGGCGTCGACGGAAATGATACGTCCTGTGACGAGCTGATCGATCTCGACGATGCTCTTCCAATCTTTGACGTACTTGTCGCTCAAATCCGAAACACGCACGAAAGCGTCCATGCGAGCGCTGAGCGAAACGATCACGCCCTTGTCGTGGACATGCTTGACGAAGCCTCGCACCAGATCGCCATGCTTCAATTGCGAGAACGAGTTGATCTGCGGGTCCTTGACCGGCAGGCTCGAGCTCAAGACTTTCGACGGCCGCAAAGTGAGGAAAATCTTCTTGTTCGGTAGGTCCACGTCGAGAACGCAAACGCGCACGATGTCGTTTTTGTTGTATTGTGCCGGGTTTACCTGGTCGAAGTCGTCGCTGAGTTCCGCGAGAGACACGGGTCCAGCGAGGGTGTCGGACAGTTGCAGGTTCACGGAACGCTCAGTGACTTTGGTGACTCGGCCAGGCAGGACCATACCGGTCGAGATGTCCTGCAAAGTCAGTGCAACCTGCTCCTCGCCAGTCCTTGCAGTCAGGTCCAGTCTCGCCGTGGCGAGGTCGACGCTCTTGACACTGACTCTCAACGCAGAGCCAATCGGGAAGTTCTTCTCCAACTTCTGCAATAAGCCAACATCGTCCGTCAGGTCCATCAAGGCGACCCTACCTCGGACATTAGGAGACAAGTTGACCCAGACACAATTATCGCCATGGTTGTTGATAAAAGCCAAGTAGCTTCCGCCTGCCTTGACCGAATCTAAGCTCAGGAGCTCGTCGCGGTCGTCACTGACACGGGCCTTCTTCGCAGAGAGCTCGAAGACAGGAGCCTTGCTCTGTCGGTGACTGATGGGTAGAAAGCGATGGTTTCTCGCATCGTGAATACCCAAGACTTTGACGTCGAGCTCTTCGTTCGGCTTGAATTTCTGCAAAGGCGCTTTCTTGTTCGTGACGTCCTCCCACTTGTCGAAAACCTCGCTGACGTCGACACGGCCCTGGACGTTGTCGTCCAGGCGTACGTTGATCTGTGTAGCTTTCATAGACGCAATCCGGGCCTTGACGATTTGTCCAAACGAGAGGGTTGTCCCCACAGCAGGCGCGGACCCAGCAGATGTTGGAGCGTCTTGCTGTTCTCGCATGCTGAGCGTGAACCTCTGCCTCGTGGTATCGAGACTCATGACCCACGCATGCACGGTCTGGTCCTTCATGAGCCCGAAAGCAGGCTGCCCCAGCATCTCCGCGCTGATCTGGCTCTTGGGCACCAGGCCGACAACACCATCTGCAAACTCCGTGTACACACCCTCGGGGGTGACGTTGCGCACGAAGCCATGAACGGTTGCATTCTCCGTGACATCGCCGAAGGAACGAATCAGTGTACCAGCCCGAGCAGCTTGTAGCAAGCTAGGCTTGTTGCTCAGCAACACTTGGCGGCTGCGATCCAGCTTATCGAACACGAGCAGATCTGTAAGCTTCTGGCCAACTCGAATGCGCTTGAGAGCACCCTCACTTTTCGCGTGAGCGCCGTCCGCCAGGTGACCGAGCCTTATCAGTCCCCTCAACCCATTGCCCAAGTCTACAGACACGCTGTCAATGCTCTTCTCGGTGACCGTGCCGTTGACCATCGCGCCGCCTGACAAATT
>Ga0268244_10000174_pt1 | contig 27966 bp, 27 predicted proteins | sample AgamicMgSfe_FD_200258 | JGI IMG/M metagenome (GOLD analysis project Ga0268244, IMG submission 200258) | Agave microbial communities from Guanajuato, Mexico - Mg.Sf.e (v2) (version 2) | ecosystem: Host-associated > Plants > Phyllosphere > Phylloplane/Leaf | place: Guanajuato, Mexico | collected... | reverse complement strand
AGATATATAGTTTTAACTTGGAAATTTTTAGATTGAATTATAAGGTATCACAAAGTAATACATTTCGAGAGGTATAGAACAGAAACAGTAGTTCAAAAAGCGTGGTTTTGTATTACAAATACTGTACGGTATTGACACAATAGTAGGTAGTTCTTTGCCCTCATGTATACCAATTGGTGATTATTAAGAGTTATCGGCCGCACCTGCCCCGCATACGTCAGAAATGAAACGACGTCTGTCGTGTGCAAACAAACATCTCTACTATTTACCACAACCGCCCTATACACCCATCCTCAACTGCTCTCTCACACATCCTACTTACCGGTAGTGCCTCAAATCACAGCACCGCAAGGTACGGCGTGGCCTTGCTTCACCATTTTCGCCGAGAGTAACGACAGTCACACGCCACCATGGCCGAGCAAGAAGGTGCAGCAGTGCCTCAAGGCAGTAAGGGATCATGGACATCATTCCTGAAGGTAATCCCATCTCATCATGGCGTGAACATCCCAACACCCAACGCTAACGGTATCCTCCCAGTCAATCGCGTCCTTCAACGGCGATCTCTCCTCCATGACCGCGCCCGCCTTCATCCTCTCCACCACTTCTCTCACCGAGTTCTCCGCCTACTGGGCGGAAATGCCGCGCCTGCTTGTCGCGCCCGCCACCGAGCCCGACCCGGCCAAACGCGCCATGCTGGTCCTGCGCTGGTTTCTTAGCACTCTCAAACAGCAATACGCTTCGCGCAATGAGAAGCTCGGCAGCGAAAAGAAACCCCTCAACCCCTTCCTTGGTGAGCTCTTCCTCGGCAAGTGGGAAGACGAACAAGGCGTGACCCAACTCGTCAGCGAGCAAGTCTCGCACCACCCGCCCGTCACCGCCTACAGCATCTGGAACAATAAGCACGGCGTGCGTCTGCAAGGCTACAACGCGCAAAAGGCGTCTTTCTCTCGCACGATCAACATCAAGCAGGTCGGGCACGCGATCCTGCATATCGACAAATACGACGAAGACTACCTCATCACGCTTCCCAGCCTGCATATCGAGAACCTCATCACCGGCTCCCCCTATCCCGAACTCAACAAAAGCACCTACATCGTCAGCAGCTCCGGGTACACCTCCCGGATAGACTACTCCGGTAAGGGCTGGATGTCCGGCTCGCGGAACTCCCTCTCCGCCGTCATGTACCCCCACGGCAAAGAAAAGAGCAAATCCGACGTCCTCTATACCGCCGAAGGCTCCTGGACGAACCACTTCACCATTAAGGAAGCGAAGCACGGCGGCTCCGTTGTGGAGAAGTACGACGCCAAGCGCGAGCCCAAGACCCAGCTGCAGGTTGCGCCGATCGCAGACCAGGACCCGCTCGAGTCGCGCCACGCGTGGCAGAAAGTCGCCGAGGCGATCCAAAAGGGCGACATGAACACCACGGCGACGGAGAAGAGCATCATCGAAGAACAGCAACGGGCGATGCGGAAGAAAGAGGCCGGGGAGAAGCGGGAGTGGGAGAGGAGGTTCTTCAGCCGTGTCAACAGTCTGCCAGTCTTTGACAAGCTGATCAAAGAAGTCCCGCATGGTGATCTCGAGGCGAGTCAGACGGATGGCGTGTGGGTTTTCGACCGGGAGAAGGCGAAAGGAGCTAAGCCGCCTTTTGCGGAACTGAGTCAAGAGTTGGGAGATGGGTTTAAGTGAAGGGAGCATGCGGGGTTGTAGGATCTTGGCTGGGCTTGGGGGCGTCTCGATATGACGTGCATAACGATGGGATGGGTGAAGTGGCGTTTCATGTCAGTTGAGCGGGTCCGCGAGTGTGAGTATTGGGACGACTCGATGAGATGGGAAGGGCGGACGCGGTTTCTAGTCGCGGGCAACGTAAGGGCTGGGAAGGAAGGACTGAGGAACGCCAGATTCACCTCACGGCATGCATGATGGCTTTATCGCCTTTACCTATTTCCTACATGTGGACGACACGCCGCTGTCCTAACACTGTCAAGGTACCTGACCGGAGTGTTTCGACATGGAAGGACATGTATCCTATCCCTCCCTCAATCCTGTGAGCCTAGGTATCATTCGACTACCGTATACCCAGACGTTGTGATGATCCACATCATGCGCGCACGCTTGTTCTCGCGCAGGGCGGCCGTGAGATCGAATATTCATGATAGTACACTGTATGTGTAGGTCAGAGGCGCTCCTACATGGCGGCAAGGGTGGTGCAGTCTCTTCCCCCCTTCCCGCAACACCCCAGTCACAAACACGAATCACGCATCCAATCTCTGGTGTACATGCTCCTCCCACGACCGGATCACTCCCAATGCTCGCAGGTCATCTCTTCACGTACCCGCCCGCAGGAGTAGGAGCACCACCACCACCACCAACTGCCGCCGGCGCGCCCATCGGCACCTCCTTCAGCGGCCATCTGATCTCATCGTCCTTCCGCATCCAATGCTTCCTTCTCTTACGCGTATTCACATTCTCCACCAGTGTCTCCTTAGCGTCGCTTTTCAAAAATTTCCGGATGAACCGCGGGTCCCAGAGTTCCGAGGCGATGCCCAGATCTTTGCAGCAGCGCATCAGCGCGTTGGATTTGCAACCTTCGGTCGCGGTGGGGATGCCGTCGGCGTCGAAGTAGGCTTGTTCGCCTCGGGCGACGCTGACTAATCTATGTGGTTGTTAGCGAATCGTGAATGAGGCGGACGGGAGTCTGTGTTTGAGTTAGAACTTACCGCCCTCCGGCTACGAGCCCGTACTCCCTCGTCACGACTTTGCCCGTCACGATCGTCTCGCCTCGCGGCGCGAGACCCCATCCACCCGGACCGAAGGCTTTGTTCAGTATCCGTCGATATTTGATCTCGGGAAGGTAGATGATGCCATCGGGCTTGATCTCGACGTCCTCGTGGCTGAGTTCTTGTTGGAGAATGGCGGCTTGTTCGGGGGTGAAGGGGGTGGCGGAGAGGCCGTGGAAGGAACGGGTCCAGTCGACTTGCTTTTCGCTTTCGTTGAGGACGGGAGGAGGGTCGGCCAGAGACTCGGTTAGGGAGCGCTGGGGCTCGATGTCGGGTGGAGAGGAGGAAGGCGTGGGTTGAGGTCGGGGGGCGATAGACGTGGGTTGAGGTGGTGGGGATGGTCTAGGTGGTGCAGGCGACGGCGGTGTTGTCGTCGTCGCGCCTGGATTGCTGGTTGGAGAGACTGGCTGCTGCTGCCATTGTCGCGTGCTTGAAGCGACCGCGCGTCGGGACTGGGGGGTGATGTGGCGCGTGAGTGGGTTGCTTCTTCGCTGGGCCGCTCGGGATGAGGGTGCGGCGAGTAAGGCAAAGAAAGCCGCGCCTGCGGTGCGCGAGGTTGCTGTATTCATGGCGCGTGTGGTTGGTCTGGAGTTATACGGATCGAGCTCGAGATTCCAACTATGAGATGGGGATGCTCAGGGGTGGTCTGTGCGTTCCAAAACGAGCAGCCTCACCGGATCGGAGTCCGTTTGCGCAGTCGGTATGGCAAACCGATGCTGGGAGATGATGGCGATAGTTTGCTACATTGGCCATGCGACTTGGCTATATACTGTGACGGTTGTATACGCCACATTGTCACCTTGGCATCCATCGTTCTCGCCTACTCTGACCCTCAAGCATCCTGGGAATCGGTCCTCTGCTCATTGCCTTGCCGTTTCCAACATTGCTTGAACGCCTCCATCTGCATGGGACAACGTACGAGTCAGTAATGTACTCGACGAGCTGGTAGACTGAGCGATATGGTAGGTAGGTCTGGACGACCGACAGCGGAACCGCCGAGCCCCGACAGAATATCACCAACCTCGTCCTTGCACGCTCTCCAGTCCTTCTTCTCATAGAAGCAGTCGTTCAGGCTGGCGTTCTCGTCTGCTCCCATCGTCAGCGCGATCCTGGCATCCAAAGTGACCCGGACGTAGCTCACCGGCACATCCAGTGCTGAAAATCCTCTTGTCCCTGTCAAGTTATCCATCTCATCAGCAAGCTCTCCACTCCCGCCTCAACCAACACCATTTACCATTCATCCGGTTCATCATCCTCATCCACCGCCCGGGAATCTGCTCTCTGGTCTTTCTCGGTTTCCGACATCACTCGAACAATAACAGTCGGGCGACAATACCAGGAAGCAAATCGGAAGAGAGAATTGGAGAACTTCCTCGATTGTTGTGTCACGTGACGTCCGCCATGGCCGCGAATCAAAGAATCAACGTCCTCGTCTACGCCGGCCCAGGTTCGACATCCTCCTCCGTCCATCACGCCACCTGGTCTCTTCGCCGCCTCCTGGAACCCACTTATGCTGTCCTCACCGTCACGGGCTCGCAACTTCTCTCCGAACCATGGACGTCCTCCTGCGCGCTGCTCGTCATGCCCGGCGGCGCGGACCTGGGCTACTGTCGCACGCTGAACGGCGAAGGTAACCGACGTCTGAAGCAGTATGTTTCGATGGGCGGGAAGTACCTAGGTCTGTGCGCGGGAGGGTATTATGGGTGTGCGAGGTGTGAGTGGGAGGTTGGGAGGAAAGGGATGGAGGTTGTGGGAGAGAGGGAGCTGGGCTGGTATCCGGGCGTTTGTAGGGGTCTGGCGTTCGCCGGGTTTGAGTACCACTCTGAGGCCGGGACGCGGGCGGCGGAAGTCAACGTGAACAGGGGGAGGTTCGGGACGCCGGTGCCGGACAGCGTGAGGCTGTATTACAACGGTGGAGGGGTGTTTGTGGATGCGGAAAAGTTCCAGGATCGAGGTGTGGAAGTATTGGCGAGCTACGTGGACGAATTGGATGTGGGTTCTGGAGAGGGAAATGCGGCAGTGGTATATTGTAAGGTTGGTGATGGTGCTGTCGTGCTCACGGGGCCTCATCCTGAGTATGTTCTCACCCTCACTTGCACCTCATTCTGCCTCATTGTATCGGCTAACCATTCTGCTTCATATAGATTCTCTGGCCTCAACCTCTCCGCCACCGAACCGACCGGCCACAGCGACTATGCCTCTGTTGTGGCGGCGCTCGTTGCAGACGACAAGAAGCGCACCGATTTCATGAAAGGCTGTCTGGCAAAGCTCGGGCTGCAGGTCAGCCCAGACACTCAAGCGGTACCATCGCTCTCTCCTCTACATCTGTCTTCCATGCAGCATGGTGAGGTTGCTGAGCTCGTGGACTCGTGGTGTGAGGCAGGGATCATTTCAGTAAGTGATGACGGAAACGAATGCATCAAGGGTGAGAACGATACCTTCGTCCTCGAACAAGCAGATCGACTGGACATGGAGGCGGTAAAATACCCCTTACTCACTGCAGATGCACAAGACCATGGGCAAACAAACCCCACAGACCACGCGGCGGCAACCGATGGACTTATCGACTATAATGCCCTTCCCAAACACCTCCTCGCCCACCTCTCCGAACCTTTAAACGATCGGCTCACCCCATCATTCAATCATGCCGCCTTCTACACCGCCCTCGCCTCTCACCGTACCGAATACAATCATCGCCACCCCCCTATCCCCGGCGCCTTCGGCAAAACCCTCCTCTACGGTAAAGTCGTAACCAGCACCAGCACCCTCCTGGAAAAGAACCCCACCCTCCTATCGCACCTCCCTACCGGCCTAACCGCAACCGCAACAACGCAAGTCGCCGGCCGCGGCCGCGGCACCAACGTCTGGGTCTCCCCTCCCGGAAGCCTGATGTTCAGCACCGTCCTCCGCCACAGCCTCTCCCTCTCCTCCACCGCGCCCGTCGTCTTCGTCCAGTACCTCGCCGCCATGGCCGTGGTCGCCGGGATCAAAAACTACGACACCAGCGCAAAAGCAGAGAAAGCCTACCGCGATTTACCCATCAAACTCAAATGGCCCAACGACGTCTACGCCCTCGACCCCTCCGCACTATCAGGCGAAGCGAAATACGTGAAGATCGGCGGCATCCTCGTCAACTCCTCGTACGCGGGCGGCGACTACACGCTCGTCGTCGGCATCGGCCTCAACGTCTCCAATACCTCTGGACCCACGACCTCGCTCGCGCACATCGCGGCCAAACACCGACTCCCGCCGTTCCAACTCGAGCGGCTCCTTGCCGCGATCCTCACGCAGTTTGAGGGGCTGTACGCAACGTTCTGCCGGCAAGGCTGGAGTCGGGAGTTGCAGGCGGTGTATTACGCCGATTGGCTGCATCGGGATCAGATCGTGACGCTGGAGACGGAGGGCGGGGCTCGGGCGAGGATCAAGGGGATTACGGAGGATTGGGGATTATTGGTTGCGGAGGAGCTGGGGTGGGAGGATCGGCCGACGGGGAAGGTGTGGAGTTTGCAGAGTGATAGCAATAGTTTTGATTTCTTCAAGGGGTTGTTGAAGAGGAAGGTGTGATGGTTTCGGTGTGGTGGTTTGAACATGGTTGGTTTTGCTTTGAAGCATCTTTTGTACAATTGCGCTTATAAAGTCCGCCAGCGTTATATAAAGTGATTCCATCACGCAAAGTCGCTTGTAGCTCTCTCTGCGCCGGTGGCCCGAGTAGCTTTCATTCTTGCCACAAGGCACGCGCCTGTAAAGGTGCGCCAGAACACTCTCAAGGCCGATGGAGCGGAGAGCTGCGGAAATCCCACCCAACCCCCTTCCCCAAACGCCGTCTCCACCGAATGCTCGCTCGAAAGACTTCATGAAAAAGCCACCAGGAGCGCCACGCTATGCAAGAAATCGAAGAAAAGGTCCAGAATACACCAGCGTCGGGGAGTGTTGGTCGAACACGATGGATCGAGGTCTCAGCTGCCGCCGTTGTCACTCTTGGATGGCGACTGTTGTTGCGACTGTCGTTTCAGCCTTTGCGCCTACACCAGAGGAGAAAGCCAGTCGTCAGCACATACCCTCAAATCCCTTTTCCCAACCCCCAAAAAGACGCCGAGGAACCGACAAAGGGCAAGCTCTTATCCAGTCACCCCGACCCATCTCAATCCCTGTACAACTTCGGCCTCCACCCTCTCCTCAATTCCTCCTCCCTCTCCGCCCTCTCCTCCGCCTCACGTACCTCCATCTCGATCCTCTCCCGTGCGCGGAGCACTTTACTCTGCAAGTAAAAACTGCCGCCTTTCTTCGGATCGTTCAGGTCGAACAGCCGCTTGAACTGCTCGTGCACTCTGTCCAGAGGTGCTTGGCCGCTTTTGGGCGGCGAGACGTTCAGGATGCGGCAGGCTTCGTCCAGCGTCAGACCGGCGGAGGACATGGTGTTGGCGGCGGTCGGGTTGCCGGCTTGCTGCGCGGCGTATTTCTGGGAGGCGGAGGCTTGTCTGTAGGCTTCGGCGAACTGGTCGTTGTGGTTTCGCGTGTTAGCGATGGGAGCGCCGTTGAGGGGTGAGGAAGGGGATGCGACGTACGGCTCTGCCGAATACCCTTGCGCCGGTGAAGACGACCTGACTTATGATGCGATGCGCCTGGTGTCGATGTTAGCATCGCTCTCACACTGAAATCGGCTTCCTCATTATCTGACCACGTACCATGGTGCGCCAGCGGTGTACTCGAAAGAAATCCGACAACGACGGCGACGACGGAGGCGAAATGTTTCTTTCGGTACTTTGGGAAGCTGTCCGAGCCCTGGTGGACCGTGCGCAGTTTACCTGATCACATGCTTCCAACCTTTGATGTTGTACCCATGGGCCACGGTATACTCCCAAACGTGTAGCTACGAAAGGCAACGAACCCAAGTGTTAATTAAGTGAATTGAACGATATGATCTACTCCAGGACCATCACCTCGATTTCGGAACGTTCACAGAATCGAAGGCATTATGCACTACTAGTACTACAGCTAAACATTCACTCGTCCAACCCCGACCCAATGCATAGATTTACAATACCATAATCAGCGCGGGCATCCATGCACCGCGCGCCTCCGTACGTGACATGAACCTCATCCTTCTGTCCTCTCTTTCCCGCGCAGGCGAAGCCCAGTGCTGCAACTGGCGGCGGTACTCGAGCAACGCAGTCAAGAACGCCTCCCATTCGTCGCTGAAAAGTATATTGTGTAGAGTGATCTCCCTTATACTCCTCGCTGTCTGAGTGAAGAACATGTATAGGAACTCTTCCCTCGTGGCTGGATGGTCGAAGAATAGGACAATACATCACAAGCCCCTGCGGCCTTTCTGAACCTCACCCTGCGAAAGGTCGAGTGAAGTGATTGAGAGACGAGACTGAAGTCGCTCGCCCTCTTACATGATGCCGCCCAATGGACTCCTCGGAATGCGGTCCTGGCTCTGTGCCAGCCCGGCAAGCATCTGCTGCACCTGCGGCGCCGTCTTCATAAACGGCAGATTCCACAAGTCGTAGTCCTGGTTCTTGACCATCTCCAGGATCAAGACAATGACACCCCATGGGTGCGGGCGGGGCACCATGAGCCTCTCGACCAGCACGCGCATGATTTGCTCCTGGACGTCCTCTGACGCGATGCCGAAGATGTGCTGTAGGGCGGTGGAGAAGTAGTGCGTGTGTGCGTTCACGTAGCGCACCTGATTCATCATAGCCATGATGAGCTGGTACCGCACGGCAGGCTGGGTGTCGCGAAGCAGTCGTTCGAGCAGACGAGCTGGTGCTGCGGCGGAGGAGAAGACCGACGAAGCGGAAGTGGCGTGCACGCCGATAACACCGATCAGGACATTGCCGACAGGGGCGGCGGTGGGGCCTTTCAATGTGTTGAGAGCCGATGCAATGGCGCTATAATCATCGTTGTCGATGTCGGGACCCGCGCAGATCCGCTCCAGTGCGGCTTTGATTCCCATATCCTCCAAGATCTTATCGTAGTCGGCCTGAATAGCTGGAGCCTGACGGACTTGCTCGAGCCGGTTGATCTTCAAGCCTGGCATGAACGGGTCCGGCTGGTCGTTGATGATTGCCCTTGTAACGGCGCTGTTGACAATGTTATGCAATTGGGCGCACTCGACCGGGATGCTGCTGTTCAGCTGCAAATGGTTTTCGATGAGGAACTCGGGATAGTCGTGGTGCAGCATCAACAGGAAGCGCAAGACGCCGCGGTAGTAATCCTGAACAACCACGGAAGCATCCGAGGATCCTAGCAGCTCGCCCAGGTTGGTGAACAGTGTGCTCAACAGTTCAGCATATGTCGCCCAGCCACCGTTGGACCGACCCTGACCGCCGAGGAACGCTGGTACGAACAGTCGATGGCTGATCAAGGACAGCCAGGGGTATGTGAAACCTGGGAAGTGTCTTGGCTGCAAGACCTGGAAAGCAGTTGCGATGATGCGGTAAACACCCTGCTCCTGTTGTACGCTCAGCTGCGATTTGCCCGCGTGCAACTCGCACAGCAAGGACGAAAGGAGCCTGAAGTAGACTCTAGCACTCCAGCGCTCGCGCTGCTTATGGTGATGGTCGCTCATGACGAGGATAACCAAGCGCAAGAACGCGTCGAGCGACTTGGCCTTGTTCACTTGCGACTCGCCATCGGTCGGACTCTGGTAGAGCACCAAGTACGCAATGAGTCTCGCGAGCGCATCAATCTGAATGTACGCCGCATCCTGAGTGGCATACGGAGCGCTGGTCACCCGCTCAAAGGCTGCACAAGACATTTCCAGGCTGGCACGGAAGAACGCCATGGTCTCGTCCCCCTCGGTGACAATGCCCTGCTCGTACAGCTGGCGGACGAAAGCCAGATACGAGCGCTCCGGTGTTTCTTTGCGCTGTAGGCGGATCCACTCTTCGAAGATGTACTCTAGCTGATCGCGCTTATCGTGCTGGGGCGGGCTCGGCATGCCGTTCGGTTGACTGGCATCGATCTGCAGTCTTGACATTATCTTGCGCGCAGCTTCATTATCGGGCTCGTCTGCGATCCACTGGCCAAGCGCTTCGTAGGTGAGGGCGAAGTCCGACCGCAACGCTACTGCATGGTCACTCAGCAGTGCCTCGTCAAGGAAGTCTCGCAAGAAGGTGAAGACGACTGGTCGTCGGGCTCGGAGGGCTTTTGAGGCCTGCACGTCAATATGCTGGACCTCAAGCATACCTTCACCCAGCAACGCCAAGGCCGCGCCTGCATTGAAGAGCTTGTCGTCGTCGTTACTGGCAAGATACATTGTGAGGTGGCGGCCAGCGGGGACCGATATCTTGCAGAGGTGCACCAACAGACGAACGAAAACCTCGGTCTCGAGCCGCTTTTGTGCCTCACTGAAAATCGCCATCAAGCACTGCTGCCCAGCTGCGACGGCGAGATTGTCTTTCTGTACGGAAGACCCGATGAGCTCAATGAGTTGTTCGAAGATGCGGCGAATGGGCGCGGCTTCACCGATCTCGATGATGTGCTCCTCTAGCGCCTCTCGAGAAGCCTGCTGCAGGTCCTGCAAGAGCTCGAGAATACGTTGGCCGATGTTCGGACCGTCGAGGTATCCGTTGACTTGATGCTGGTTTTGTGGCAGTTGCATGCCCTGCATCCGCTGCTGTGGCGTCTGTCTTGGAAGTGCCGGAACCTCTGCCGGTGTTGGCATGTTTGGCAGGTAGCTCTCGGATAACACATCAGGTAGCTGACGACTGTCTTGCGACGCGCTGTTGGCGTGAGCGGCGGGCGTGATGCGCGCCTGGCGACCAAAATCTTCGTACAAGCCCAGCTGCTGGCGATTAAGCCCACTGGCATTGACACCTTGCGGGTCCTGACGGAACGGCTCAGGGATCATTTGCGCCCAACGACTTACTGGTGGATTGTTGAAAGGCTCGTTCGGACGAGACTCGTTGTGCTGTTTGCGCTCAAGGACCGCTTGAGCCAGCTGCGCATCGATTTCGGCCAGGGAGTGCTCCTCTGCAGCGCGTTCGACAAGGCTGCATACCGTATCGATGTTGTCGTTTACGAACATGATGATTTGGCCTTCTGGCAGCTGTTCGGGGAGGCTACGAGCCGCCAGGATGCGAATGTTATTCATGATGCTCATGCGCAACGGCTCTTTGCAGGTCACGAGGGCCAAGCTACCAGAAAGTGCCTTGACGACCGTGTGCGCAGAGCCGCGCAGCTTCTCGGTGTCGGCTTCTGTCGCAAAATCTTTCTGGATAAGCTCTGCCGTGGAGATGGCAGCAATGGTCACCGAGCGCTCGACTACGGGAGCAATAATCTCGTAGATCGCCTGCTGAGCAGCGTTCACGAAGATGCCACGAAGTTGTGGCTGGGTGACATTGCCGGCAGCCTGTGGAATCTGAAGCATGCCACCGAGGTCCGGAAGAGCCTGGATAACAGCTTCGGGCGAAAAGCGTTCGTTGGGGGCACGCTTGGACAAGCCGATGAGATGCATGTCGGCAAAGCCGTCAGGCCCACCATCTGGCACATACTGCTGTAGCATGTTGTTCTCGGCGAGCAACGGCCGCGAACGAACAATCTCAAGTGGCTCGATAGTCTTGATGTCCATGCTAAGATCTCTGCACAGCACCTCAATCTCGAACTTCATGTTGATCTTGAGTTCGAAGAAGTGGTACAGCTCACTCAGTAGGCCCAGGAGTTCCATCAGCCAGGGATTCGGCGGCTTGAATACTTTGGACTGTGCCGCGTGAATGAGGACCTTGCAAGTGAAAGGGATTGCCACGAGGTTCCGCTGAGTGTCTTGGCCCTCGATCAGCAGTTCTCTGAAAGAGAGGTTGCGGTGGAGAACAGGCTGATTGCGAGCAAGAGTCAGCGAACCAAGCCAACCAGCGAGGTTCTTCAGGTTTGTCCGTTCCGTGGCAGATTCCATCGTAGACTGCGCGTTGAGCATCTTCGCACAGCTGACGTACGTCTCGCGTAGCACCTCCGCCCAGAGAACCTTTCTGTTGAAGCTTTCAAGCAATTGCAGGTACAAGCCTTGGAAGTTCGGCTGCGACTTTGCCAGCTCCTCGACGAGGTAGTGAGCGAACCATTGATGATGCTTCTCCTCAAGCGTGTCCTCGAGGTCCTTGAACTTTTCCTCCAGATTCCTTTTGGAAACGTTGTTGAGCACAAACATAACCTTGTCTGATACGTCTTCGTTCGGATCCTCGTATGAGTCTGGCCGTAAAGGTGGATCGACGCGAATGGCAGAGAATGCCGGTGTAGGCGAGTCGACTCGGAAAGATTCATCAAGCGCACCGTTAGTGATGCCGTTCACGGCGTCTCCGTTGAGTCCCACGTTCTCCGACTCCAAGTCTTTGATGGCATTCTGGGCTGCAATGTGTGGCTGCGTGCTCTGAAGGGACGGAGTGACCAGTATTCTTTGGGCAACCTGAGGCCATTCCTTCAGACGCCCGATGATGTGGATCATAGCCTGCAGTCCAAAGCGATACATCGAGTCATCATGACTGTATTCCGAGACGGCCTCGAAGATCATGAAGATGGCAGCTTGTTCGGCAACGCCCGAAAGCACGGCAAACTGGATGAGGCCACCAAACAAGACCGCCGTCGTTGCGAGCGCCTCATTGGGGTACTCGCCGAAACAGTTGTACTCGTCAAAGAGACCGTGGAGCATGGCTGCGAACAGGTCCTGGTCGGCTGAGTCTTCGGATTCTTTCAGTTCTTTGAGCTCCGAGATCACTTGATCTGGCGTGGCGTGACCTCCGTACATTCGCTTGTACCGCTCCTCCATCTGCCCGCCAGCTTCGTCTGGCAGAGCGTGTCCGTGTGCTCGCACGCAGTTGGCTTCAATCACTGCGTCACGCTTTTCGTCCTCGCCGTAATTGAAAAGCCGGGGGTATATTTGCAGACACAAGCGATACAGTGGACCGCTTTCTTTCTCGTCGGGAAGTAGATCGGTGATCATCAGCAGCAACGTGTGCACAGTCTTCAGCATCAGCGGTGGCGTGGTTGGTACGGCGTGCTCTCTTTGCACGTTTGATTCGTCTTCCGCCTTGGCGCGCAAGAAAACCATGAGCGCCGTACCGAAGTCCTTCGGCCCCATGGCATTGATGTGAAATTGAGACCATTCGAGCAGGTTGCAGCGTCCTTTTCCATGAGCGTAAGCGGCAAGATCCAGCGTAAAGTTGCTGGATATCGTCAAGAGTAATTCAAGCCAGCCATGATCTTCCGCGTGCTGGTAGATAAGCAGCAGAAGCATATTGTCCTGCTGGTAGAACTCCACCATACGGCCAGCAACCCACGCCTTGTCGTGCATCCATAGAGAGTGCATCACAAAATCGTAATTATCGTGCTGCTTTAGTAGGAATGGGTAAAACAACTGCTTCAGTGCTTGATCTTGTAATGGTGACCACGCTTCATCCGGGTGATCTATCGAAGCAGCTGCGCAGACGAAGATGGTCATGTTCGGATTGATGAGCGTATCTGGAATGCCCATGAGCTGCGCGATGTTGTACGTCTCTTGTGATTGGAATATCATCCCAAAGAGCGCCTTGATTGCGTCGGTCGAGACCAGTGGATGCTTCACAGCCTTGGCCGCGTAAGCCTGCACGCTCTCCGGTGCATCCCGGTAGTCATCCAGAGTGAATGCGTGGCGCAAGCCAGGGATCTGTACCACGTCCAGCTCTTCCGAATCGGTCGACAGGAACGCGACGAGGAAGCTCAGCTGCGTCTCCGGCCACTCCCATTTCCCGCCCCACAAGCTCTGAACGTCGAAGTTGGTGTACTCTCTGGCAAGAGGTAGGAGAGCGTTGTACAAGGCCAAGAACTGCTTCTTCGTGACCCTAAGCTTCTCTCGGTCCAATCCTTGCACCACGTCTGTCCAATCAATCCTCGGGCCCGCCCTATGCTGCCGCAAGCCTTGAACGAAAATGGCAGCATCATAGGCATCTCCATCCTGCACGGTAACCATGAGCAGCAGAGCGTTTGCGATCTGAGGATATGATATATCTCTTGTCTCAACACTAGCCAGCATGTCCTTACAGGCCTCTAAACTGACTGTACCGCGCGGCCCTGTCCGCTCAACGAAGCGTGCAAGTCGGCCATTCTCGGAGTTCAGTAGGTCACTGAGGTAGAATGCGGACTGCACTGCTGATGGCATTTGCATGTTCAGATGTCGGTATCGCATGTGAATCGAGTAGTTCAGGTTCTCCCACTGCCCATCTCCCCAGTTCGAAGGCGGATCTTGCGTCAGACGCTCGATGATGGTAGCGAGGACGAGAGGGGAAAGGTCGTCACGGATCTGACCGTTCTGCTGGGGAAGTACAGGTGACGCAACGGTGGAGAGGAAAGCTTGGAAGTTGTTCGTGAGAATACCATCGGCTGGAAGTGACGAAAGTCAGTCTAGACTCGTTCTCGCACTCGAACATCGATACTACAAACCTTTGGCGCGCAGTTCCGGCTTTGTCACTGTCCTGCATGCCAGCGCTAACGCGACCTTTGAGATCTGATCGAGCCGAAAGTGCTCGATGAACGTGAGTAGGTCAAAGTCCCGGAACAGCTCGCCGTCGCTCGTGTCCAGCGATTGCGCAATCTTCTCAGCCTGCTGCGGCTCCACGAGAATCTTTTGCATCTCTTGTACTAGCATCTGATACGATCCGGCACTATCTGCCGCCGCCGACGGACGTGCTGAGCTGGGAAATATTGTCGACGCATTGCTTTGGAGCAAGCGCCTGAAGTATGTCGGGAAGAGCTCCATATCGTTGTCATCGACGAGTCTTCGTATCTTCTCCGCCTGCAACTCGAAGTTGTTTTGCTTGATCGTGCTCAGCAAGATATTCAGCTGCGTGACCAGCAAGCTGGTCAGCTGGCCCGAAGAGCCGCCGCCAGTGGACGTGATTGGTGAGCTGACCGTCGATCCGGAAATGGAGGGTGAATATCGTGCCAGGCGAGAGTGTCCGCTACCACCCGAGGCTGTCCCACCGCTTTGCGCAGGCGACGATAAGCTCGCAAGGGAGGGAGCTAGTCGGGGACTGCCGGTGGAAGTGACAGCACGTGAACGGGCACCTGAGTGGTATACTCCGGCCGCGTGACTGCTCGAAGCGGGGAGCGAGGCGAGTGAAGGATTGGACGACGTGGAGGATTGCCGACTGACTTCCTGTCGGTTGGCAGAGAAGGAAGCGTGGTTCACCCCGAAGCTGGTGGGCGAGAACGCCGCTCGCGACGGACTCCCACTCGAGCTACCTAGCCTCGTATGCCCAGCACTCCCCGTGGATATTGGTGTCAAGCCTCGGCGTGGTGTGTTCCGGGGATTTCCTCCCTGCCCGACAGACTGCGAGGGTCTCGTGCTTCTCGCGCCGGTGGACGACGTGGGGTCTGCAGTGCTGTGTAAGGAGGGATCCTGGGAGGTGGAGGAGGGGAAGCTCATTGATGTAGCGCGTACATTTGGAGGCGCCTGTTCGCTGACGGAGCGTCGAACGGAAGGGTGGTGGGATGTTGTTGCTGGTGAATGCTGGGTATGGCCTCGATCAACTGTGAGGTTGCACGTCCGTACTGGCTAGCGGTAGAGTTTCGAAGCATTAGCCAAGGCCGCCCCCAAACCAAACCAAACCCGCCTGGACCGTGCGGAATTGAGCCGCATAACACCACAACCACATCTCACTCCTGACACCGTTCTACATTCATCAGATAGGACCATTCAACACTTTACTGACGATACCTGTACCGATGACTGTTCACGCGAAGACTAGGTATGGCTCTCGTGCAACATCAATGAGCGGAGGCAGTCGGGTCTGTCGATGTCATGGTCGAGCGCCATCCGACATCCATGGCATTGGCATCGCACCCCAAACGTTGGGGCGGCGGTCATTCAGTTCTTGATCCTCGACGCCTCACATACCAGCATCCGCGCCACCTGCCAGCTTTCCGTGGACTGCCAGCCCCAAGGCACGATCACCTTGCAACAGCCGACTCAACTGGCTCCCATGTTCCTCCATTAGCAGGAAATAGTGCTCCACAACAAGACCGACAATCAACTGCCTGATCGGATCTCGCGGCGCCTGTTCGGTCTCGTGGCGTGGTTCAACAATCTTCGCCACGATGAGAATGCGCAAAGGGGAGATCGGATACAGAGCACGCAGCTTGTTGGCAGCGAGGTTCTGCAATGCCCCGTGCTGCAACTTTGTCGCGATGTTGTAGACCCAAGCAACCTTCTCGGCTGCTTCGTCTCGCTCCTTTGGTAGGCTAAGACCCTCCAGCGTTGGTAACGACCCTGGCTTTTCCATAAGGCGTGGCGCGAACTCTCCGGTTCGTAAGTATTCTGCAACAGGACCGAAGTTGATCGTAGCAATCTCGAGCTTCCGGGGCAGATGGAGATGCGTTCTTCGCTGTTGATCGAACCGAACGAGGTCTACAAGAATTGGACTCCCGCTCACTCTGTGCTCCAAAGCAAGAAACCGCGTTTCCCCGTCTTCGTCGTTAACGATGATCGTGCATTCATCGTCACTAGAATCGTTAAGCTGTTAGGTCCAACGTATATTATGAGTAGATGGCAGTGCCCATGACTTGCCTTATAAGGCGCCCCTGGGTCTGGCTTTCGTCACCCCTACGCAGCTTCTGCAGCTCGCTATCAGCGCATTCACTCGTGGACTGATCGCTCGGATTTTCCCTCGGGCCCACGAAAAGATCATCCTCGTCTGACACCGCCCCTTTGCTAGACTGAGACATTGTACTTTGAGATCGACAGGGCTTTGGCTTGATGGGAGTCGAGCCTGGCGTGGGGAGATGTACGCCTTTCAAGCCGCGAACTTTCTTAACGTGGTTCTGCTTCTTCGGCGGGCTTACTGATGGGCCGAAAACGTCGACTTCCTGCAAGCTGTTGTGATCGTGATGTTTGTGCGGAGCACGCTTGCGTTTGCCTGTTTTAGCGATCTTAAGCTCCATCTCTCGGATCGCTCTTCTCTGCTCGATGTAAGTTTTCCAATACGCTGGGTTTAGATCGAGGTTTTTAGCATCTTGTTCGAAAGCGACTTGACGTTCCTTCTGCAGTCGTATGGCTTCGTTGTCTTTGGGCTGAACCGTAGTATTCGGAAACAGCGGCAGGTCCTCTAGGTAGGCCTTATGCGGGTCGAATCTTCTGAGGCCCTCCTCGAGAACCCATAGACTAACAACGTCAGCGATGCCACAAGCGCTGCATACAGAGTTTGTACGTACTACTTCCGTCGGCCCAGCAGAATGGCGGGTGTCTCGCCGTCTCGGCGGGTTGCCATAAAGGCTGATGGCGGAATGCTGTGGCTGCAAAGCATCACCGGCCATTCCTGTCCCTGATGCTCCCAGATCCAGACGCTGCCATCGGCCTTCGCTTGCTTGGCGTCACTCGCCATCTTGTGAGAAGCAGTCACTAGCCAGGGGCTGTTTTCGCCTCCAAATTAAAGTCGATGATCTAGGTGCCTTCTTGGGTGTGACTTTGTGGAGTAGATAGCACGTGGTCAGCCTTCCCAGCGTTCACGGGACTGAGAGGCGACATTCAGGTGCGGCAGTAATATGAAGAAGGAGAAGGGTAGGAGATTGAAAATCAGAGAACGACCCGGAACGGTGACGAAGTTGCAAAGGGAGGCCAACTGAAATCTACGTAACGCGGCGACCGACACCGAAATGAGTGTCGTCTGTGGTAATCTCGAATGACCAGAAGCCGTCTGAGTCCAATTGCTATGAGGCCGCAAAACGCGCGAAGCCATCGACGTCGCGCGCCGCACATCCCAACGCATTACAGTTACTCACTAGTAGCACGTCAATGCTGCAATCGCGACCTTGTAGACCAAACGTGCTTAGTTCGCAGGATATGACTGCGCTCGCTGCGGTGTGGGAGTGCACAGGTGTTTGAGAGTGGAAGAAGACGCGAGACAACTCGTTTGGTGGAGTCGCGATTGTGGCTTGAGCTTTCGTGAAGCACGGAAGGTTGAACAGAACATCTGGCAGCATTGACAAACTACATACATACATACATAACTACCATATGCGACTGAGCACATACGCGTCACTCAAAGCACAAGGACTTGAAGGCCCCAAGAAGTGATATCACTAGCACGCGACAAGATGTTCTCCGGTCTATCCAACCTCCAACCGCGCCAACTCGCGGCACAAGTGCTCAACTTCGCCCTGGTGCTCTCGACGGCCTTCATGCTATGGAAGGGCCTGTCCGTCTTCACCGACTCCTCCTCTCCCATCGTGGTGGTGCTGTCAGGGAGCATGGAACCGGCCTTTCAAAGAGGAGACCTGTTATTCCTATGGAACAGAGGAACGGATACACAAGTCGGCGAGGTGGTGGTATACAACGTGCGAGGCAAAGACATCCCCATTGTGCATCGAGTGGTCAGACGATTTGGCGGGGGGTGAGTGTTGATTGCGAGAACCTTTTGTCGCATGAAAGTGTCTCTGCTAATCCGACGACAGTCCCGAGCCGTTGCAACTGCTCACCAAGGGCGACAACAACGCTGCCGATGACACTGAGCTCTACGCGCGCGGACAGAATTTCCTCGAGAGGTCAAAGGACGTGGTGGGCAGCGTGGTGGGCTATGTGCCGTTTGTGGGCTACGTGACGATCCTCCTCAGCGAGTATCCGTGGCTCAAGACGGCCATGCTGGGATTCATGGCTTTGACGGTTGTGTTGCAACGAGAGTGACCGACGCACACGCAATACTTTCCTAGCGAGGCGTACAGGCGTATATCGAATGTGCAAACTAGCACGGCAGGTTCACAACTTGGCACAGAGATTCGCTCTCTGCAGCATGTGAATCTTACCAGCCTTCCTGCCTCAACTGATCCCTCACACTCATGATAGCCTTGCCTAGACGGTTCTCACCCCACTGCTCGCGATTCGCTTCAGCATTCGCCGCGCCGAACCCAACGCCCCATATCTTGTCTGTTGGTGAAGCCTACAAACCATGGCTGTCAGCGCATTCCGAGTCGGAGCCTGCTGGTCGGAGGGCGCCCACCTCAACGAGCTCACGGTCACCAGTGTCGAGCAAGGCCTTCAGCATACCGGGCTCGCTCTTGCCCTTCGTGAACTTGTGATAATTGCCTTCTTCCACGATGCGACTCTTATCTGCAGACGCACAAATCAGTACGAAATAAAGCCAGTCCACCGCAGCAACACAGAACAAGACCGCACTCTTATCCCACACCGCCCGATTAAACCCTTTCGCTTTCCTACCCAAGGCCTGATGCTCCGCCGGGACCGTCGTTTGCATCATTAGCTTCGCCGTCTCCTAGCTCCCTCCATCGTCAGCAACACAAACTCACTCGAAGAAAGAGTGCGGAATCGGAAGGGATTAAGTAACCTCGTCACCGAACAATCTCGCCTTCTGCACCATCATCCACATCTCCGCCGTGAGGTACGTGACGCCGTCAACGTCGAACGAGGACTCGTACCATTGCGAGAGGAAACCGTAGGGTTCTTCGAACTCGCGCCAGAAGAAGAGGGGGCCGAGGGACGTGTCGCTTTGCACTGTGGACGAAGCCATTCTTCGCTTGCTGTTCGTGGCCGGCGTAGTCGTGGTTCGGTCGCTGTCTAGTGGTGCAAGAACAGCTCTGTCACGATAATAAAGAGGGAAAAGGCTCAAATTTTCGATAGATTCCGTTTGCACGCACAAAAAGTGAATGGCAAGTACTATGTACAGTCTGAACGCCTCGATATTCACGTTGAAAGCAGATCCTACCTACAGTCACAGCGCCCGCGCGAAACAAAGTGCCCCGCCCTGTCAATTCGTCCCACATCACCTCTGATTCCTCCCAGCCTTATCACCACACATATCTACCTGCTCAGTCCTGAGCATTTTCCTTGAGCACGACTAACAATTCTTCACATAATTGCTCGGCACGAGTCCAGGGTTGCCGCTCTTGCCGCAAACCTCAGCCTCCCACCACCCGTCGTCTTGGTGGCGGAGGACGGCGAGGACGTCGCCTTTGCCGAATGAGAGCTCTTCGGGGATGGCGGCTTGATACATGTACATTGCGCGCGCTGGAACCTCTGTCAGCCGGATCACTCTTTTGACGGGATGTGCTCGGAAGGTTGCAACTTACAGTAATGAAGGATCGGACGGCCGTCCTTGGTGACTTGTCTCTGCGTGCCGGCGCTCTGGCTCCTATTACGCGAAGCTAGCTGTTGCGGAGCCCCGTAGCCGTTGCCGCCTTCGCCGTAGTATTGGCTCTGCGGTCGTCCGCCACGCTGAGAACCGTATGGATCCTGACCACCGGCCGGAGCGAGCACCATCGCATTTGCGCCGTGGTCTGAGCCCCGGCTGCTGGGGGGCCTGCTGCCGACACCGCTCACGGAGCCTGCTGGTGGCCGGTTGTACGCTGGATTGGGCGACGCTGCACGCGGCGCTTGGTAGCCCGGCGATCCGCCACGGGAGCCGTACCCGCTGTAGCTGGGTTGCTGCGGCTTGATGGGACTGGTCGATTGAGCGCGGGGCCTGCCGGCTGGTGCTGCTGTGGCGTATGGGTTTGGAGATGTGGCGCGGTATGGCTGCTGTTGCTGCTGTCTGGGGTCATTGTTCGCGAACGGCCTGGGACTCGCGGCACGTAGTGGCTGAGGCGAGGCTGCGCGAGGCACCTCGCGGCCCATGCTGCTTCCTGGTCGTGGTACCGGCCCGGAGCTGAAGGCGTCGCGTTTCTGGTTCACGAAGCGCTCGGTCGTCTTCTGCATCTCCCGGCTTGTGTGCGCCGGTTGCGGTGCGCCGAGTCTGCTCACGGGTGGTTGATCGTACGCGGGAGGCGGCGTGGCCTGGTTTCCTCGGCTCGCGAATGGTGCAGGTACTGCATTCGCGGGGGCTCCTCTGCTGTCTAGACCTGGTGTACCCGGAGCTGGCGTTGACATGCCGTAGTGGTAGTCGGCTGACTGACGAACGGAAGCTTGCTTTGTAACGCCCTTCAGCTCGGCCAGCGCCTGAGCGATCGGGTCGAGTTCTTGCTTGGAGGTTTTCGACGGAGAGGGTTTTGTTGGAGAAGGCTTGCTGCGTTTGTCAGGGGATGCGACGTCGAAGACGTTGTTGCCAATGTTCAGCTGGTAGTCTGCGCGTGGGTCAACTGGATCTGGGTCCGGTGAAGGTGAGGGCTGCTTCTGCCATGGGCTCGCTCTGTTACTCGCCCCGAACGACTTCGTCGGGCTCGTGTTCGCACTCTGGGCGTCGCGCACGGTTGCGGGGGTCCAATTGTTGCGTTGTGAAGGCGTGATAGAGCCAGACGCTGGCGGCTCTTTGCCCTTCTGGCTACGTCGCCGGAAGGGACTGTGCGACTGGAAGAAGCCGCCCTTCTTCTTATCCGGCACTTGCTTGTCTTCTGCAATCGACGACACGCCGGAGATGTTTGAGCCGTTGTACTGCTTCGTCGGAGACGCATTCCCACTCGTTGGCTCGAAGCTGGACAACGACGTTGGCGCCGAGTAGTCACTACGTTCCTGCGAATCTCGGCTCTCGGGGCGCACTGGAGACGGGATGGAGCTACGCTCTGATGGCGGTCCCATGCGACAGAACTGAGTCATGCCGTCCGTAGGGTACGGGTTGTGTGGGATTTGCGGTGCATCCGCGTACGGGTTCGCCACGGCCGACGCTTGGCTCGGCGCAAGTGGTGGAGGCGCAGCGCTGCCGTGTGAGCTACGCGCATTGAAAGCTTCGTCGCCTTGGAGTGAAGTGCGACCTTTGGGTATGCCCATATCCTCCCGCAAACTGGTGTCCGGGTCGTGGTGCGACTCGAGCATGCTCGGCTGTGGTGAAGAGGATCTGAAGGCTGGGTTCATGGTGCGCTGGAACTGTGCCACTGAGTAGTCGCCATCCTCCGACTCGGCCTTTGACATAGCATCGTCAATGTCGCCGCGGCAGAAGTTGATATATCTGGGTGGATCTGGGATCTCTTGCCCCGTGCCACATTCTTTGATGAAGCTCGAGATGTCCTTCTCGACATCACAGTCCTCCAACGACAGCCGGATCTTCTCGCACGCGCCATCGTCGCTCACGCAGACCGTTGACGCAATGTTCGCGAAGTTCCACAGGCTACTCTTGAAGTAGTCTATGCGCTCCTCTTCCAGGTCCTGGAACTTGTCGCACGCCGCCTTCCATTCGCGGTTCCACTTGCCCGTGGTCTCTTCCAGGATCTTGATGGCCGCTTCGTAGTCGTTACTGTTCGCCGACATCTGAATCTGTGTTTTCTCGAGCTTGGCTTTGTTCTTGCGTTCTTCCTGGCCCATGACCATGTGGCCTTGCGCAAGGTAACCCTTGATCTTCAAGCAGTCCTGCTCATACCGATCTCTGGCTTTGTTGACGGTGCTTGTCTGTTGCGTCTTGATCTTCAGTAGCTTCTCGATCCCGGCTTGTACGATCTTCCGCCTCTCCTTCAGACCACCCGCAAACGCGGCCAGCGGCTCCTCCAGTTCGCTCTTCATCTTGGCCGCCACTTGTTGATGCTCCTTGCCCATCGTCTCCAGTTCGCCTCGGACGACATCAAGCGACATTCGCAGTGTCCCGGACTCGGACGATCCGAGCGGCTTTCGGGCTAGGTTCAGAATCTTCCGCGAGTATTCCTCTTCGATCTGCGCTCGGGCGGTGTAGAAGGCTTTCAGCTCGTCTCCGGTGACCTTCGCATTGTGCATGCGCTCCACGAGCGGAGAGACGCCTACATCCTCTTTGCCCCAGAAGTTGTTTGCGACTAGATGTAATGTCCGTCAGTGATCGTGGAACCCATCCATATGACACGGGAACGGCGTACACGAAAGTGAGACTGTTGGGGCCTCGGAGGCCACAGTGCCCGGCATTGCGCCCTTTCGGAAGTGTTTGGCCCGTATGCGATGTCTTTGCGATTCAATGAATGAATTGTTTGGGATGGTAAATATCGACGCTGGAATGGTGTGAGATGTGAGGGTGGCCGGCATGCAGGTGTACATGACCTTTGTTCGGGTGGCTGGAGATCTGACGCGAACCAACATGCTCGTCGTCAGGGGCAACGCGCGCTCCCGCGGTTCCCGCCCCGCGCCAAGCCCAGACCATCTCCAATAAGGCAAATGTTTGCCTGCGATTCAAACATCAACTTGACTCCATCCATCAGCAATACTCTGTACGAACCTACGTGTTCCCGATCAATCAGAACCAGACCGAGATATGCACAGGTCTGCAGATGGCCGCCCGATAGGTCTCCAGCCCGGATCTGCTCGAGGTACCACGACCTCCTCCGGGCGGATGCTTCGCCCGCTTACTGCTACCTGCAACGCGAGTGCATTCGGCGATTAGATTTTGCAAGCGACTTCCCACGCTCCGAATGATGTTCAACTGCCTTGCATATCTACTTTTACAAACGATTGGGTGCCTGCAGTATGTTCTGTGCTTCGCCCCGCCGACGCCGCCGATGTGGTTGGAGTCGTACCGCCTTACCACCATTCCAGGGTTCGTGCGCTCACAGGCTACAATGAATGTGTGATTATACCCGGACGGAGACACACTAATTGGAGGTACGGTATCATCACATAGATCGTTTCCAATCTGAATCTGAGATGGCAGCGGCTTTCCTGGTCGAAGCACACCCGCTCTGACCATCTCATAGCTTACACAGCCCTACGAGGAATGTTGTAAGTATATATAGCTTCCACAGTCCACATCAGACACCATCTTGTGGCCTTCGCGGTAGGTCTTTGCGCTTTCGTGCCAAAATACAAATATGTTGCCGTCCTTTTGCCTACCATGAATACTATGGTGTGCGAGCTTGTCTGCCTTCTCAACCGGTTCCGCTGGCCCCTTTCCATCCCTACACCATCCGTATTCAATATCTCCTCGTTCAGCCTCTTGATCTGATCAATTTCGTTGCCCGAAAGCGCTATTATATCTTGGCAAGACGCGAGGATATTGGGCTCTAAGATGGAACTCAGTCCAGGCACCGAACCTGATCAACATGCGCGACAAGTGCAGCCATTTCAAGGATCCAATGTCGAGCGTACAAATGCTACACTACGCAAACGAGATGCGAGCAAAGCGAGAGTCACAATTGCGGGCCATGTGGAAGCCTTGACGGGATCACTGGTGGACCAGGCTTACGTGGGGCCTCCCTGTCGCAACCCTGGAGCGACGACGCAATGTCGAAGCAGAGCGATTCGCAGAGTTCCCCTGAGACAGAAGAGCTTCATGCAGACTTTGGCTCTGAGGTGCAAGCTGCTGTGTCGTTCCATAGAGAGCTGTCGCCCAAGGCACCCACTTCTCGGCCAAGGCCGCCAGATACGCCAGGCGATTCCGTTGCACCGACACTTGCGAAGCCACAAAATGCGAGAGCAGGAGCAGAAGCGCGGGTGGATGCGTGGGTTAGCCAAGCGACCCGAGAACTGGACAAAGTAGCCATGGATCACATAGTGCAAATCAGCCCTTCGGTGGCTCACAGTGGTCGCAAGCTTAACACAGATACGACAGGCGAGCAGTTGTTTGTAAACAGCGTTCTGGAGCAGCTATACACGGTGAAGACGGACTCTGACTGGGATATCATACAAGCGCAGGAGCGCTGGCAGGCTGATCGTCGTCTGGCCGGCAAGCGAAGAACAATCAAGTCTGCGGAGTCCATCGTGTCTCAACCGCCGGCAGCAAGTGCGCAGCCAACTGAGAGGAGCCCTTTTAGTACAGGCAAGATTCGCACCACGAGCGATGCTGGCTGGAGCATATCCGCGAACGATGACGTCCCTGTGCTTTCCACAGAGTATGAGAATGACGGCGGCCTTAGCGGCTGTGCTGGTAAGCTTGGTGGTGAATCCAAGTCAATGAACCCTGGCAAAGGGAAAGGGCGACTCAGAACGTCAAATGAGTCGGTGGGACAGTTCAGCACCGAGCAGTTTATGGGCTTCGGAACGAGCACGCCTCACGAAGACACGGCAGGACGCTGGGGGCGAATGAATCAGTTAAGCTCCTGGCAGTCAGTAGATCAACTACTGGGGCAGAGAGACCAATTGACTGGGCTCGTCACCGAACGACCGTGCTTGCGCACCTGCGCCGTTTGCGGCGACGTCAAAACCACACTGGACTTCCCTGCCAAAGCTCCAACATCGACGTGCCAGCACCCACCACAAACATGCACAGGGTGCCTGCGGACATGGATAGCATCGGAACTGGACACGAAAGGCACCGACCGTATCTGCTGTCCCGAATGCCCAGCAATACTCCAACACGAGGACGTCCGGCGAGCAGCCTCGACAGCGACGTTCGAAGCGTACGACAGAATCTGCGCCCGCCACGCCCTCTCCGGTCTCCCGGAATTCGCCTGGTGTCTCCACCCAGAATGCGAGTCGGGTCAACTGAACGCCTCGGATCAGAATTTCATGCACTGCGCCAGCTGCGGCTACAGGCAGTGCCTCCGACACCAAGTCCCCTGACACTGGGCAGAGACGTGCGAGCAATACGACTGCCGCACCTCAGGCCGGCAGGCGCGGGACCAACGGGAAGAACGTCACCTGACCGAAGCCATGCTCGATCGCGTCTCGAAGAAGTGTCCCGGCGTCGGGTGCGGGTGGCGGATCCAGGAGACCGAGGGGTGCGATCATATGACGTGTCGGCAGTGCGGGCATGAGTTCTGCTGGCAGTGTCTGGCGGGTCAGAGGGAGATCTGCAGGGTGGGGAACACGGCGCATCGGAGTTGGTGTATGTATCACTCGGGGGATTTGGATGTTGGGTGGCCGGGTTTTGCGCACTGAGGGAGAGACGGAGATGGGTTCGAGGTTGCAGTGGATGTTGGAGGGTTTGGACGGACTGCTGAGTGGACGCATACTCGTGTGTCTGCGCATGGGAAGCTATTTGCGGGAAGCGTACCGTCGTGTCCGTGGTTCTTGGGAGCTGCGTGTGGAAACACAGTACCTAAGCATGCAAATCGTAAATGATCGGACAGGCTGCGAGCGTGGCTATTGCCCCGTTTTGAACGTGCGAAGTGCAGAAGGGCAACCTGCTATTGCTGTCGTACGAATGCGATCCCAGATGAACGACGGTACAAACGCCATAAGTTACACAAACAGGCCCACGTCAGGCGAGTCCTTACTATCTGCGTGATACCAAGGACTCAGGCGCCTTTTTCCAGCAAGTCAAATGAACGAAACACGAACGAAACCTCCATCATGAAATCCTATGTACCGGGTATCTGAGCAAACGGAATCCTACATAGCTATCATTAAAACCCCGCGCATTCCCACGTCGTCAGTCGTCATCATGTATGGACAAAACATGCATATCCAATCTTGGTCCAAAGATAAGTACCGGGCGAACGCAAACGTATCAAGCTCCAACAGCCTTCGCGGCTTCGAGCTCCGCTCCTTTCTCCCCTTTCTCTGGGTGCGGGAGAGGGACGTCTGACGGTTCGGCTTGGTCGAGGACTGCAGAAGTCTTGTTGTTCTCGGACGTGCCTGAAACCGCTTCCGCGCTGTCCTCTTGCTCGACGAGGGACTCTGTTTCGGGGGCCTTGCTAGAGACGGCTTCTGCGCTGCCGTTGTGCACACCCACGGGCTTCGTCTGCTTCGCGGTGGATTGCTCGGCCTCTTCAGAGACAGCCTCGGCGGAGTCTTCCTGCTCCGTCACGGATTCCGGCTCCTTCTCCGCGACGTCCTCGTCCTCACCCTCGTCATCCACTTCCTCTTCATCAGTGACCTCCACCTCAGTATTACCCTCGTCCTCTTCAGCGACCTCGGCCACCTTGCCACTGGCACCTTCACGCAGGAGTCGCGCCTCCTTGCCACGCTTGTGACAGTACCAGAAGACGAACATCAGGACTGCCGAGGTGTTAGCGAGCAGCTGTAAAGTCCAAGATTAGCCAATGAGGAACTTACTGAAGACTGCCAACGACATGACCACGTTCGTCGTCGAGGCCAGGAACGGGAAGCGCACGCGCAGGAAGGTGACGACGTTCCGCAGGATGCTGGCTACGGTGCCTTGCTGACTTACCAGACCTTTCAACCCGGGGATCCTGCGCTTCTTCTTCTGGGCCTCTTCACCACCGGTTTCCGCCGTCTTGATGCTGGCGTCGCCGGTGCCGCCAGATGCGGAAGCAGACGTCTTGTTGGCTGCCTGCATGCGTGCTTTCATGTCGTTGCCTGGCTTCTCGCTCGCAGCGGCCAGGAGCTCTGGACCGAGAGTGGTGCCGAGCTTGGAGGGTAGTGATTTTACAAGTGTTTGGACGAAAGGTGGCATGGCCTGGAATTGCTTCTCGAGCTGCGGTCCGGCGTCCTTCATCAGCTTGTCCATGTCCTCGTATGCCGTCGGGCCTCCTTCCATGGTGTCCTTCAGGACTTGTGCGAAGCGCTCGTAGATCTTTTGCGTTTCGCCGGAGAAGGCGAAGACGCGGTTGTTGATACTGCTCATGTTGAGGTTGTCCAGTAGGACCGAGACTTCTTGTTCTTGCTTCTTCTTCGTCTCTTCTTCGTTGATGGTGCCGTCTTCGTTGTAAACCGGCTCAGCTTTGCTGTCGGTGTCCTTTGATTTTCTCGTGGGCAAAGATGGCATGGAGGGCAGCGAGGAGTATGCTGATGATGCGTACTGCACCCACGTACGCTTCTCGGCACTCTCCTCCCCGTCGCCTCCCTTGGACTCGCCTTTCGTGGCTTCTTCGGATTCTGGGTTGGGTCCTTGGGTAGTAGATTGGTCCTTCGGATCCGCCTTAGTGTGTTCATCGGCCGGCTTCTCCTCGCCTGTCTGCTCCTTCTTCGCGCCGGAACTCATGGACGGTAAATACGATGCCCATGTTCTCTTCTCCCCCTGAGTCCTCTCGTTCGCCTTCTCTCCCGTCTCCGCAGCACCCACGTTGAAGCCTCGAGTGGCTGCTTCTGCGTCTTCTTGACTCGGTAGATCAAAGCTCTTGTTTTTCTTGTTCTTCTTCTCCTTTGTCGCCGAAGCCTCGACCTTCTCGGTGCTGTCCTCGGGAGCTTGCTCCGGCGGATCTTCTACACTGCCATCCTGCGCTGTATCTCCTTTCGAGTCCTGTGCACCTCCTGCGGGTACAGGTTTCTCCTCCGGCACGACCACCTGATCGGCGCCAGCTGCAGTCTGTTCCTGTGACTCCTGAGGAACCTCCTTCTCCTCGCCTTCCTCTGTTATCATGGTCGCCGGCGCATCCTTGCCTTCAGGCGCGCTCTTGTCCGACTCTATTTGCTGGTTGAGAAAATGCTCGTCGCCGTCCTTCAGTACCGGGTTCTGCGGGTTGGTTTTCTCCAGATTTTCTT
>Ga0268244_10000173_pt1 | contig 28055 bp, 36 predicted proteins | sample AgamicMgSfe_FD_200258 | JGI IMG/M metagenome (GOLD analysis project Ga0268244, IMG submission 200258) | Agave microbial communities from Guanajuato, Mexico - Mg.Sf.e (v2) (version 2) | ecosystem: Host-associated > Plants > Phyllosphere > Phylloplane/Leaf | place: Guanajuato, Mexico | collected... | reverse complement strand
GGGGTTGAATAACCCGTTTGCGGGAGCGGGCAGCGGGGCCGATAGTATCAGTCAGGGGACGAGCGGGGGCCGGACGACGGGCGCGGCCAGTAGTGGGCGAGGTGGTGGGACGGCGGTGCCCGTTGGTGGTGCGAATGGGAATGGCAACGGAAATGGGTACCAGTCCGTGAGGAGGAGTAGTGAGGGTAGCGAGACGGAGGACCTGCTCGCGGGCCAGGAGCCGACGTTTGTGGGCGTCATGTTGAATCCGAGGCGGAGCTTGAGGGTGATCAATCGGGATTGAAGAAGCGAGACTCGGGAAGTGTTTATTTGATGAAGAGGAACGAGTTTTGTATGATATGTAGGGACGGATGGATCAGAACGGAACCCGGTGGGATATGCGTGCCGGTATTTGCTTGTGTGTTGGCGTGGGAATGGTGGAAAAGAGGTGTTGTGCTGTAGGTCTGGGCTGTGCGATGAAACGCACATAAGGGCTGAGACAGCAATATGCTTCCCGCAAGGCAACAAATCCTCGAGAGCTTATTAGCATTTGCGTAGGAAATGGTTTTTATGTTGTTTCAAATTCGGTAGGCGGCAGTATACATAATGACGTTGGACTTCCATCAATTCCATCATGTTGAAGAAGTCGAGTGAGCCGAAGTCAAGAGGGCAAGTGTTCTGGGTTGCCTTCTTCGTTATATTTATGACGTTTGCCTTGAAAAACTTGAACAACACATGTATCGCTTGATCTCAAGTAGCTACCTAGGTATATGTACGTAATAAATCACATGCACATCTCATCTATGAAGTACTGTACTTTCAAAAGATAGACTCGCGTGGGAAAGACCACCCATCAACAAGACTCCCACGCGCCACGCTTGTTTTTGCTTGGTGGGAAGAAAGCCATCCACCTCATAACGCCAGGACGTGCTACTCATGGTTATCTCTCTTCATATCATACTCTCCCTTTCCCGTCATCGCCTCCAGCACTTGGAATCCGCGATGCCCGACGACTTTGTTCGTGGGAAATAACACATACACGCACCGTGGAGAACATCTTCCCTTTTTCCAACAAGGACCGAACCGGACCCTCCCCATCATGAGAAAGTCCATCCCAGACGTGGACGTTTGATGTTCACCCGGACCACCTCACCCGACAATCGCGAAACCTCTCCTGGAACTTGGCCACGCGCTCGTGAAGCCAGCCGGACGACCAGTGCTCGTCCTCCCGCTCGTCGCTCCGGCCGAACCGGATGTCTCTGCCCAGGTGACAGCGCCCGGGCGAGAACATCCACTGCACGCACGCGTCGTCGTGCGCGCGGCGGCAGGCTTCCGCGCACGCCGGCTCGGACTCGACGGCCTTTTGCTCGTGCTCGGCGAGGCTGTAGTAATCCTCGTCGTCGCCCGTGGCGAGCGAGGCCGAGACGAGCTTGCGGTCTTGCGAGAGGTTGTTCCACGACGTCCGGTTCACGGCGATGTGGCGGGCGATGAAGCGGTCGAAGACGTCGCGGAAGAGGTACGGGGTCTGCCAGCCGTGGTCGTCGACCCAGGCGGTTTGGATTTGCCACAATGTGTCGACTTCCACCGGCTGCACGTGGTGCCAGGTGACGGCCGGCGTGCACCAGTGGTTCTCCGTCCAGTCCACCGAGCTCACCGTCTCGCCTTGGATCAGCGGCCAGGCCGGGGTCAGGGGGACGTTGACTTCGAGGTAGAAGGCGCGGGCGATGACCTCGTCGCCGCAGCAGGAAACGCTGGTGAGCTCTTCCCATTTCTCGTCAAACGCCACTTTGCCCATCGCCCGGCGCTTGTCCTCCAGCAACTTCGCCGCGCCTCGGGAGAAGATCACCCCGCTCCCTCCGTGCGCAAAGGTCGTGTCTCCGATGACGTTCTGCGCGCCGAGGTAATAGGGCTTCTTCGGGTCCATCGTCTTCAACCACTGCAGCAGGTTCGTCCATGACAGACTCGTGTCCGCCTCGATGAACACGAACCACTCGACCTCCTTCGGCGCCGACTCGTATGCCTCGTGCAGCATGGGCAGGAACTTCCACTTGTCCAGATTCCATCCTCCGTCGCCTTTCAGCTTGCTCACGTCCTGCCCTTCGCGCTGGTATTGCTGCATTTTGCGGTAGAGCTCGAAATCCTCGTGGTGCTCGCGGAAGTGTCGGCTCACGGGTGCGATGGCGTCGTGGACGGGGTAGTCGGCGAAGGTTTGCTTCAGGTCGGAGAAGATCATGAAGTGGGGCACGCAGGTGAAGAGGGTGACGAAGTGGATGGGCAGCTTTTGGTAGAGCTCCGTCGCTCCCGTCTTGAGCGCGACGAGCACGTTGGCGGCGCCGGGGGCGTCGCGGCAGCTTTCGGAGACAGTCGTCTTGGAGGTGTCGTCGGCATTGTGGTGGAGGGGCGTGTCGTCGGCGGCGGTGGGTTTGATGGGATCGCTCGAGGTGATTCGGTAAGGGGAGCTGGCGGGGAGCCAAATGTTCCGGCCGAGGAAAAGGGTGAGGACGACGAGAAAGACGACCGCGAGTCGAGCGGGGGTCACGCTGCGGCCGAGGGAAGAGGTGCCGGCGCTCATGGTGTCTCGACTCTACCACGGCCGAGCGGCAACGTGATGCCGTCGTGGGATGTAGGGAGCATTGGAGGATGGAAGCGAGCGTGATGTGAGGGTGGACGGAGACGGACGGAGTATGTACATGTACCTGTGCATGTGCTTTGCAGTGTTGAGAGAGGAGAGGGGGCCTCGTAATGCGGGCCTCCCTCCCTTCGGGCCAACTTCCCCTTCAGGCCACGGTCATCGTACCGACACCCCCTTGATTCGATGTCTCTGTCATGATTATGAAATGTGCAAATTTTGGAGGATGAGGCGACGCTTGACAGGTTGATGTTGAGATGGGCTTATCATTCCCCAAACGGGCCGGACGTGAATGGTAATGAAGCTTATTATGTACCCGCTCGTGCTATACCACGGAAAGACGTCGCCGGGAAGCTTCGCAAAGCTTGGCCAAGATCTGACTTCAAGGCAACAAAGTATGCTAATATCAGACTTCAAGGCAACAATAAACAGTATATCAACAACAAACGCGATTGAGTTTGCAGCCTGGTCACATACGTAATCTCACAGGTACATGTCAACACATTCGCTTGGTCACACCGCAGCAAGGAAACGCCTCCAGGAAACGCTTCATACGCTTACAGTAGCTGATCTGCACCCAAACTGCACAGTCTGACTTCCCTTCATCAGACCTTGTGCACCGAAATCCACACCGGTGGCAACGACTCGCCTCGCTTTCCATTCCAGCTCATGCTCGACAGTGTGCCTTTGGCCTTGTCGCTGGTATACTCGATCGTGGTTCCCTGCAAGCCGCGATACCATTAGCAACCCAGTCCAAACCCACCCGCTTTGACATCCGCCTTCAATCATTACCAGCACTTACCTTATACCACTTCCCACCCCCTCGCTCCAGGACCTCCGTCGCCGCCCAACCTCCGCACTTCTCGCCCGCCTCTGCCTCGTCCACGGCGCCCATCACCCGCTCGATCAGACTCCGCACCGTCATCTGCGTGTCCGCAGCCCAGATTTTGAAGCCGCTGGACCACAGTCAATCAGCTTGGTCACTTCTGTACAAAAACCCCCGGATCTGGCCACCACAAGGGAATGATGTAGGGTGATGACGTACAGGTCTTGACCCTCGTACTTCTTGTCCCACACCTTCGCCGCCTTCTTGAAGACGTGCAGCTGCGTCGTCTCGCGGGGGAAGAGGAAGTTGACGCCCGGGCGAAGAGGTGGCGGGGCGTACGGGTTCGGCTTCTTCTTTGGCTTCTTGACCTTCTTCTCCGCATCTCCCTCATCGTCTCCTTTGCGTTTCTGAGGAGAATTGGGCGGAGGCGCAGGTGGGGACGGAGGTGCTGGTCGTGGTGACGGTCTGGGGATACCACCTGCCCCCTCCTGCACTGTTTGCGGAGGGATATAGACACCCCCTATGCCGATAGGTCCCGGGAGGTAGGCGGGGTGCGAGTAGATGTTATACGGCAGGACCTGTTGGCCCGGGAAGTAGAACATGTTTGGTCCTGGCGCCGGGCCCGCTGGAGTATACGGTGGTGGTGCGGGGGATGCTTCTTCGGCAGGTGGGGTCGTAGGGAGGTAGCCACCGTCGGCGCGCCACTGGTACGGAGCGGATGGGGTCATTGAGCGTGTTGAGTTTGTTTTGCTGGGATCGTCTTCAGCTGCTGAGGTTCAGTCTCCTGGTTTGTACAGTGGAAGAGAAAGCCCAGCATACGGCCAGGAAATTCACGGCTGTTATATGTTTGCCCAAGGACCAGTCACGCGCCGAGTGCGACGTGGCAGACCATGGTGACTGAGTGGTTGTGCTGGCCTTGCCTGTCCGCGTGCGCGTCCTTTATACTTCCAACATTGCGTCGCGTGCGCCGATCGTGACTGGTGCTGTCAGTCATGTTGCCGTCGGCTGCCATGTTTGTCGGGGTGGGAGGCATTTGTCATGCTACGTTTGGTGTGGTTTTGACAAGCGCTTTGCTGTCCGCGAGTGTGGCAATGTTTGCCCACCATGCATAGGATCTGTGATAATCAACCCGGTTATCGTTTGATGTGATTCGTGGCATACGCTGATTTTCGTGCACGAGCACGCCTCTGGGGCGTTACAACACCCAAGTAGTGTATACGCGGCGCTCGACGAACGATGAAGCCGGACACTGCGTGGGATGAACGCGAGTGACCAAGTTTTTGCATCGATACAGAGGTCTCTTGCTGGTATTGCTCCCGACAGGGCGTCTCCGTCATCGTCAGCCGTGACGTGAACAACGAGCATGGGACCGCAAAAGTCACGCCATTGGCCGCTAGTATGAGGTCGGAATGCGATGCCGCCGGTAAGAGTCCCCGGGCTAGCAATGTTCCGCTCGAACATGCAGCAGAGCGGAAGGGCGTCGAGGCTGCTATCCGTAGTTGGTAGGTACTCCTCGTCAGTCCACAAACGAGAGTGAGAGGTTTCGGCAAATAGTGTCATCGATAGGCGTCATGTCCGCACACAGTGATGGAGAGGGTTCCGTGTCTTTCCTTTGCTGCTGACGGTGAGTCTTGATCCTTCTGTTTGGACCGTAGTAAATTCGGGACTGGGCCGGTGTTGACCAGTGCAACGAGAGAACGACAATAATAAGAGAAGGAGGAGCATAGCATGGACCGGGCGAGGAGTTCGATTGGAGCACGAGTTTGTCTTGGAAAAGTGGTAGTCAACAGTGTGAAGATCGTTCAAGACAAACTCACTTTGCCACTTGAGCAACCCTCTCACTGCAGTCTTCTTTGCGTACGGAGCGATATCATACAGCAACCATCTCATCTTACACTTCCTACCTATTGCCTCCCTTCGCCTTGTTGAGCTCTATCCTTAAGATCTCCGGATGCCGATGCACACTCGGCATCAAACCGATCCCGATCGCTCTCCGCACCGCCTTGGCCATCTTGCGTTGATTCACCGGCCGCAACCCAGTATCGTCACCGTGCCGGATCCGGCCCATGTCCGTGATGTACTCCGACATGACGCTGAAATTCTTGTAATGCTCGAGCGGCTTCATGCCCAGCTGGTCCAAGATATCCCGGCCGCGGGACCGTGGATTTCGCTGCAGTTTCTTCCACTTCGCCGCCTCGACACCACTGAGGTCGTGCGGGGCGTAGACGTTGCCCAGACGCCAGCGGCGCGGCTGCTGGTTCTCGAGGTCTTTGCGACTGTAGTTCCGTTGCGCGTCGGCGAGGGCGGCTTCTCGGTTTTGGCGCTGCAGGGGAGCGGCGGCTTCGCGGACGGTTTGGATGGCCAGGTCGTATTGCGCGGCGGAGGCGTCTCGAGCGGGAGTCGAAGCGGGTGGGAATGGGGTTCCGGTTGTTGAGGTGGCAGGCTGATCGAACTCGTTACGTGGAGATTGGAGGGCTTCTGGTTCGATCGTGAGTGAGGTCACTTTGGCGCCAGCGCAGGATTGGGAGCGTGGATACCGGTGAAGGACTGCGTCGCGGACCGATACTGCGGCTGCTGTGCTTGTTGTCGGGCGGACGTGGCCAACGTGCGCCGGCATTGTGAACAGACCTTCGAAGGCCGTAGCGTGAGCCGCCCGAAGCATTGTTCCAGTGACATGGTGGGTATGCGAAGTGAGTGGTGTTCGATCCGCGATGTTTGTTGTTGGATGTTCAAATTGAAGATCCGTCTGACCTCCGCGGCCAAGCTGAGGACGAAGTCTGGTGTGGCTTCACCCATCCTCATTTCATAGAACCTTAAACACTTTGGTGATCTCCTACATACTGCTGTCCTTGAAGCTCGGAACAGTACATAGGAAATCCAATGGAATACGAGCAATGTCGCATGCAGACGCCATCGCCTAGAATCTACACCAATATCAGTCCAGCGAAAAGCACACCAAGAAATTGAGGATTGAGAACAAGCGCGCCTTGCACAACCGAACCCCGGAGGTCGACACGGAGAAGAGGAACAGCGATCTCAAGCTCATTCTTCTCTGTTAGCAAACCGTCATGCTAGCCAGCCGGCTCTGTCTTCGGGCAGCAGCCCGGCCGCAAGCGAGTGGCCTGCCCTTAATCACCCATCGTTTAGGCCTTCGCACAGCAAGACCGTCAATCCGTTTATGGCAGGAGACCCATCGTGTCTTTGTCTCGGCTCCTCGACACAGGAAAGACGATGCGCAGGCGCGAGCGATCCAAGAGGAGAACCCTGCAAAGCAGCCGGCGCGAGAGAGCGTCAAGCCCGAGAGTGTGGAAGCAAAGAAGCCCGCCGACCCGTCCGCACCTCCTACCGACAATGATCCTCTGCTGGCGGAGAAGACGGTGTCGAGAAAGGAGCAACGGTCGGCGGACTGGCGCATCATCAAGGATATGTCGCACTACCTGTGGCCCAAGGATGACTTGGGCACGCGCTTTCGGGTGGGATTGAGCGTGGCGTTACTGGTGGGAGCCAAGGTGGGCAACAACTTCAATGCAATGTTCATGGGGAATAGTCTGTTGATAGTCCCCCGTATGTGTAGGTCCTCAACGTGCAAGTCCCTTTCTACTTCAAGACCATCGTCGACAGCATGAACATCGACTTCGTCGCGGTGGGGGGCACGGCCGCGACGGTAGCCGGCGCATCCATTTTCGCGTACGGCGCGACTCGCATTGCCGCCGCCATCTTTCAGGAGCTTCGCAACGCCGTCTTCGCCTCGGTCGCGCAGAAAGCCATCCGGCGCGTCGCCGGCAACGTCTTCACCCATCTGCTGAACCTCGACCTGTCCTTTCACCTCGCGCGTCAGACCGGCGGTCTCTCCCGCGCCATCGACCGCGGTACCAAAGGCATCTCGTTCCTGCTGACGAGCATGGTCTTCCACATTCTGCCGACCGCACTGGAGATCGGTCTCGTCTGCGGCATCCTGACGTACCAGTTCGGCTGGAAGTTCGCCGTCATCACGGCCGGCACCATGGCCGCGTACTCCTGGTTCACCATCGCCACCACCGCCTGGCGCACTAAATTCCGCAAGCAGGCCAATGCGGCGGATAACAAGGGCGCCACCGTCGAGCTGGACAGTCTGATAAACTACGAGGCGGTGAAGTACTTCAACAACGAGGCCTACGAGACGAGACGGTACGACAACGCGTTGAAGGCGTACGAGGACGCGAGCATCAAAGTCGCCACCAGTCTGTCGTATCTCAACATCGGTCAAAACCTGATCTTCAGCTCCGCGCTGACGGCCATGATGTACATGGCCGCCGAGGGCGTGGCCACGGGTGCCCTGACCGTCGGTGACCTGGTCATGGTCAACCAGCTCGTCTTCCAGCTTTCCGTGCCCCTCAACTTCCTGGGATCCGTGTACCGCGAGCTCCGTCAAAGTTTGCTGGACATGGAAACCCTGTTCAACCTGCAGAAAGTCAATGTGGCCGTGAAGGAAGCCCCCGACGCGAGACCTTTGCTTCTGAACCGAGGCGGGGAGATCAAGTTTGAGAACGTCAGCTTCGCATATCGCGCCGACCGCCCGATCCTGCAAGACCTCAACCTCACAATTCCCGCCGGCAAGAAAGTCGCCATTGTCGGTCCGTCCGGATGTGGCAAGAGCACGATCTTGCGTCTCCTGTTCCGCTTCTACGACGTGCAATCCGGCCGCATCACGGTCGATGGCCAAGACATCCGGGGCGTGACGCTGCAGAGCCTGCGCAAGAGCATCGGGGTCGTGCCGCAGGATACGCCGTTGTTCAATGACAGCATCGAGCACAATATCCGCTACGGCGACGTGAACGCTTCGCACGAGGAAGTCGTGGCTGCCGCGAAAAGGGCAAAGGTACACGAGATTGTGGAGCGGTTGCCGGAGGGTTATGCGACGCAAGTCGGAGAGCGGGGCATGATGATCAGTGGTGGTGAGAAGCAGCGTCTCGCCGTGTCGCGACTGATTCTGAAGGACCCGCCGGTGTTGTTCTTCGACGAGGCGACGAGCGCGTTGGACACGCATACGGAGCAGATGCTGCTGGGGAACATCAACGGCATTTTGAGGGAGAGGCAACGGACGAGTGTGTTTGTGGCGCACCGGTTGAGGACGATTTACGATAGTGATGTGATCACCGTGCTCAAGGAGGGGAGAGTGGCGGAGCAGGGTACGCATGATGGATTGGTGGAGAAGGGTGGGATCTACGCCGAACTGTGGAGTGCGCAGGAGATGCTGTTCACGGAAGAGGAGGAGGGGGGAGAGCAACAGGAGAGACCGCCGAAGGACGAGGGTAAGGCTAGGCGGTTGCGGTGAGGTGGGTGGTACCCGAGCGCCTTTAGATCCGGGACTATAGACTGAATCCCAAGTCAAGGGATGTCTTCGCGCGGGCTTCTCTTGCGGATACCAACGGCTGCGTAGCACTCGTGAGCTGGAAAGTGGTGAGCAATACAATAGATCATCCTGACAAGTGATTGAGGCCATCCACATGTTTTGATCCGTGTTTCATGTTCGAAGCGCTCCCTCTGATGAATATCGAAATTTGGTGTCAGTACATACCTACCTAGGTAGGTAGAGCAAGGGAGGTGAAGTGTAGATGGAAAGCACGGACCGACGTTGCCACAGCCAACCACGGCTTTCCAGTTCGTTGATGTCAGGGCAGACAAAGTGCAACCTTCGAGATCAGGCCCGTCCTCTCTCTATCTTGTGCCCTCCTCCACCGACTGAACATGTCCTTCCCCATAGCGCCACGAGCTCTCCGAGGAGCGTCACGAGCATTGCGCAGCGTCACGAGGCCGCAACGACGGAGTTTCCAGGTCTCGACGCCAGCCCGGAGTGAAGCCCTTTTCGTGGTATGCACCACACCGGCCGGCCATGCCATGCCCATGACATGACAGCGCGACGCCACTAATACACTCCAGCACCGCGATACGCCCGAGAACAACCTCTCCATCCCCTTCAAATTCAACGCGCAGAATGAGAAGCTCATGCAAGAGGTGCTCAGTCGGTACCCGAGCCAGTACAAGAAGGCGGCGGTGATGCCATTGCTCGACCTGGGACAGCGACAGCATGGATTCACCAGCATCAGTGTCATGAACGAGGTCGCGCGATTGCTGGAGATGCCGCCGATGAGAGTGTACGAGGTGGCCACATTCTACACCATGTACAACCGGAATCCCGTCGGCAGATTCCACGTTCAATGCTGCACAACTGTATGCAACAAGCGCTACTTCTGAAACAAGAACGAGATCACACATGCTAAAAATTATGTACACAGACGCCGTGCCAGCTCGGAGGCAGCGACGGTATCATGGACGCCATCTCCGAGCAGCTCGGCATCCACCACGGCGAGACCACCCCGGACAAGCTTTTCACCTTCACCGAGGTGGAGTGTCTGGGCGCCTGCGCCAACGCTCCGATGGTCCAGATCAACGACGACTTCTACGAGGACCTGACGCCGGAGACGACCAAGTCTCTACTCCAGGCGTTGAAGGAGGCGGCGGAGAAGACAGGCGCCGGCGGCAATGCGCCCGGTCTGCCGGGCTCCAGCGGTCAGGACGAGGTCCAAAGTCAGTCATCGAGCGGCAAAGCATTGAAGCAGGGTGGGGTGGGATACTCGGCTCAGGGCGCAAGCATTCCGGCCCCGGGTCCATTGAGCAAGCGCACGTCGTGCGAGCCGGCACGGGGTCTCTCCAGCTTAACGAGCGAGCCGTGGACTGCCGAGCAGACCATGCGCAAGGACGGCGCTTTATAGACATGTATGATCTACTTTCAAGACTTCCAATGGCATGTCCAGGAACGGGTAACGCACGCGGTGGGCTTGCCAACGGATTGAGCGTGCCACTGCATGATGGACCGAAAGAGAAGCCAAGACCATGCATTCTCGTGGTGCATCATTTGCTGACCACACACGGCCTTTTTGTCCGAACTAACTGTCAGCCGCTGACTGCATGTGCAGCTTTTCCCAGTATACCCCTTTCGGGGCTGAGCACGGTTGATCCGGACTGTCAGCTCGCGGCCCGTCCGACGGTTAGGACAAACGTCAAACGTGTGGCGTTCGGGTCGCTGTATGAAAGGGTCCGTTCTCATTCGACGGCCCATCCGTATTCCCAAACGTGCACCCTCCGCGTTCGCGGGGATCCTGATTCCTCCCGGTGTCGTTCATCGTTCTAGACCATTACATCACTTGTTTCGTCGTACATGGAAATATAAGTGTATGTAGGTATGTAGGTAGGTTAGGCAAGGCATACCGCACCTTCCTACTTTCCGCGTCGTTTGTTCCCGAAGACTGCAGTCTGCCGACGCGGTATCACCTTCACTTCACTCACTACACATCCCTCTCCTTCCACTACTTGTAATCATACTCTTCCAGCACTACTGTGGCTTCACGTTTGTAAGTGCCTGCGCTCGGAAAAGAGGGTGTGCACTTACAAACCTGAATTCACTCCGCCACTCGTTTCGGGACAGGATGAAGACGAATGATCTCGTCGTTGCGCTCAACGTGCTCATCACCGCATTTGGCGCCGTCGCTCTCCCGGCATCGAGTAGGTCCACGGCCGAATGCACTGGTGAGTCGCGCCAACACTCGGCCAACCGGCCTCGCTAACGTCAATGGCAGACGTCGTCGACAGCGTCAAGAGCAAAGCCAGCAACGCCTCGATCCCGCAATTCCAGTACGCCATGGGCAACTTGTCCACCGTGTTTGGCTGGCAGATGGCCGGGTCCGCGCTCACCGACAATCAGCTCGACGTGACGTGCGCGGACCCAGCCAACACGGCGCACGGCAAATGGGCCGCGGAAGGGCTGATCCCGGCCAACATCCGCGAGCCCATCTGCAACGCCTCTCACGCCAACCCGAACGCCACGACTGCCGTCCCGTACGCGCTGCAATCCGCCTCGGAACTTTTTGTCACCCAGATCCTCCACGCCTTCGACCCCAGCAACGCGACCATTTTCAATTACCTATGTACCAATCTCCGCTTCCTGTCACTGGACGGCTTCTACCTCGACGACGCTCGCGTGATCAACGCGACCTGCGGCCAAGGCGACTTGCAACTCCCGCCTCGTCCAGTAGAGCCCCTCGTAAAGGTCAACGCGAGCGCCACGGCGGCCTACACCCACGCGGCCAGCATCCTTTACGGGCTGATGTTCGCTTCGTCCGCCACTTCGGACACGGAGCTCAACGTCTACTGCGCCCACGCCGCGCAATACGTGAAGAGCCTCGACCATCTCATGTTCAACGGCACGCTGGTCGAATCCACCATCTGCGACGTGAGGGCGCCTATGAGTGCCAACGCCGGCGCCGTTGCGATCAGGACGTTCACCACTCACATGTTCGTCACGGTCCTGGAGAGCATCAGCAGCGTTGGCGGCTGGCTTGATTGGCTCTGCGCCAACTTGGACGTGGAAGAGCTGGAGACTGTGGGGCTCGACGGAAAGTACGTGCACAATCAGGTCTGCGCTGACGCCAAAGGGTGATCAGACTGGGAGCTTCGTGCTGCGCTGCCAGACGGCGCGATTTAAACCCTCGGTGGGCGGTTCGCTACCAGGCCTTGAGAGATCCCAGAAGACGCGTTGATGATGGCGCCTATGAAATGATATTTAGTGAGAGGTTCCCAGAAAGAAAGGACTGGGATTTGTGTCGTATTATGTTCGACTGACACGACCACATTCTGTTGTATGAGACTATACGCTCGCACTGTCGTGCCTCGTCTCTCATGTGGCCTGCTCTCCCCGCCACGACTGTCCGATCGAGCGCGGTGAGTATGTTATGGAAGATCATGGGTGAGCGGACGATGGTGAGATTGAAATGGATCATTCACAAAGGACGGAAATCGTCCGTCTTCTGTTCCTGCACATCTGGATGGACTTGCCTGTTGCGGACGATGAACTGGGGCTGCGGGGCTGGCTGGACCTGCCCTCTTTGGGGCAAGGCCGAAGTCAGAAATCATCGTCAACTGGATCTTTCGTGTCCGACATTCTGTTGCTACGGCGGAGGAGATAAGGTACCTACAAGTACTGCACCAATCTGGCTCCAACTTGATCGCATCAAACTGCCGAAGATAGCTAGCTTACGATTTGAAGTAAGGTCCGTAGGTATTGGCATCGACGTAAATATACCAACCTACCCTCCTCATTCTTTATACTCGCCCTTCGTCCCTCCACGCCATTCTTCACTGTCAACAAGAAAAATCGTGAACATGGCCACTCAAGGAGTCTCGTCGTCAATGCCTCTTCGCACAGCAACACCGATGGCTGTCCACCCTCTTGCCCCTTTGAGCGCGGACGAGATCCAGACCGCAGTCTGGCACATCAAAGCACAGTGGCCTGCGAATGTCGACCTGCATTTCAAGTGCGTGACTCTGGAAGAACCCATCAAAGCCGAGACGGTCCCTTACCTAGAGGCGGAGTTCCACGGCCTGAGCCTTCCGAAGATCGATCGACGAGCTTTCGTGACTTACTATCTGAGGAAGACGGTGAGATGTATTCTTGAAACGACACTCTTGGAGACGTCGCTGACGGCACCTCCAGAACAAGTTCCATGAAGCCGTGGTCAACCTCACCAAGCAGAGTATCGAGTACAATGTTCGCCTGGGGCCGAACATCCACGCTGCCGGCGACGGCGAGGAGATCATGGCCATCGAGCGCGTCGCACTGGAGGACGAAGGCGTGAAGGCTGAGATCGCCAAGCTCCAGCTTCCAGTGGGTACGTGTGTGGTCGTTGACCCGTGGATCTACGGCTCGGACGGCATCAACGACGACGAACGCATGTGGCAGACTTTCCTTTACATCCGGGATCCGGCCAACTCCCACGAGGCCGATTCCAACCATTATGCACTCCCCCTCACCATCTCGCCGGTCGTCAGCTCCGCGAGCATGCAGGTCATCCGGATCGATCACCTACCGACAGGCAAGGACAATATCGTTAAGGAGCCACAGCCTTTCCAGCCCAGACCGGCGAACGAGTACATCCCGGAGTCTCAACAGCTGCGCACGGATCTGAAGCCGCTCAATGTGGTTCAGCCTGAGGGTGCCAGTTTCACAGTGACGGAGCAAGGAACTTCGCACGTCGTCGAGTGGCAGAAGTGGTCCTTCCGTGTTGGATTCAACCAGCGTGAGGGTATGGTCCTGTACGACGTCCGCTACGATGGTCGCAGCTTGTTCTACCGTCTCTCGCTGTCAGATATGAACATTCCGTACGCCGACCCTCGGCATCCCTTCCACAAGAAGTCCGCCTTTGATCTCGGCGACGCCGGTGCGGGGGTGATGGCCAACAACCTCAAGCTTGGGTGTGACTGCCTCGGTTCTATTCATTATCTGTCCGCGGTGCTTGCGGATGAGAAGGGCGGGTTGATGGACATGCCCAACGTGGTCTGTGTCCACGAGCAGGACGGCGGTATCGGCTGGAAGCACACCAATTACCGCACCGGTCGCGGTGCCGTTGTCCGGAGTCGAGAGCTCGTCTTGCAATCCATCATCACCGTCGCCAACTATGAGTACATCCTCGCCTTCGTCCTCAACCAGGCAGGCGAGCTCAACTATGAGGTTCGCGCGACCGGTATCCTGTCCACCCAGCCCATCGACGACGGCATCGAAGTGCCATGGGGCACCGTCGTCCACCCCGGTGTCCTGGCCACCCACCATCAGCACATCTTCTCGCTCCGCGTCGACCCCATGATCGACGGCCACGACAACCGTCTGGTCTACGAAGAAGCCCACCCAATGCCGCGCAGTGACTTCAACCCCCATGGAAGCGGCTACGTGACCAAAGAGACCATTGTCGAGCACTCCGGTGGCTACAACACCGACATCAACGTCAACCGCACCTTTAAGATTCAGAATGTTGGAGTCCGCAATCCCATCAACGGCAAGCCGGTCGCTTACAAGATCCATGCTCCCCCTTTCCAGAAGATGTTGTCGGACACCGAGAGCTTCAATCACCGACGGGCGGAATTTGCCGACCGTGACATCTACGCGGTAAGCTTGGAGCCCCCGAATCGCAATGTTGCGCTCGCGTGAAGACATTCTATATGCTGACAATGTCAAGGTCAAATACCGCGAGGGTGAACTCTTCGCAGGCGGGAAGTACACCAACCAATCCAGAGGTGGCACTGGCGTACGCGGTTGGGCCGACAGGAAGGAGAACATCGTGGACCAAGACCTGGTCGTCTTTGTGCAATTCGGCATCAACCATGTGAGTTCATATCCACCCGCAGCCCTGCTTCCAGTCAGATAAGCCCGGCCTGTGCATACACTAAGCCGCATATGCTGTTCAGATCCCACGCATCGAGGACTTCCCCGTCATGCCGTGCGAGCAGATCAAAGTCGCGTTCAAGCCCGTCAACTTCTTCGACAAGAACCCGGCGCTCGACGTGCCGCCCAGCACGCAGGGTTTCAACAAGAGTACTCTCGTCAGTGAGGCCCATCACCAGGGTGCGGTCGAGGGGAAGGTGGGTGCGGACGGGCAGGTGTGCTGTGCTACTGAAACCTCTAGTTTTAGAAGTAAAATCTGATGTACGTTTGCGTTGTCTGCAAACGGTTGGGTTAGAATGCGAGGTCCAGGAAGATGGACGTGGCTACCTCGAAGGTTCGCAGTCTCGAGATAGTGTATCAACTCGAAGGATGGCCGCTTGCAGTTCTTACGCTCATCTCAGCCAGCTTAATTGTATTGTGTGACCGTGAATCGAAGCTGCTACAAGTACGGTCGACTCAGAGCAGGGCCGGCACCGCAAACACCGAAAAAGAGTGATTAGGGAATTTCATAATTCGTGTGCATCTGTCCATTTTGCGATCGAGCTGGCCGGCGAGCGAGAGTGGAAGTGAGCGGAATGGAGCTCGTCCGTGCTTTGTGAGTAGATCGGGACGTCGTGAACAGGGAGGTGTCTGTTTGTGTGTGGCCAAGCTGTCTGTACGGTTCCCATCGATGTGTTTGGTACACAGACCACTAGTGACACTGCTGCTCCTCAGCGGCATGGACCCGCGTTGTGAAACAGACCACCACATGTTTCCCGCTTCTCACCAGATGAGGAACGCAGTCCGTGGGCTCATCACATTATTCGCGTCTCTGCCATTGGCGAGTCCGGATCGGGTCTCAATCCTTGTGGCGGTGTCGGAGTGAAGGCGCGTTCCTGATCCAGCGAACCGCAAAGTCGTCCGTTTCTCCATCCCACGCTTCGTACCCGTCCGTCCATCACTGCATGGTTCACGGGTAACATGGCTCGACGGGGATCAGCAGACGTATACTTACAGCACAAACCACTTGCCGCACTCACCGCTTTCTCCGATCACAGACGGCAAGCCGCAGGGCACAGGCAGGAGAGGTGCATGAGTATGACCAGAGAGGGTGTGAGTACCGTGACCGGGCGGGTGAGGGGGTGCGAAGGCCGTAGAGGCGTCGAACTTCATCCATAGTCGACATTCATCATTTCCCGTTGACATCCCCACTGCCATCCCGCTTGACGACAACTGGGTGGGAACTGTCGGGAGGAGGCGTGGACCGGTGGTGGAGTGCCCGAGGTGGGTACGCGTGGTTCGGCATGCCGTTCTTAGCTTTCCGGTGTATGTAGCCTGCAGTCGCGCGGCAGGGTTGCTGTCGGCGGATATTGGCGTGGCCCGCGCATGCACATTCGTGGATGTTCCACACCCGATCGACGGACAACAAAGCCTTGTTGTTTCTTTTCTACTGTAGGAGCGCGCGTCTCGGGTCTGCAATGGCACCAAAAGGTGACTTGTTGGTAGCGAAACCTGAAGCGTGTATACCTTAAGCAAGCTGGCTGTCGTCTTTAGACTCCTGGCACCTTCGGCGGTTCTACCTTATTATCCGCATACCATGAAGCTAGTCGACTAGTCGGTCCCCTGTCAATTCACAATCTCTTGTACAATGCTGTAGCTGGCATGCAGAGTAGTAGGAGGTAGGACTATAGGACCGACCCGGACACGGACACGGTACACCACCGACTTACCTCATCCATCATCCCCTCAGACGTAGCTGCATGGTATGCGCCCACTCACGCGCTGCTGCACCTTGAAACCTGCCGTTGTTGCGGCCATGTTGTCGCCTCGACACACCAACAAACCAATCCACCCATCCATCCACCTTTGACAAACGTCCACCCACATTGCCTGGCCCACGACGCCGCGCCCATGGTGCCGTCATGTGGGATACTCGGTATACATGCGAAGCGTACTTATAGTGACTACTCACCATCAGTTGCACCGCATCGTTTCCAGTCCGAGGGTTACGATGCTCGTCAAGTGAATGTTGGAACGCGTGGTTACCAAACACCGATACACTCCCGCACCGCCGGCGAGACCATCCTTCCGCGGCATGGACTCACCTGACCTATCGCGACCAATCCGTAGGCTCAGCACCTTCTCCAACTCGCCGTACTCGACCACATCCAGCTCTTCGCTCGATCGCAGGACTGACACCGTCGCTACACCGGACGACGACAGCGACGACGCCAAGGCCCGGTCGGATGTTGTCCCGAAGATCAAGGAGCTCGGCGAAACCACGCTCGACGGACTCGAGGATACATGTACGAAGTCCGTCGCTACGCCCGATCTCATCACCTTGCCCACGCGACGTAAGCGTGGACGGCCACGGAAGCATCCGGTGGTCGAGGAAAAGAAGTCGGCACACGCGAGGTCCAAGACCGGTTGCGGCACGTGCCGGAAACGGAAGAAGAAGTGCGACGAGACGAGGCCGTCGTGTATCAATTGTGAGAAGAACAACGTCGTCTGTGACGGGTACGAACCCAAGCAGACATGGCGAAGCGGCAAGGACAGGATCTTGACCGTACGGACCACCCTCCCGGCCGATCTGCCTATGCTGGTCGACGGGATCGACGGGTCGATTGATCAAATGTTCTTCCACCACTTCACCACCCAGGTCGGAAAGGTCCTGTCCCTCACCGATCATCACAACCCATTCCTGGAGATCATCGTCCCCATGGCGATGAGCCACACCGGCCTCATGCATAGCTTGCTATACCTCTCCGGCAGCTGCTTGACGGCGAATGAATCGGCCTCGAACGCCGAGTGGGAACAGCGGCAAGAGCGTCACAGCAGCCGAGCCATGCGCCTGTTGCAGCAGGATCTCTGCGAAGCCACGCGCACCTCTGACGGCGCCGTTGCGACCATTGGCGACCCATCGATCGCCCAGACCCTCGTTTTGTGCCTCCAAACCGTTTGTGCCGGGGATCTGACCGGCTCTTATCGCTTCCATCTCAACGCGATGAAGGAAATGTTGCTCCAGCACAGATGCGCCTTCCCCAATGAGCAGCTACGGCAATTCATCCTCGAATTTCTCCTGTACCATGACTACAGTAGCTCCATCACCAGCCTCAGTAACCCTCTGGACCAGCGCAGTGTGGATCTAATGGCCGGCTTCCGATTACCCGAGTTCATGATTCAACCCCAAGCCGGCACACTCCTGGGCGTGATGGATGGCTTGTTCGGTTTCATCAGTCAGATCCGACAGCTGCGGGATGCGATCCGGCAACTGAGGGCCCACGGCTCGAGCCACTGGTGGGACGCGCCAATCTTCGACAAGGCGTTTGCCATCGACAACGCGTTGAGAGCATGGACGTGCTCGCACCCGAGTGGGAGTCCCCGCTATCTGGCGAGCTTGCTCTACCGGCAATGCACGTGGATCTACCTGCAGCGGACCATCATGCCGTCGCGGCCCAGCCCCACCTTCGAGCAAGCCGTCGACGAGGGCTTGAAGTACCTCCGCACGCTGCCGTGGAACACGGACGACTGCTCGACGCAGTCCATCCTGCTGATGCCGCTCTTCCTGCTCGGCTGCGCCGCTTTCGAGCCCGCGCAACGGCCGGAGATCAGCGCCGCGTTCCGTCGCCTGCAGGAGTGGAGCAATCTCGGCAACATCAAGCACGCGCGCATCATCGTCGAGCAGGTGTGGGAGATGATAGACGAAGGGCGCGAGGACGAGACGTGGGATTGGGAGTCGATCATTGCGAAGAGGGGGTGGGATTTCTTGGTCACTTGAGGCTCAACTACGAAGAGACACACGACTGAAGGGGGGATGCACGGATGGACATGTGCTTGAAGGAGAGGCAAGCGACTGGATGGGTGGCGGTCCTGATGTCCACCATACGCGTCACGGTACAGTATGGCTCATCACACTGGCCTGGCGTTCATACGTTCGGGCATACCAGAATAATGGGGGAAAAGCTCAAAGCATGAAACTCTGTGGCGTCGGATGTTTTGGGACTTTGAATACGGTTGCAATAGTGTCAATATGTGGAAGAAAAACCATTTGCATATACTTACCTACATGCATTGCGACATTGATGAAAAGCGCGATATATGTATGCTGGCATCGCGATGCCGAGTACAGTACTCTCACTCTTTCTCTCCTTCCTAATTCGGCCTTGTGATGGCGTTGGCGAGCGATCGGTTAAAGTCAGTCATTCTTCACGATCTTTGCAGATGTTCCTTACACACGACTCTTTGGGTAACCACGGTGATGCTCGCTTGTATGTTCATGTACTTGAGTGTTCGTTGGTACGGACCTGTACTATACCAATCCCGTACCGTACCGTCCTCTTTCGTGCAGGTGCCTTGTAAGATACCGAGCCGTCATTCGCCATCTTCCGTTTTCGGGCCGCGAGAGGGCCGTTGAGTCCCCCCCGTGCGTCATCGGCATACGATTCGTCGCCTTGCGTCCCGACCCCTCCTCATACCAACTTCATCACACACCATCTTTACCATCACATGACATACACCAACATCGGGCCAATCGCCAAACCGCCAAACCCGACCGGCATCGTTGGTGATGCTTCAGCTTTGTCACACCTGAGAGTCGAGCTGCCCCCACCGCCTACACCCCGCTTTTTCTCGTCCGTCACCTACTGGACTTCACCCATATCATCCCAGCGGCTGACGGACGCTCACGATTCAAGCCAGCAAGGCATCCATCCGACACCATGTCAGTACGCGGCGAGAGGGTGGTGTACAGAGAGCGAGAAGAGGACGCGCCGAGACGGACGTACACGACCGTCAAACGATATCAGGTGCCCGAAAGCGCGCGCTCGGCGTATCGCGGCGGCGGCGACGGTGAAAATGTCAAAGAGGACAAGATCATCATCCGACGCGAGCGTCGCGAGGAACCGCAGCCACCGGCTCGCGAGGAAGTCGAATACCGCGTGAGCGAACGCGAGCGAGAGCGGGAGCCCAGGCGAGACATTTCCTATCGCGTGCTCGAGCGCGACGGTGACTCCGATCGTCGTTCGGGAGTGGGCTCGAGGAGTGAGTTCCGTGTCGTCGAGCGCGAGCGCGAAGTGGTGCGCGCGCCCTCTCCACCATCACCCGAGCGCGAGCGGATTAGAGAGTATCGCTTTGAGCGCGAGCGGGACTTTTCGCCGCCCCGCAGGACCACCACCATCACACGTGATCGAGAGGAACCGTTCGATATCGAGAAGTATACTAGGAGTACCGAATACTATCAACAGCCGCAGCCCATCATCATCCGTGAGTCGGCCCCCGCCCCGCAACCGATCATCATCCGCGAAGAACGCCGTGACCCGGCCCCAATCATCATCCGGGAAGAGCGCCGTGAGCCGCAATACGAGTTCGTCGAGCGTGAAGAAGTCCGGGAAGAAAGCCGGTCGTTAGTGAAGCGGGATGAACCACCGGCGCCAACCACTGTGGCATCCGCCCGATCGCCGTCCGAAAAGCCGCCGCCGCCAACACAGCCGCAAGAAGAAGACTACTTTTACGAGCGACGCATTCGGGAGGTCGATCGCTCGAGGAGGCGAGACGACAGTTATGAGCGAAGGTCGGAGATTCGTCCGCGCGACAGCGCTTCTCAGTACAGCAGTGACGACAGTTACGAGTATGTGCGGCGCGAGCGCACGTATGAAGGCGACAGAGCCGATAGAGCTCGCTCTGGTTCACCTCGCCACCGGCTTCATCTTGCCGAAGGCGCGGCCGCCGGCATCGGCGCAGCTGAGATCATCCGCCATCACCGCAGGAGCCAAGGGCAGGCAACTGGTCACAGAGGCCGCGATCTCATCGGCGGTGCCGCTCTCGGCGCGGTGGGTGCGGAAGCTCTGAGTCGTGTGAGGAGCAAGAGCAGACGCCGCAAGAGCAGATCGCGAAGCAGCTCCTACGAAGATCGGCGCGATCGCCGGGATAGGCGAAAGCACCGCTCTAGGTCGCGCTCAAAGTCGTTGTCGCGTGCACAACAGCTTGGTGGGCTGGCGGCCGTCGCAGCTGTCGGCGCGCTTGCCGGATATGCATTGAAGAACAGAGGTAACAAGGAGACCGTCGTTATACCAAACGCCCCACCGCCCCGCCGTAGCCGCTCCAGAAGAAGGCGTGCCAGTGTCGACAGCTACGATACGTATGGTTCGGCACCGGTCGACGTCCGCAACACTCCTCAAGATCCGGAACACCGCAACCGCACGATGGCGAAAGCTGGGTTGGCGACGGCCGCCGCCGCCGGCATCTGGGACCGGTATCGGTCGAAGAGCCGTGGGGGCACGGGGAGGTCGCGCAGTAGGGTCAGGCAAGGCGTGCCCATTGCAGCCGCAGGGCTCGGTGGCGCTGCGCTCGCAGGTTTGTATGAAAAGAACAAAGCCAGCCAGCAGGCCAAGAAGGAAGCAATCATCGCAGACGAGATGGGCCGAGGGAGGCGTAGGCGCAGCCGGTCCAGGAGTAGGTCCGTCCCTGCTCCTTATGCTGGGGATGACAGAAGGAGTTTTGACGACCGTCCCATGATAGCATATGGCGATGAGCCGATCTATCCCGAGTCAGCGCGTGGGTACTACAGCGACGAAGAGCCCGGCATGTATCGCAGGCGACACGGCGGCAGTAGCAGCGGTAGTAGTCCTGACAACAGACGTCGACGAAGCCGGTCGAGAAGTCGCAACCTCGCCGGAGTCGGTGCAGCCGCAGGGGCGGCGGCTGTGGCCGCGCATCAGGTCGGCAAGAGACGAGAGCGATCAAGACGCAGAGACGAGAGCCGAAGCAGAAGCCGGAGTCGGAGTCGAAACCGTGAGAAGCTTTATCCGCTTTCGACTCAATCGAGATACTGATTCGCACGACAGGCCGAGATGACGACGCAGCATATAATGACCAATATGGTCGAGACGATGTCTATAGCCCATCGCCTATGGGTGGCCCTTCGGGTTATCTGCCGCCAAATCAGGGCAACGAGCAAGCGTATCCTTCGAGCAACTACTTCCCGCCGCCACCCACTGGCGAGGAGTACGCGCGCGAGCGGCCTGTTACCGACCAACAAGGATACGCTGCGTACAATCCAGCGGATTACGCGCAAGGTGCAAACCACGACCATCACCAACAGCAACAGCCGTATCATCAAAGTTATGGCGGCTACGGCGACAGCGACGCCAATCTCGGTGCTCCGTACCCAAATGACACGTTCGCCGGCGATCCGAGGTACGCCGCGCCCACGCCCGCGTACGAGGGCAGACCAGGCAGAGACCCCGAGAATGTGAGTACGCCCAATGATGCGTCTGCCGCGACGCGCGAGTCTCAAGATGCGGGTACGTCTCACTGTACCCGCACGTGAGGTCATATGGAAGCGAGACGCAGTGCTGACAATGCATCGTGTCACAGATGGTGTAGGAGCGCGGCCGAGGTCGCCACGATCGAGGAGCCAGAGCCGGGTGAGGTTCGACTTGGGCAGCAACACCTTGCATTCGCCCGAGGCTCCGCGCAAGGCGAAAGAGGACCGACACAGCGACAGCGAGGCGAGTGGAGACAAGAAGCATCGGCGGCGTCAGCGGCGGAAGCGTAGGGACGGGAGCGAGGAGCGGCATCGAGACTCGCCGCAGTTGATGCATGACAAGTACGAGCACTCGCCGGAGGAAGAGGACTCGGAAGGGACGGTGGAGCTGCCGGCGCGGTTCGACGAGCAAGGGAATAGGACAGACGGCGATCCATTGGCGGAAAAGATCAATGATCTCCTGGGTGGAGCGGGGTTTGGTAACATTTTGGGGCGCGTCTTGGGTGGCGAAAACGACGATGACGGAGGACGCAGCGGGAGACGTAGACACCGGCGTTGATGCTGCTTCACAACATGACCTGCAGAGAACTCGGCTTATGATGCCCCCTACTGGGGCTTAACGAATGGAACGCGAGCATTAGATAACGTGATAAATGGAAAGTAGAAGTCACTCTTTCGCGCGAAAACCCCCTCTCAACCAACGCCCCCAGCAGCCGCCGACCGTTCCGCCTGCGCAATGACCTCCTCGATGCCCAAAATGGCCGCCAGACTCGCCAACTCCAGCTCCCGGCTCATGTCGACAAAGTACTCGATCCTCGCCACCTGGTGCAGCCGGCCGAACACACTCTGCGTGTGCACAAACACCGCCAACACCGCCCCGCTGGCCTCTCCATCGACCAGCTTGAAGTCCTTCGACCCCCATCGACTCGCCCCGAGGTCCTTGCTGTGCGTGCGTTTCCATCGGTACGCGCGTCCTTCGACGTCGTGAAAGCGGTAGGACTTGTTCATCCAGGACTCGGACGTCACGCGCTCGAAGTTCGCACCGGTCTGGTCTGGCTCGCCGAGGCAGATCTCGATGTCGCAGCTCCAGGTCTTCAGTTTGCAGGCGGCGACGACGGGGCCGGTTTGGCTGTCGGTGTGGAGGGTGATTTGGGGCGGTTTGAAGAGTTTGGATCTGGTGGTGGTCCAAAGGATGGGGTGCGAGTCGTGGTGGATTTCGAGGCGGTTTTGTCGGAAGGTGTGTTGGTTTACGACGTGGTATGTTTTGATTGTGGTGGTAGTGGTGGTGGTGGTGGGGATGGGGTCGGATTCAGGGACGGCGGCTGGGCTGGGCTGGCTCGATCTGCGGAACATTGTTGCTTTCGTTCGTATCACAACCTTGAGACGAACGCTTTCTCTGGCTCGATCGGGCTGTATCGAACTCTTCCACGTCGAATAGACCGCTCGCTTCAGGATAGGGGTAAAGTTGTTACGTGGTATATTCTGCTAAATTGTAGATTGGTCTCACTCTCAATAGACGAAACCGACCTTGTATGTCGAAGAACAACGTTTCAAAAATTGACAAAGAAACGACCTTCTCGGATGAAAGGACTTACTTGTTCATAAACATTTTTGGGACGTGGCGAAGCAGCCCGACAGTCACATGAGAGCGTTGGCTGCGGTCGGATCCTTCCACTTGGCCACAGCCGCACCGTCTTCTTGGCAATCCTACCAAAAACATCATCTGGTAGAACCAAGCGAAGTCTTACTTACTGCACACCCTTCTGCGTCTGCGCCTTGTTGCACGATGAGATGTTGCAGGATGAAGCCATGTTATTACCGTGGCTGTGTCGATAGTACAAGCACGACGAGAGCACACCATTGGCCCAAACAGCGAAATCTGACCTACCTTTCACGATACTACAACACCAAGGTATACGACTCAGACCAGTGGTCTATATGCCAGTGCGCATTAGACCTTGCCAGCGCATGGCGGTACCTTGGCAATGGGCACATTCACACATGGCAGTGGAACAGCTCATCCTCGACCGAGGACGTCAGAAGGTGGGTTCAGAGATGCTTGCATTGTGTCTAGTTACGACGGCGAAGCATCTCTCAGCTACCACGCTGAAAGGGTATGGTGTCCGAACGATCCACACACATCTTCCATCATCTTGCCATCCGTGAAACGCCAGGCTCATGCAAAGCTCCGCGATCCCACATGCGATGCTCTTCTGTGGCACCGGGTATTGCAATTAACCCACGAGCTGGACAACGCCACCAGCTTCCTTGATCTTCCGCTCGGCGTCCTTGCTGAAGTAGCGTGCGCGAACGATGAGAGGAATCTCCGGGATGCGACCCTTCCCGAGGACCTTGCTGTAGCCGAGTGGGAGGAGGTCGAGAACGGGCGCGGTGTCGGAAGATTCGCTCTTGGAGAGGTACTTCTCGCGCTGTTCGGCTGGGACGAGCGACCAGAGCTTCATCGACGTTAGTTTGACGTGCCCAAACATGTGGAATACGATGGTCCTCACCTTGTCGAGGTTGATGACGGGTTTCCAAAAGGTGTTGCCCATCTTGTGAAAGTACCTCATACCGACTTTACCGAAGTAACCCGGGTGGTACTTGTCCATGTTGGTGCGGTGGTGGTGCTGACCACCGGCAAGACCACGACCACCGGGATGCTTCCTGTGCTTGCCGACACGACCATGACCGGCCGAGACGTGACCGCGGCTAAAGATGGAAAGTTAGCATGTTGCACGCGTGTCGCTGTGCTGGGTATGCGGTGACGATGCGCGCAGGCGACGGTGTATGGTCGCATTGATCGCGTGTTCAGATAAAGAGCGAGACGTACTGCTTGCGGGTCTTGGTTGCTCTTGTAGGCATTGTGATGGTGTTGACGATGCAATGCGATGCTCAGTGTTCGCTTCGGACGAGAATTCAAGAATTGTGTCTTGCGGTGCGGAATTTCTGATTATGTAAGACAAGCGAGCCTTGGCAGATCAATTACAGTATCACGTGCTCAATGAACTTCACGTTCAACGAGACTGGTACGATCACAACATCAGGTTTCTAGACCATCTGCGGCGCAGTGCTTTGGAAGAAAATCATCTTGCTAGATTGACGACAATACGCTGGCTGTGAATTCCGCGCCAGGACCCGAAGGCCCATTACTTATTGCATGCTCATTTCTCCTGCTTTTTCAGATGCTGTGAAGCTGGTGAATTGCTGTGGACGTGATTCGAACGTACATACGTATGGGCAAGTGCGAATATGCTTGGTCGTGACTCAGAGGCTCATTTCGCTCTCCATGATACTCCTTCGCTCCCCAGTTCTACGTCGGTCGTGATGCCGTCTGGACGACCAAGGTAGTAGACTTGACGCCGACAGTATTTCGCACGTCAAGTAACACGTTCGCCGCAGCTGTCGATGTGGTGAATCCTGCGTGAGAAGTCGTTCGCGTGATTCATGCCCAGCTTATTGTCTTCGACGCTGCGATGAAGCAATGCGCTTTGGTACGGCGTCCCAACCCAGCTGGCTCTGCCAGGAGTATCAGATAGTACCACCAAAACTGTAACGATACGGTGACAGTCTTCCGGACTGATTTCCTGACTCGTAGTCCAAGACATCGATGACATGCATCTTGGCCGAACAGCCTCTGGCACCTCAGCGGTACTTGCTTCCCAAAGGTTCTTCCCCTTGTAGTAGACTTCCACTAATGCGGATAAGATGCTGATCTGAGCAGTAATGGGTCGAGGCATAGCGGCTCGAGAACTTAGTGCATGTGTTGTCTTGAAACAAAGTCGCACCTGGTTTGTGTCCAGTTCCCATGGCTCGAGTCATCCACGCAAGGCGCCCATTGTGCAGTCGCCCAACCAAGCCGTCCTCCGCATTCACTGGCAGATTTCGGAGCGTCCGCTTCCCGGCGTGAGGGCAAGTGGTGTCAGCGCGCCCGCCAGTCCTAGACCATCCACGAAGGTTTCCCAGGGTTCGTAGGTAGGCATGCTGTCCGTGGAGCATCAAGGCGCCACGCTCCGGTCAATCTTGAACGTCCTCATACCCGTGGCGCTCACTTCTACCCCTGATCGCTCCAACTCTTCCCACTGCTTTGCATACCTCGCCCTCGCCCACGTCTCGATCTCTGCCTGCTTCTCCTTGCCCGGCGCCGCCTCATACAGACTATCTAGCAAGAACGCATCGGCCTGCAGCTGCCCCTCCTCGTCGGCTCGCTCCAATGTCGCAACCGCGTTCTCGACGTTGCCCTCCGCGACCAGCGCCGCCATGTAGCTCCGCCACAGGCTTCCATCGAGCTCCACGCGCGTCCTGGTCAGCCGGTTCCAGATCTCCTGTGCCCTAACGTCGCCGAAAGGTACGCCCTCGCACGCGCGCAGCGCCATGTGGATGCTGTCATAGCTCGGCCCTTCTTTGGACGCCACGACATCATCCCAAAACTGCAGCGCTCTGCGAGAGCGACCGCACTTGGTATATGCGTCGATCAGCGCGTTCCGTAGGTGGGTGTTGACGTTGATGTTGTAGTCGAGTTTGAGCTGGTTGTGAATGACTTCCAAGCTCTCGAGGTCGCCCAGGCGGGCTGAGCCGGTGAAGGCCGTGACGTAGGTGTCAATTGTGGGGATGGTATCAGCGCGGGAGTGGGCACGCATGTGGTTGAAGACGTGCACGGCCATATCTGTGCGGGCGCGCGTGAAAAAGTTGGTCATAAGTTCTGTGCGCGCGGAGCGGGGGAGCTCGTCGAAGATGCGGATGATGATGGTGTAGGCATCCCAAGCACGAGAGGTCGGGGTGGCGGGGTCGAGGCAATAGTTGGCCATGGCATCGCGAATACCGGCACGCTCGGTAGAGGAGTAGTGAAAGGCATGAGTGTTGAGGAGATCGACAACGTCGTGCAGCTCGTCTCGGCTGAGATGGAGAAGGCTCAGCGTCGAGACGGTGGTCGGGTCGAAGCGTACCCGGCGGTCGGACAAATCGGCGGCGACGTTCATAATGGTGTCAAAGTCGTGGCGTTTGCTGCCGCATAGTGCGACGATCAGGCGGTTGACGGCCGGCACATCCTCATTCCACGAAAGGTCCATGGCTTGCAAGTTTGTGTATGCATTCAGTGCTCCGTCCACATCGCTGACGCTCAACCTGTAGTCCATCTGTAAGACATATGTCCTCGCATCGGGCTGAATGCCATGGTCTCGGCCGAAAGAGATGAAGCGTTCTGCCATGTATGGATCGCTCTTCGAAATCGCAAATTCAACGAGCGCGTTGATCGTTGTCGTGTCTGGCAGACGTTTGGATGAAGGTTCGTCCAAGCTCGCATTCGACCGCTCCATCACGTCTATCATCCGCGCGATCTCATCCACCCCTTTACCGGTCCTAGCTGCCCAAACGAAAACAGCGTCCCAGACCGGCTTTGGCGGATTGATTTCCATTACATCCCTCACTACTTCGTGTCCCAAGTCGATGTTGCCACTAGCGACGCACCAGCGCAGCACGTTGTCGACGCTTCGTCCAAGCCACGCGCCACTGGAGTCTTTTGTCGCATATCCACTGTGCTTCCCCCAATAACTCCTCCACCGTCTCCGCGTTTCGTGCGCATCATCCTGCACGAGTGCCATTTCGAGAAGTTGTGCTATCACGGGAGGGAGATGTTCCAGCTTACGCATTTCGAGTATCTGGAGCGTGCGTTCAAGTTCCTCCTGATTATCGCAAGAAGCAGCGCTTCGAAGAACATAACTCCACACACGACCTAGTCTGCAATTGACCGATGACGCCTCAGTCGACTCCCTAGCGTCGCTCCGACCATCTGCATGCCAGTCATCGTTCTCCGCAGATAGACCTGGCTCCTCGCGTCCCGTCGGTCCTCTCAAAGATGCCTCGTGATGCAATAGTAGCTCACGCGCCTGCGCCGTCCGGCCCGCGAACGACAGCAACTTGCTATATGCCTCGATCATGAACAATGGACCCTCCCGGTTGTTCGCGTCCATCTGGTCGTATAATATTTTCCCAATCTCGACGTGCGCTTCCAAAGTCGGCGTGCCTCCTCGTGTTACCAGGCGTGCTAGCTCTTTCAGCCGTCCGTAACTCAATGACTTGATGTAATCACTGTTATTTTCAAGCAAGTATCGGAGGCTCATGAGGACCAGCT